>Ga0209483_1002171_pt1 | contig 13945 bp, 7 predicted proteins | sample NGEPerA_FD_184508 | JGI IMG/M metagenome (GOLD analysis project Ga0209483, IMG submission 184508) | Arctic peat soil microbial communities from the Barrow Environmental Observatory site, Barrow, Alaska, USA - NGEE PermafrostL2-A... | ecosystem: Environmental > Terrestrial > Soil > Wetlands > Peat... | reverse complement strand
GCGGTAAGCGGAGCGTGATTTTATTTTGGATGCAGTCGTCCAGCAATGTGGGCGCGTGACGTTTTCGGTCGCGAGCTTCTTCCCCTTTGCCGGCACGGCTTCTGTCGAACAGGAGAGAAGAGGCGGGGACGCCGCTTCTACAGTTCGCCCGCCGGAAGCTTTACCGTTCTACGACGCGGCTCGCGCCATACATAGAAGCGACGTCCTCGTCGCTTCCCGAAGCGCTGCGCCCGTGGAGAGGGCACGCGGCTATAATCTCGCAAATGCAGGAACAATGGCGAGATCGGATCGTCCGTGATTCCCATGTGCTGCACGGCAAGCCGTGCTTTCGGGAGACGCGTATTCCTGTTGCGCTGGTGCTGGGCTATTTGGCATGGGGCAAGACCACCAGCGAAGTCATCGAGCAATTTCCGGATCTAAAATTGGCCGACATTGCTGCCGCGCTGGAATACGCGCGCGATTTGGCTGACTTTGAAACAGTCACATTTTGAAGAGTGGTTCGAATACCGCCCCGCCAACTTTGGGGCTGTCTTTGCGACTTTGCGTCTCTGCATCTCTGCGCGATCTTCCATCGAACTCACGGAATGGGCAGATCACAACCGGTCGCCTGTATACGCAAAGAATTGCGGATCCAGTGAAATCCCTTCCCTGCCGTTCCGTCCTATGGAACAGCAAGGAGATCGGCATGCGCGGAATCATCTTCGTATTGGCAATTGCAAGCTTCGCTTCCGTCGCCCCGGCACAGGCGACCAAGCCGGCGGGTGATGCCTGGCCGCTGTACAAACATGCGGCGGCACACATTTCCGAGGGCGATCGCAAGGGGATTAGTTCGCCCGCCTCGTCAACTCTTTCTTATCAGGGCTTTCCCCCGTTTCCGGCCGAGTGGCATGGGCTCGAGAAGGAATCGTTTGCATACAACGCCCCGGCCCTGGCACTGACCCGCAAGGCCATGGCGATGAACGCCGCGCGGTGGCCCACGACCGACGGGGCCCGCTACCTCAACGCGTGCCGGGGCATCGCCAATGAAATCGCCGACGCGGCGCTCTACCAGCACCTGCAAGGCGATGATGCCGAGGCGATCGAATATGTCCGTGATGAACTGCATCTGGCCGACTTGTTGAATTCCGGTCCAACCGATCCGGTCATTGAGTACCTCGTTGCGGCCGGCGTTCGAGCGTCGGCGCTGAACCGCCTGGAGGTAATCACGACGCAGGTCGCCATTACCTCCGATGCCGGCGACCATAATCGGCTACAGGCTGATGCCGCCAAGGCTCTGGTCCGCCGACTGTTCACGAACGATGATCCGGCCGCGCGCCTACAGAAACTGCTCGGCCACAAAAATGAAGCCGAACTCAAGCCGGAGCAGAAAGAGGCCTTTCGTACGCATCTTCGTCGGGTCCAAATGGAGCGCAACCTCGCCGCGATGTCGCTGGCGTGCCACCTGTTTCGTTTCGAGAAATCGCGGTGGCCGGCGTCGCTGGATGATCTCAAGGCATATTTACCAGCCGCGCCGGTAGACGCATGGGGGCCCATGGGATATGTGCTGGTAAAGGGCGGGTTGCCCGATGGAGCGGATCGGCCGCTGGTTTACTCGCGGTGCAATTCGAAGGATGGGTTGTTCTATCGCGTCGATTCGCCGCAGTATGGCTTTTACCCCGGCGACGGCTCGGGGCGTCATGCCGATCAGCAAAAAGAGGGCGGCCAATTCCGCGACGTGGCGCTGTGGGCGCCGCCGGCGGCAAAGCCGGAGCCGACGACGAGGCCGCTGAAATGAATGTTTCGGATAAGGCGACCGAGAGTAAGGGAGGTCATCGGACGAAGCCCGCTAAGGAGGCGGGTAAATCCGAGATCCGAATCCCCGAAATCCGAATGTCAATTCATTCGGATTTCGGGGATTCGGATTTCGGGGATTCGGGTTTCGGGGATTCGGATCTCGGAATTCCTCCAGATTCGTATCACGGGCGTCTCGCCCGTGCCGATGGCGCGGCGGTCGAGGAATCATGGTATTCTCAATCTCAGCCTTCTATCCCGCGTGCCGGACGCGATTAATCCCTTGATCCTCCGAAGCGTGATGCAGGGTTGTGGGATCGACGCGTGCGACCCAGATTTTCTCATCCGTAGAATATTCCACAATGCCGATGGCGCGCAGCTCATCCGCATTCCCGTTCGCGTCGGCATCGTCAGAACAGAGGACAAGCGCGAGCCCGTGCGATAATTCCAGTTTTTCGCGCGCTATGTCTTTCAAAGTCCCATTGCAGTTGAGCCGAACTCGCCCCTCAATGTCGGCATTTTGAAAATCGGCGTAGATTTTGGGCATCATAAGGATGGGTCCCAATCGCGCGCTCGATGTCGGCAGACTGCATCGAGCGGCGCGATTTGCGGCTCACGCCGCCGTTCCTGTTTTACGCCACGGGCGGCACCGGCGGCGGCGCCGCGCCGCCGGCCCAGAGTTGCCGGGCGAATGCCGCCTGTTGATCGAAGCTGCGGCCAAAACGCACGAGCATGAAGATGTACATGACGCCAAAGACGATCACGGCGATTCCCAGTATGCCGCTGAAGCATCCCGCGCCCATCGCCGCGCCGCCCATTCCCGGACGTCCGGTGGAGATGTTTCGAATGGTCAGCAGCATGATGAATCCCAGCACCAACAGCAGGCCATAGCAAATGCCGATGGCCCACATCAGGAATCTCGCTCGCTCCGAGAGGCTGGGGTCGGGAATGCGCAGGGCCAGCTTGTGCAGGTAAAAGAGCTGCGCGAACTGGCCGACCAGCCCGATGATCGAGGCCAGGAAGGAAAGCGTGATCAGGATGTCGTAAATCGCGGGCGCCAGCGGGCCGGCGATGCCAATAGCAAAACCCAGCACAAAATTGGCCACCCCCACGGCCAGGGCGAATCGGATGATTTTGCGCGGCGTGCCGTAGCGATCCTCCCGGATGCCGCTGGGATCCGGCGTTGTCAAAAGCCACGCGCCCCAGAGCATCGGCAGATAGCCGATCAGGCCCAGTATCTTGAAATAAGGGGACGAGGCGCTGGCGCCGCGGGTCATCCCGCCGGCGATGGCGCCAATGACCATCACGAGGATCATGATCAGGATTCCCCAGAGAATCAGGCTCACGCCCTTGCGAAGCGTCAGCACAAACTCCGGGTCGGAGAATCGCAGGAGATCGCCATGCACGGAGACGCCGACCGGCGTGCCACATTCCGGGCAGCGGCCGGAGACCGCCATTCCGCGCAGGTTATAGCCGCATTTGCGGCAGGGGATGTCGGTCGTCACGTTGGCCGAAGCCGCCGCCGCGCCGCCAGCAATGCCGCCGGATGGATCCATGGGAAACGTCATGAAGGGGCTCCTTTTTGAGAATTTGCCGTGGAGGCAAAGCCGCGCACATTGCCCTTGTGGCCGCGGAGATGTTCGCAACCGAATTATTATTGCTGAAATGGACAGGGGATGGAAATTGTGACGTGGCGTTCGACAGCCCCGGCCCGGCATCGCCGACGTCTATGTCGATATGATATCGTTTAGATCGGATGGTATAATTCAGCTATTTCGCCGTCATCGGCAAATCCTTAAACTCGAACGGCAGCGAGATTTGCTTGCTGGCGGTGGGGATGTCCCAGATCAGCTTCACGGGCTCCGTGGACGAGCGGCCATCGTTGGGGCGGACGGAGGCGGCGAAGGTGAGGGTGAACTCGATTTTGTTGTTTTCGCCCCGGCTGCCCATGCCGCGATGATCCAGCGACTGGCCCTGGGCGTCGAGGATTTGCAGGCGGTTTTGCACGCTCTGGTTAAGCTGGTTCCACGCATCGGGGGTGGTGCCGGCGTTGGCGGTGAGGCGAAGGTCCCAGTTGTCGCCGTTCTTTTTGATCTCGTGGATGATCACCGGCATCCCGCCGATCACATGCGCGCTGTCGTGAACGGTTTTGAGATTGTCGATTTGCAACTTCTCGCTCTTGGTCTGAATGACGAACGCGGCGTGGCCGCGCAGGCGGGCGATTTTTTTGCCGGGATGATCGGGGTAATGAAGCTGGGCGTAGAGGTTCCAGGAGCCGCCGCCGCCTCCGTAGTAGCCGCGATTTTCCATGCCGGTGGCGATGAGCGAGTTGCCGGCATCATCCACGGCCTGGTCGATGATGACCGCCGAGTTGGAGCTCAGGACGTGGAGCTTGGGCTCGGAGTATGCCGTCATTTGCAGGGAGAAGCTGGAGCTGCTTCCGCCGCCGTTGGCGAGCATCATTGTTTGCGAGCGATTCAATTGCACTGGCACGATGAGGAACGGCCCCTGCACGACCGACCATTGCGAGTTCATGCGAAATCCGCCGCGCATCAGGCGCATGCCGTCGTTGTATTGCTGGAGATCGATGCCGGTCTTGGTTGCGATCTGCCGCATGGCCGTCCAGAACGGCTGGCGATCCACGTCGATCGTCACCTTGGGCAGGCCGCTTTCCTCAAGCAGGTTGTCGGGAAAGGATGAAAACTTCGCGTAGCACTGTTTGGACAACTCCTCGAACACGGTCCTGGCGGTGGCATCCTTCAGATGCAGCGTGATGAACGAAGGCCCCAGCACGCGGTTGTCGTCGATTTGCGAAAGAGCGGCTTCGAGCCGCGTGCGCACCTCGCGATCACCCGCCTCGCGCTTGCGAAGCTCGGCGATGAAGGGGCGGGCGTCCTCGCCCATTTTGATGAGATCCTGCTCGGCGTCCTGGCGATCCTGCCAGCGATCGCTGGCCAGCCGCTTGAGAAACGGCTCGAGCGGCGGCATGGGGCGGGTGGTGGACGGGCGCGTGGCCGGCTGAGTCGATGGCCCAAGCCGCGCGAGCGCCGGCTGCGTCGTGGCGGATGGCTGCGTGCCGCGCGTTCGCCTCGTAGTTGGTGTGGGCGCCGTGATGCGCGAGGGCTGCGTCGTGGGCGCGGGAGGAATGGCTGGTGCGACGCATACGCTTAAAACGGAGATTGCCGCGGCGGCCGCCGTGAGTCGAAGGAAGCGCATGAATGGATCATAGCATTTATCTGCCTGGGGAACGAGAAAAATCGGAGGAGGAAGGGAAGCGGCGGGGACGCCGCTTCTACGGTTCGGCCGAAAGCAGCGTCACGAGTCGCCAACGGCTCGCGCGCTACGTAGAAGCGACGTCGTCACTCGTACCAGGAGAGGAGAGTAGATCGGCCGGTGCAACAGAAACCGGACAAGCACAAAAGGACGTACGGTCGTTCGCGTACCCCTCACGCGGCGGTGGAAGGGCGTAGTGCCTGTACACTGGGATTGATGGTGAACGCCCGGACGCAATTGCGCCCGGCGTGCTTGGCGGCGTAAACCGCCAAGTCGGCGGCCTTGAGCAGATGCGACGGTGAGCGCAGGGGGCTGGCGGGCTCGAAGGTCGCCACGCCGATGCTCGCCGTCACCGGCACCTGCACGCCGGGGCATGTGATGGGCCTGGCGGCGATGGCGCGGCGGACTCTTTCGGCGACCGCGATCGCCGTCGCGCGCGGCGTGTTGGGCAGCACCAGGCACATCTCCTCGCCGCCGTACCGGGCCGCCAGATCCTGCGCGCGGGCGGCGGTGCCGAGCAGTTGGCCCAGGGCCCTGAGCACTTTGTCTCCCACGGGATGGCCGTGACGGTCGTTGATGGACTTGAATTGATCCACATCGAGCATCAGCAGCGACAGCGGCTTGCCCTCGCGGACCGCCGCCTCGAACTGCTCGGCCAAAATGCGGTCGAACTGGGCGCGGTTGGCCAGCCCAGTCAGGGCGTCGGTGGTGGCGGCATGTTTTAGCTTCTGGTTCTGCACGACCAGCGTGCTGGCCTGCTGCTGCGTTTGCAGCGTCATGTCGACCAGCGCTTCGTTGGCCTTCTTGAGAATCTGCTCGTAGCTGAGGGTGCCGGTGATGTTGATTTCAAAGAGCGACGCCGCCTCGCGGGTGCGGGCGCCGATGTCGGCGAGCAGGGCATCGCAATCCGCTTCGCTCATCTGATGCTGGGCCGCGCACAGCCGGCGGACTTCCGCGATGGCCGGCGCCGGGGCCGGCTCAACAAACACATCCGCGCATCGCCCCGCCAGATGCACCAGATCGACCACCGCCTTCAGGGCCGGCTCGGTGACGGCCTGCGGCGTGTGATGCTGCGCGATCGGCGCGCTGAGCACGGGCGGCAGCTTCCACTCCGCGGCCATCAGCCCCGCCACCTCCGCGTGATCGGTTCCCAGCGCTTCGCGCTCGATGGCGGGCAGATCATTGTGCGTGGCGGCTTTGGCGTGAATGTCGCCATACTCGGCACCCAATACCTGGTCGAGCACCAGCATTCCGATGTCTTCCAGCAAGGCGGCGAGGAACGCCTCCTCCTGCTGCACCAGATGAATCTTCACGGCAATCGTGCGCGCGGCGGTGGCTGAATAAATGCTCCGCCGCCAGTATTCCAGATGGTTGAATCCCTTGGATTTGTCCTTGGCGAGATTGGCCACCAGCGAGAAGCCCAGCACCAGTGTCTTGACCGCCTGCAATCCCAGAATCACCAGTGCATGGCTGACGGTGCTGACATGCTGGCTGCGGCCATAGAAGCTGGAGTTTACGGTGCGCAAAATGCGCGAGCACAACGCCGGATCGCGCGAGAGGGTGCGGGCGATCTGCGCGATATCCACATCCGGCCGCTGCGCCAACTCCAGTACCTGCAAGGCAATCGCCGGCAGCGACGGAAGGCTGGGACATTGCCGGATGCGTTGGGCCAGTTGCTCGTTCATGGGGAAATACGCCGAAGATCGACCGAAATTCGCCGGGTGCGCGCCGGTCTAATGCAACTATCGGCTGAAAACGCGGGCGGCGTTGGAATGGGAAAAGCGGGGGCGGAAGCGTCCGATAAGGCCATCGCGCGCAGATGCGTCGGATCATACGACTTGGCATTTGTGCAAGCACGCGGCGCTATGGGCAGCGGCTAAAGGGGCTCGTCGACGCGTGATTTCCAAAGCGATTACTTCGCATATCGACCGCTCTTTACATGGATGACGCTGGTTCGAGGCGGCACGGCTTTGGGCTTTGCTGCCGCAAGCACCAGCGCCGCGGGGGCCGCCGCAAGGGCCGGGAGGGATTTGCCGTAGTCGTTGGAGAGCGCCACGAAATCCGCGAAGGTGACTTTGCCGTCGCCGGTCACGTCGCCCTCGTTCCAGGCGTTGGAGGCGTAGGTCTGGCCGAAGTGGTTGGAGAGAACCACGAAGTCGGCGAAGCTGACTTTTCCATCGTCGTTGATGTCGCCGGGCAGAACGTCCAATTCGCGCCTGAGCGTTGCGATGCCGGCGTTGGCGATCGTGATTGTCAATCGGTCGGCGGCGGTGATCGGGTGCGCCAGCGTGATGGTGAACGTCGTGCCCGATCCACTGATCGTCACCGGGCCATAGTTGATGCCCGCCGCGCTGGTGATCGTCACATCGCCGGCGGCAAACGCGGCGGGGTTGGCCAGCGTGATCTGGAAACTGCTGATGCCCGCCCAGGGCACATCCGTCGTCCGCCCGGCGGGAAGCAGGTGAAGCCCATCGGCGGCGGTGGCGAGAACCGCGCTGCCGCCCGTGCCCCAATGCGCCGTCAGGGTGTACACGCTGGTGTCGGCCACCGCCCATACCACGTTGGAAGCGGTAATTCCCGCGCCGTTGATCGCGCGCACGCGGTAATAATAGCGCGTGCCGGGCACCAGCGATGAGTCCGTGAACCGCGTTGTGCCGGCGGGCTCAAATGTGCTGATGAGGTTGGCCGTGAAGCCGGCGTTGGTGCTGCGATCGACGATCAGCCCGACGGCATTGGCGTTGGCGGGATTCTGCCAGGTCAGCGTCGCGGTGGGAGTAGTGGCGGAAAAATGAACGGCCGCGCGGATCGCGGGCGCGCCCGCCGGCTGCGTGCCGCCCGTGCCGCCCGGTGCGGTGGCGGACAGCGAGACCGGCGGGAGCGGCGGCGCGGTGGTCACCCAGCGCAGATCGCGCCCGCTGGTCGTGCTGTTGTACGCACTGAACAGCAGGGTATTTCCCAGAACGACATCCGGCGCTCCGGCGAAGGTCACCGGGGATATCGATAGCGGGTCGGCGATGGTCATCACGTTTTGTGTGCCGGCCAGCGTGCCGTCGGAACTCCAGAGATGCAAGCCGTCGGAGTAGAAGAGCGTGCCATTTCCGTTGGTCAGATAAACCGGGATCATATCATATTTGAAGAATGACCGCACCGGCACGGTTCCGGCGGCGGTCCCGTCGCTCTTGTAGAGCGACAAGGTATTACCAGTGGGGTCTTGTGCCACGAAGTAGAGCGTATTGCCAACCGCGGTCAAATCTTGCGGGATAGAATCACCACTCCCTGGAACAATGTCGCGTACGATTCCCGCGCCTCCGGCGCTGTCGACTTTCCACAGCTCCATTCCGTGCGCATTATCCCGTCCGACAAAGAAAACCTCGCCGTTCACGTCAGTAATGGATTGCACCGCCGAACCGACGACGGCGACAGACACCGTACCGGCTGCCGTGCCGTCACTCTTGTAAAGATCGTGCACATTCGTCTGCGTTGCATCGAAAGCGGTGAAATAGAGCGTGCCGTTGACATTCACAAAATCGGCTGGGTTGGAGCTGTCCGCGCCGGGGACGATGTCGCTGACCATGGAAGTGCCGGCGGACGTGCCGTCGCTGCGCCACAGTTCATAGCCGTTGCCGCCCGATCCGCTGACGAAATAAAACACCCCGCCGCTCACGACAAAATCGGGGCCGGGTTGACCGTCGCTGCTGTAGTACAAATGCAGCAGCGCGGGCGAGACCTGATATGTGCCGGCATCGGTGCCGTCGCTGCGCCAGAGTTGATATTCGCCGCCCACCGGCACGCCAAAGAGCAGGATGCCGTTGAGATTTGCCAGCGGCATCGCGCGGGACGATGCGGCGCCGGGAGCGATGTCCTTGACCATGACGGTGCCGGCGACGGTGCCGTCGCTTTTCCAGAGCTCGGCTCCGCTGGCCTGCGTGACGCCCGTGAAATAGAGCGTACTGCCGACGCCGACCAGATTGCTGGGGGCCACCGAGGCCAGCTCGAGTGTCCCGGCGGCGGTGCCGTCGGTCTTCCATAGCTCGGCGGATATATCCTGGCTCAAGTCGTTCAGGCTATACGATCCGGTGCGAACCGAGCTCGCGGAAGCGAAAAAGACCATTCCATTGACATTGGTCATCCAATCGGGCTGCGCGGTCCAGGTTTCAGAGCTAATGTTGTGGATCATGTAGGTGCCGGCCACGGTGCCATCGGTGCGCCAAGGCTCGGTGCCGGTATAATCCACATACCCACTGAACGTGAGTGTGCCATTGGCAATAGCGAAATTGGCGGGCAGCGCGGCGAAGACGGCCAGCGGCGCGGCGGATCCGGGAGTCCCGTCGCTCTTATAAAGTGTCCATCTCTGGCCCGGCTGCTCAGAGGCGTAATAAGCCGCGCCGTCGTAAACAGCCAATTCCGAGATGTTGGTGGGTTGCGGGTCTGAGGCGTACGTTCCGATTACGCTCGTCCCGGCAGCGGTTCCATCGGTGATTTCAACGGTGCTTGAGGCGCTGCCTTCAATGGTGAAAACGGCCTTGCCGTTGAGGTTGGCAATGAACATGACGTTGCTGCTGGGCGGCACATCCACGACCGCATGCGTATCTGCCGCGGTGCCGTCACTCGTCCATAACTGCAACCCACTGGCGCTAAATGCCGTGTAAAACAGCTTTCCGCCCACATCCGTAAAACGAGCATCGTTGGCGCTGGACTGCGAGAAAGGCACGGCAGGGGAACCCGGAACCGCGAATGTTCCGGCGGCGGTGCCGTCGCTATACCACAGGCGGTCCGTCGTCGCATTGAGGAAATAGACCCCGTTGCCGACCTCCGTGAGATCCTGAATGCTCATGGCCGGCGCGCCGGGTAGCACTGGCGTGGTGCCCGCCGCGGTGCCGTCGCTGACATAGAGCGCGCTGCCCGAGGTTGTGCCGGCGGCAAGGAACAGCTTGCCGTTCACATTGAGCATCTGGTTTTGGTAGGGATATCCATCGCCCCGTGGCAAGTCACTCACGATCACAGTGCCGGCGAGGGTGCCGTCGCTTTTCCAGAGCGCATCAGCTTTCGCGCCGCTTTCCTGGCCGCCGCCGCGGAAGTAAAGCGTGCCGCTGAAATTGGTCAAATCGTGAATACTGCTGGGATATGAGGACGACGGGCTCAGGTCGCGGACCAAGACAGTACCGGCGGCGGTGCCGTCGCTTTTCCAAAGCGCGGTGCTTTGCTGCGCGTTGGGGTCGGACGCGACGAAATAGAGAGTCCCGTTTACGTCCGTCAGATCATAAAGTTGCGACTGGCTGCTGGCCGCCTGAATCGCTTTCACGAGGTACGTACCGGAATCCGTTCCATCGGTGCGCCACAGACCCATGGGGTTGGATTGATCGGGTGCGCTGAAATAGCCGATGCCCCCGGACATCACGATCTTCGAGGGATAACTCGAAGATTCCGGAAAGGAAAGATCGGGCAACGTCTTGAGCAGCGTGGTGAACTGCGGGACGACACTCAGGCACGTCGCCGCGCTCGAATCGGAGGCGCCGTACGCGCCATATTGCTCGATGACATAGCTGTACGAAATGTCGTTGTTCGCGGCGGTATCGTTGTAGCTGGTTTGCCCGGCGAAAACATCCTGGTATTCGACGGGCGTGCCGCCGGCAATCGCGCGCAGAATGTGATAGCCGATTTCCGTCGTCGACGTGTTGGTCCACTGCAAATCCACTTCACTTGTCGAGACACGCGTTGCCACCAGGCTGGCGGGCGGGAGGTCGGGCGTGGTTACGCGGATCGCGACGGCGCCGGACGGCCCGGCCGCATTGAACGCGCTGACGCGATAGTAATAACTGTTCAGGAAAGAAACACTCGTGTCGCTGAAGCTCGTGACGGCGGCGGGCACGGTGAACGTCGCGTCGATATGCGCGAAGTCGCTCGTGGCGCTGCGATCAATGCGGAAGCCGGTCTGGTTGGTGGCGTTGTTGGCCCAGGACAGATCAACGTGGTCGGGAAAAGTGGAGGCCGTCAGCGCCGATGGGGCAATCGGGGCGGCGGGAGTGCCGGCATTGGCCGGCGCGAAAGGCGATTGCCCGCCGCGATTAGAGGCGGCAACGCGGTAGTAGTAGGCCTTTCCCGGCGTCACGGACGTATCGACATAACCGGTGGCGGCCGGATCGCGGAGGGTCACGCTTTGATTAATTGTCCCGAATGCCGGATCGGAGCTGCGCTGAATCTGAAATGAAAGCACGCCAGCGTTGGCGGCCCAGCTTAAGTCCACCTCGCCGCCGGAAACGGCAACCGTAGTGAGGCCGGCCGGGGCGGCCGGGGCGTGAGGCGCGGTGGGCGGCGTATCAACCCACAACTGCAAACCATAATTGGCGCTCTGCGCCGAAAGGAACAATTGGTCTCCCAATTCCGCAATTTCAAAACTCTGCGCCGGCTGACCGTCTAACTGAATCGTTCCAGCGGTGGTGCCGTCGCTGGTGTAGACGTGGTCATTATCCAGGAAGTACAAGGTCCCATTCGCGTTTATGAAGTCTGTGACATTACGGGCGCCGGGGGCGAATGAGATGATCTGCACGGTGCCGCCGGTTGTGCCGTCGGTTTTCCAAAGCGAAGTCCCGCCGGGACCGGCAAAATACAGTGTACCGTTCAAATTAAAAAGATTTCCCTCAGATGGGGTCGGCCCAAAGTCAAACACCTGGGAAGTGCCCGCGTCCGTGCCATCGGTTTTGTAAAGGCAGAAATGACTGGCGCTGTCTCGGCTGACAACATAAGCGAGCCCATTTAGCACGGCAAAGTTACTTATGGGGCGCAGATTCGCTGAAGCGTCAAGCTCGAAAGTTCCTCCCGTCGTCCCATCACTGCGCCAAATACGCGGGTCGCTGACGGTCCTGCCAGCCTCAAAGAGCAGATCGTTGCCGAGCGCAATCGTCGGAAGCTGACCCACTGCGCCACCAATGGCTCCGGGGGCAGTCAGCGCAATGGTTCCACCAAGGCTGCCATCGGTTTTGTACAACGTACCGTTGGCCTGGAAGAAAATTTCACCATTTACGTTGGTAATGTCTTGAGGATCGGATGACGCGGCGCCGGGCGCCAGGTCGGCGACCAAATAAGTCCCGGCAGCGGTGCCATCGCTGCACCACAACTCCTGGCCAGTGGCTGCATCGGAACTCGAGAAAAATAAGCGGCCACTGGCCAGGGTGAGGTCGCTGATCCAAGCCGAGGGAAACGATTTGATCAGGACGGTCCCCGCGGCGGTGCCGTCCGACTTCCAGAGGTTCCCGGCGCTTGCGAAGTAAAGGGTTCCATTTTCCACAATCGGCGGCTCGTTCGAAAACGATCCTGCCTGTATCAAGCCGGTTCCACCTGCCGTGCCGTCGCTGGACCATAGTCCTGCGCCAGCGCCAGCCGCGAAAAACAACAGACGATCGCCAACGGGCGACAGATAGACTGGATCCGTTCCCTCAATCGATTTCGTCAACACGCTGAGCAGCGACGTGCCGGCTGGAGTGCCATCGGTACTCCACAACTGGGTGCCTTGAGTGGTATCGGTGGCAGCAAATAAAACTTTTCCGCCAACATTCACAAAATTATGCGGGTTCGAAGAATTGGGCCCGGGCCAGATATCCCGCAACATCGTGGTTCCCGCAGGGGTTCCGTCGCTTGCCCATACTTCCTGCCCGTGGGTGTAATCATCTGCAATGAATAGAAAGCGGCCTCCCAACGTGGTCTGCGGTAAAAAGTTGATCCCGGTGTTCGATCCGCCGACACTTACAAGCCGTTGGGTGCCAGCAGTGGTGCCGTCACTCTTCCAGACCCCAAGGCCGTACGATCCATCGTTAGCGCTGAAAAAGAGCGTGCCGTTGGAGTCGGTGAGAAACTGTGGGGTCGAGCCGGTTCCGTCCCTGCCGCTGCTGAGGCTTGGATTGATATCCTTCACCATCACCGTGCCCGCAGTGGTACCATCAGTCTTCCATAACTCGTTTCCGTGCTTTCCGTCGTCGGCGGTGAAGTAAAGCGTGCCGCCGCAGACCGTGAGGGACCGGGGAAACGAATCGGCCAAACCCGGATTAATGTCATCCACGATCACGGTTCCGGCGGCGGTGCCATCGCTTTTCCAAAGCTCATCGCCGTGGGTGTCATCCGCGGCGGAGAAATAGAGTTCTCCTTTGTATGCCGTCAGATCATATGGAACAGAGCCGATCGCGCCGAGCGTGGCAATGTCCTTGACGATCATTGTGCCCGCAGGCGTGCCGTCCGTCTTCCATAGCTCCTGGCCATGGGAGTTATCAATTCCCCCGAAAAACAACGTGCCGTTGGCATAAGTCAGATCGCCGTTGAAGTTCGATGTAATCCAGGTTGTGCCAGCGTTCGTGCCATCGGTTTTCCAAAGCGCGTCACCATGGGCTGCATCCTGCCCTTGGAAATACAACGTCCCGTTCACATTCTGCAGGCTGTTGTGAAGTATGCCGAGGCCGCCCGGCGGGAAGGTCGCCACCTGCATGGTGCCCTGGGGGGTGCCATCGGATTTCCATAACTGGCCATTCGCTCCAGTGAAGAATAACGTGCCATTGACGTCCGTCAGATCTGCCGCGCCGGTGACTGGGCCGACCGACGTCGTGACCGCGAGGGTGCCGGCCGGTGTGCCATCGCTGACAAATAACTCGGGGCTTGCGGCGTATTGCCCCGATCCGTAATAACCCATCGCGTTGAAAAAAAGTTTGCCGCCTGAAGCGGTCATCTGAGCGGGCCCGACACTCGCTCGCGTGAATGTTTCGATCAACGACGTGCCGGCGGTAGTTCCATCGGATTTCCAAAGATAATTTAGGTTCATCCGACTAATGCGTAGGTAGTTTCGTGTAAAGCGAAGATTTTAAGTTTGAAGAAGTCGGGGTCTCGGAAGCCGTATGCTTGTCGTTGCATGGTTTTGATC
>Ga0209483_1002170_pt1 | contig 13948 bp, 10 predicted proteins | sample NGEPerA_FD_184508 | JGI IMG/M metagenome (GOLD analysis project Ga0209483, IMG submission 184508) | Arctic peat soil microbial communities from the Barrow Environmental Observatory site, Barrow, Alaska, USA - NGEE PermafrostL2-A... | ecosystem: Environmental > Terrestrial > Soil > Wetlands >... | reverse complement strand
ATTATCGCCTCGCGCCCGAGCACAAATTTCCCGCCGCCGTCGATGATGCGATCGCCGCGACCACATGGATCGCCGAAAACGCAAAACAATTCGGCATCGACGCCTTACGTCTTGCGGTCGGCGGCGACAGCGCCGGCGGTAATCTCGCCGCCGTGGTGGCGATCGCAGCCCGCGACGGCAAGGGCCCTGCGATCTCGGCACAGATGCTGATCTATCCCGCGACCGAAGCTGCGCGGACGCACCCCTCCCATAGCGAGCCCGAGACCAGCATCCTGCTGACGCATTCGGTGACGCGTTATTTCTACGAGAGTTACCTCAATGGCGCCGCCGACGTTCAAGACTGGCGCGCCTCGCCGGCGCGCGCCAGGACGCTGGTCGGCCTGCCGCCGGCCTATGTGCTGACCGCGGGCGCCGATCCCCTGCGCGACGAGGGCTGCGAATATGCCGCGCGGCTGAAAGCGGCCGGCGTGGACGTGACCTGGCGGCATTTTTCCGGCCAGTTCCACGGCTTCTTCACCATGGGCAAATTGCTGCAGCAGGCCAACGTCGCAGCCGACGAGATCGGCGCGTGGCTGAAGGCGCGGTAGGACGCGTTACGCCGGCTTACCCATCACATACGGCTTCAGCATCGCATACAGCATGCTGTGGGTCGGCGTCGGCACCCCGAGTTGGCGGCCGAGTTCGGCGACCTTGCCGCTGAGCCAGGGTACTTCGAGCCGGTTGCCGCGATCGAGATCGAGCGCCATCGACGCCTTCATCGGCGCGGGCAGATGCCCGGTCAGATCGAGAATCCGCTCGACCGCATCCGCCGGCAGCGCGACGCCTTTGGCGCGGCCGACCTCGAAGGATTCGCGGTAGGCCGCAACGAAGAGCGGCCGGATGTCGGGGTCGTCGCGCAGCACACCGATCGGCTGGCGCGCCAGCGCCGTCATTCCGGAGTTGCAGGCGAGCAGGATGAACTTCATCCAGAGATCGGTGACAATCTGATCGCTCAAGGTCGCGTCAAAACCGGCCTTGAGGCAAAGCGCGAGGAAATCTTCGCCGCGTTTGGTGACCTTGCCGTCGAGTTCGCCGAAGATCATGCGCATGAAGGTGCCGACCTGCTGGATCACGCCGGGGGCTGTAATCGAGGCCGAGATCTGCGCCACGCCTCCCATGACCGCGCGCGGCCCGAGAATCGGGAGCAGCCGCTCGTGAGCGTCGATGCCGTTCTGCAGCGGGATCACCGCCGTATGAGGTCCGATCAATGGCTTGATCTGTGCGCCCGCGCTTTCGACGTCCCACAGTTTCACGCAGAACAGCACGATATCGACAATGCCGATGGCGGCGGGATCGTCGTTCGCCTTCGTCGGCACCAGATGGGTCTCGCCGCGACCGCCCTGAACCTTCAATCCCGCACTCCGCATCGCAGCTAGATGCTTGCCCCGCGCGATGAAGGTGACGTCGGCTCCTGCATGGGCCAGCGCCGCGCCAAATCCGCCTCCAACGCCGCCGGCGCCGACAACCGCAATACGCATTCATTCTCTCCCTGCTGAATAATCCCCGGCGCCGCGCGGCGAGGCTTCCGCCCGACATACACAGTAACCTGTTGTTACTTCCTTGCATCAGGCGATTGCCGCATGGTTGCGCTCCGCAAACGCCGCCTCGGCAACCCCTATCACCTTGGCATAATCCGTTCGAAGGCCTCATGCCCGGCATTTTGCAAAAGACGGCCGCGCTTCCCGTGCAGGCGCTGGAATGGCTCGGCCGGCAGGGCACCCGCGCCATCGCCGCATTGGTGTTTCTCGGCATCGCCGTGCCGCCGGCCGGCGAATTTTTCAAGCCGTTCGTCACCGAGGCGATCCTGCTGCTGCTCTGCATCTCGTTCATGCGGGTCGATCTCGCAGCGCTGCGCCATCATCTGCGGCGACCGGGGCTCGTGCTGGCGGCGACCGCCTGGAGCATGTTCGGCGTGCCGTCGATTATCGGGTTGAGCTGTCATGCGACCGGCCTCGATGCACATTCGCCGGATCTGTTTCTCGCGCTGATGCTGCAAGCGGTCGCCTCGCCGATGATGGCGGCGCCGGCGCTGGCGGCGGTGATGGGGCTCGATTCGACGCTGGCGCTGGTGACACTGGTCATCTGCACGGCGCTGGTCCCGCTATCGGCGCCGCTGTTTGCCTACCTCTTCTTCGGTAGCGCGCTGACGCTGTCCCCACTCGGGCTTGGACTGAAACTGCTTGCAATCCTTGCGGGCTCGCTGCTGGCCGCGGCGGCGATCCGCTGGCGCGTCGGGACGGCGGCGATTGCGAGGCACAAAAGCGCAATCGACGGCGTCAATATCGTGGTTCTCTACGTTTTCGTCGCCGCCGTGATGGGATCGGTCGGCGACAACCTGTGGGCCGATCCGCTCAAGACCCTCGAATGGGCGCTGTTGGCATTCGCGGTATTCTTCACATTGCTCGGCGTCACCGTGCTGATTTCCGCCGCCTCGGCAACGAACCCGCCTTCGCGATCGGACTCCTGGTCTGCCAGCGCAACATGGGCTTGATGCTGGCTGCGACCGACGGCATCTTGCCGGGCGGGACATGGCTTTACTTCGGGCTCTCGCAATTCCCGATCTATCTGTCGCCGCAACTGCTCAAGCCGATTGCCGGGCGGCTGGCCGCGCCTGAAGTCATCGAAACCAGCGACGCCTGAACCAAAATTGGTGTCGATGGCGCACCGCCCGGCGTTGCATCGCGCCTCGCGGCTCGCCATGCTCGCACCATGGAACCATCGACCTCCCTCGAAATCGCCAGGCACACGCTGCTCTCCTGCGGGCTGGTCCTGGCGGTCGGCATGCTGGCCGGCCTGCTCGCACGGAAGATCAGAATTCCCGATGTCGCGGTGTTCCTCGTCGCAGGCATCGCGATCGGCCCGCAGGCAGCAGGCCTCGTCGACATCAAGGCCGATTCCGCGCTGAACCAGATCATCCTGTTGTTCGGCGCGAGCTACATCCTGTTCGATGGCGGCGCGGCGTTGCGCTTTGCCGTGCTGAAACAGGTCTGGATCACCATCGTCGTGCTCGCCACTATCGGCGTCGTCATTACGGCGGCGATCACCGGCCTTGCCGCGCACTTCATCTTCGGCCTTCCGCTTGCCGTGGCGCTGTTGCTCGGCGCCACGCTGGCCTCGACCGATCCGGCGACGCTGGTGCCGATCTTCCGGCAGATCCGTATCCGCGACCGCGTCGCGCAAACCGTGATGAGCGAGTCGGCGTTCAACGACGCCATGGGCGCGATCATCACCTTCGCGATCCTCGCGGTGGCGACGGGCCGCGGTGAATTTTCGCTGTCGGATTCATTGTTCGACCTCGTCAGGCAATCCGCGCTCGGGATCGCCGCCGGCGCGGCTCTCGGATATCTCGCCGCCCTCCTGATCGCACACGAGAAATGGGCGTTTCTCGTCGAATACGCGCCGGTCGTGACGCTGGTTGCGGTGATCGGCGCCTATTTCGCGGCCGACGGCATGCATGCCTCCGGCTTCATGGCGGTGTTCGTGTTCGGTATCGTGCTCGGCAACAAGGAAAGTTTCGGCTTCCGAATGGGGCCCGGCGAAACGAAAAAGCTCGACGAATTCGTAACCACCACGGCCTTCATCATGCGCCTGTTCATCTATCGATGCATCGGCGCGCAAGTCGATTTCGCGCCGATGCATCGATACTGGCTCGGCGGCGTCGCCGTGGTTATGGTCCTGATGCTGGTGGCGCGGCCGGTGACGGTGTTCCTCTGCGCCGCGCCGGATCGCCGCGCGCGCTGGAGTTTTGCCGAGTTGCTGTTCATGTGCTGGACCCGCGAGACCGGCGTGATTCCGGCAGCACTCGCCGGCCTGCTGCTCGGCATCAAGGCGCCGGGCGCGCAGGTGATCGCCTCCGTCACCTTCATCGCGATTTTGATGACGATCCTGATCCAGGCCCCGACCACAAGATGGCTGGGGCGCAGGCTGGGGCTGCTGCAGCAAGCGGACGGCGTGTCACGAGACCCCTTGGAATAACCGATCATTAACCATACGAGCCCATGATTTGAGCCGAATTTGGGTGGGCCATCGCGCGCGAGTCGTCGCGGGATCCTTTATGCGACAGCTCTTCCTGGATTGCTGATCGGCGCTGGAGAAAAATCCTTGCGGCCGGGCTGACATGTAGGGAACGCAGGTGGCCAAAACACCGGACAAGGAAGTGCGGGGAGATAGACCGCCTGACGTGGTTCAGCCGGAGGCTTCGAACCGCGTTCCGGCAATATTGGTATCCTTATCCGCGTTGGCCGTCATTGGCGCGGCCACCGCCAATGCTTTGCCGAATTTCTCCTTGCCCAACTTCAGTCACGTCTCCTTGTCAAATTTGTCTCTACCGAGTTTTTCCCTGCCGAATTTCAATGGCTTCTCTTTGCCGAGTTTTGATCGCTTCGCTGTGCAGTCTCCACATGAGACGGCTTCAGTCCCGATACCGGATCCCGCCGTCACCGCGGCCCTGAAGGATATCCAGTCGTCGGAGCAGCAAAACACAGCCATATTGGTGTCGCTGAACCAGAGTTCCGCAATTCAACAGGCGGATGTGAAGAAGATATCCCGTCAACTCGCCTCGCTGGCGGCGCAGGTGGACAATCTGCAAGGTGCGGTGGCGCCGCTGACGACTTCCAGTATTCCAACTATTCGCGCGCGCGTCGTCAGGACATCGCGAAAACCCATACCTTCGCTGCCTAAACCCGTCGGCCCTGTTTCGGTCGGAGGCGCTCCGCTGAGTCCGGCGCCGGCCTCGCGCGCAGGATAACATTGATGGTTTCACGCCCTACCCGGCCCGCGCGGCCCGGCGCAGCGATTGCGGCGGCTGGCCGAAGGCGCGGATGAAGGCGCGCCGCATCCGCTCGGGATCGCGGAAACCGGTTACCTCCGCCACCCGCTCGATCGCTTCGCTTGAGGATTGCACGCGCTGACGCGCCACTTCGATCCGCAGCCGCTCGATCGCCTTCGACGGGGTGGTGCCGGTCTCGGCGATGAAGGCGCGGGCAAAATGCCGCGAACTCATGCCAGCCTGCTCGGCGAGGTCCTCCACCGTCAGCGGCGCGTCGAGATGCTCGCGCGCCCAGGTGAGCAGCGAAGCGAAGCGCCCCGAGGGCGTTTTCAATTCCAGCAGCGAGGAGAATTGCGACTGGCCGCCGCTGCGGCGGTGATAGAGCACGAGCTGGCGCGCGGTCTTTTGCGCGACCTCCTCGCCGAAATCCTCGGCGACCAGCGCCAGCGCCAGGTCGATACCGGCGGTGATCCCTGCCGAACTCCAGATGTTGCCGTCGCGGACGAAGATCCGGTCGGGCTCGAGCTTGACCTGCGGATAGGTCGCGAGGAAATGCCGGGTGCGTTCCCAATGTGTGGTGGCGCGGCGGCCGTCGAGCAGACCTGCTTCGGCGAGGATATAGGCGCCGGAGCAGACGCTGGCGACGCGAGCGCCGCGCCTGGCGAGCTCGCGCACGAAGCCCAGCGTCTTCGCGCAAATCGAAGGCGCGCGCGAGCCGGGGCCGCCGGCCACGATCAGCGTCGTGATCGCGCCCGACGGCCTGAAGCCGCGCGCCAGCATCTCGACGCCGGACGAACTACGCGCCAGGCCCGGCGTTGCCGCCACGAGCTTGATCGATGGCTGTTGACCGGCATAACGCGCGGCGATCTCGAACACCGAGATCGGGCCGGCCGCGTCGAGCAACTGGAAATCGGGAAATATCAGGACGCCGATCATGTCTTTTGCCTGTGTCCGAAATTAAGGGAAATAAGGCATTCCGGACAACAGCCGAGCATGGCAGGATGCGCGCGTCAAGTAACGAGCCGGCAGGTTCGCCCACAATCGTCAAGCCGGCAATGACGAGTACAATTGCGTCTTGCAAAACCGTTGAAAGGCATCCCCATGTCCGCGCCGTTGCAGATCGGTCTCGTGATTTTCCCGAAGGTGACCCAGCTCGACCTCACCGGCCCGGTGCAGGTGTTCTCCAGCGTGGCTGGCGCAAAAGTGCATCTGATCTGGAAGCGGATCGAACCGGTCGCCAGCGATTCCGTGCTGACGTTGACGCCGACCACGACGTTCGCGGATTGCCCGCAACTCGACGTGATCTGCGTGCCCGGCGGCGGCGGCACCGACGACATGGTCAATGACGAGGAGGTGCTGGATTTCCTGCGCAAGCAGGCCGCGGGCGCAAGATACGTCACCTCGGTCTGTACGGGATCGCTGGTGCTCGGCGCAGCCGGACTGCTCAGGGGTTATAACGCGACGACGCACTGGTCCGCGATGGACTATCTGGCGCCCTACGGCGCAAATCCGACGAAGAGCCGCGTCTGCGTCGACCGCAATCGCGTCACCGGCGGCGGTGTCACCGCCGGCATCGATTTCGCATTGACCCTGGTGTCGATCATGGTCGACCGGCCGACTGCGGAAGCAATCCAACTCCGGCTCGAATATAATCCGGCGCCGCCGTTCAACTCCGGCTCGCCCGATACCGCGCCGCCGGAAATTCTGGCGCGGATCAGGGAGAGGATCGCCCCCTCCAAGGCGCGCCGCGACGATGCCAACGGCCGCGCCGCCGCGCGGTTGGCCGCCGTTCCGGCAGCGTGAGCAAACCAAAGAAAGAAAAAGGCCGCCCGGTTTCCCGGACGGCCTTTCCTGTCCTACGGCGGCGCCACATTGACGGGCGATCTCAGGACGTCTGCACCGGGGGCCTATCTCCCAGCCGTATCCTGATCGGGTGCCGCTGCACATCGGGGCAGTCGCGAACTGGAGCCCGACACCGACGCGATGGTTTCCCATCTCCGTAAGATGACCGGAGTGAGCCACGTGCGCGCTCGCAGTTCAACGGTGTCGCGGCAAGTGTCCCCGCTGATCCCGTTATTCACAGGCTTGCGGTGCCGGCTCGGATTACCCATGATGACTTCGTTTGAACGCTCCGAGGCCCTTCGGAGGGCTGGCAGGATGCTCCTTGCGCAGGACGCTAGTCGCTTTTCTGGTCGCGCCTTTATTTCCGGCGTTGGCGCCTGCTTGGTTTCTGCATGCAAACCGTCCAGATAGAACGGCTGTTGCTGGATTCATTTTTATTTGCGGCCTGTTCTATTTGTCGCAGGCGATCGTTGGCATACCGGCATATTTATTGGCGCCGGCCCGGCGACGCCATGTTTCGTCTGGTTACTGCTCGGGTTCCTGGGGCCCGCAATTCCATTCATCGTGGTGAGCGTTGTTTTCCGGGACGCACGATACAGTATCTTCGAAACATTCCTGACGGCCGCATATCTTGGCTTTTTAGGAGCGATAGCCGGGTTGATATTTTGGCTTGCGGCCAGACCTGAAAAAGACAATGCCAAGTCGTAACTGAGAAGCCCGCGCGTCAACGCGAACCGCAAATGTGCAATTGCGCATCGGAGAATCTCGCGCCACAATATCTGGATTCCGGGTTCGAGCTCGCGCGCCCCGGAATGACGGTGGTTGGAGCCTCAGCTCCCCGGCGTCCACGGCTGGTAGTCGCCGGTGGCAGCGGGGCGGCGGCCGCTCGCAAGCGTCGAGCCGGGCGGGCGATAGGCTAAAGGCGTTCCCGTCATGTTAGGGACGTGCGGCTTTTGCCATTCGCGCGGCGTGTAGGCCTCCTCCGTCGGCGGCACGTCGACGGTGTGATGCAGCCAGCCGTGCCAGGACGGCGGCACCTTCGTCGCCTCGGCGTAGCCGTTATAGATCACCCAGCGCCGCTCGAAGCCAAGCGTCGGATCGATCTTGCCGCCGATGGTGCGGTAATAGATGTTGCCCTGCTCGTCCTTGCCGACCATTTCGCCGAACCGCCAGGTCCACAATTGCGTGCCGAAGGTCTGGCCGTTCCACCAGGTGAAGAACTTGAGAAAGAACAGTTTCATGGGCGCGGGCCGGTTCGAGCAAACGTCAGGGCCGTGATGCCATCGGCAGGCCGGATTGTCCAGTAAAGTCCCCGTCGGAGCCTCGTTGAAATCCGAGATCGGAGCTCATGCGCATGCAGTTCCACGCCGGCCGCGGACCGCAGTTCGAGCAGATGGTGCGCCCGGCGCTTGGCGGCTGAGGTGGTCGCGCCGTTCATGACCTCGTCGCCAGCGCGACGCCCGCGAGCGTGAACACCAGGGCCCCGATCTGGCCGGGACCGAGCGGCTCGTGCAGCGCCAGCGCTGACGTCACGACGCCGATCACCGGCACCGCCATGGTGCCGATCGCCGCCACCGATGCGGGCAATCGCGCCAGCGCCGCGAACCAGCAGACATAGGCGATGCAGAACTGGCCGATGACGGAATAGACCAGGAGCCACCAGCCGAGCGGCGTCACCCTCTCCAGATGCGTGGTCTCCACGAGAAGGCCGACGATGGCCACCGGCAGACAGCCGAGTCCGACCTGCCAGGCCGCGCCCGGGATCGGCGGCAGATGGATGGGCCGTCGCTTGGACAGCACGGTGCCGACGGCAAAGCCGATCGAGCCTGTGAGCGCCATGAGGATACCGGGCAGCTTGGCTTCGCTGGCGGCGATGCCGTCACCGCCCATGATCGAGGCGAGCCCCGCAAACGCCATCACCAGCGCCAGCGTGCGCAGCACGGTCGGCCGCTCGCCGAGCACGGGCCAGGCCAAGAGCGCCGCCCAGACCGGCATGGTATAGGCGATCAGCGCGGCTTCGCTGGCGGGCAGCCACAACAGCGCGAGCCCCATCAGCACCATCCAGCCGGTGACATTGAGCACGGCAGCAAGCACAAGACGCCCGCGGATCTCCGGCGGCACAAAAAGGCTCTGCCCGCGGAGAAGCGCCAGCCCCGCGAGCAGCAGCGCGCCGACCACCCCGGACAGGCCGCGCAGCGTCAGCGGCGGAATTTGCGCGATCAGATATTTCGTGACGGGCCAGTTAAAGCCCCAGCCGATCGAGGTGACGGCGAGGAAGAAAAGTCCGGCGGGCGTGATCTGCGCCCGCGCGCCCGGCCGGGGTGATTCTGTCATGGAGAGCTTTTAAGTCGGAGGAATCGGCGCCACCTTGGCGTGATTTGGCGGTGGCCGCCATCGGCCGGCGGGCATGCCTGCCCACTCTTCCCGTAGGCTTACGTGAGTCTCGCTGGTGCAAGCCCCGGACGGCAATAAATAGTTACCCTGTGAACAGCGGGATGAAGCCGAAACGAGCGCCCACTGAACAAATTTTTTCGCTTGGGAATCTCTCAGGACTCACTGATACTTGCCGGCATCGGGAACCACGGCGAGGCCCTGGATTCCTGCCATTTCCACCATATTTAGTATTTGATTCAGGAACTCGCACTAGTCCTTGACGTGCGCAACGGAGTTGGCCTAGCTTTCTTCCTGTTCGGCGCGAGTGAGTTTGGGTCCCGCCGGTCGCTCCCAGATGGGTTCCGAAATAGCCACTCCGCCAGCCGGTCGAGGCCTGCGGTGACGGGTTTTCTCGCCCAAAATCCGGGAGCATTTCGGGGCGTCAGGAATGGGCCGGAATGGTCCAAAGTGAAGCGTTGGGGCGTTGAAGACCGAGACAAGATCGATGCGCGCATCGATCTTGCGGCGGGACAAACAGGGCCGGGTCCACCGGTAAGAAGCTGCGGATCAACAATCCGCGCAAGGAAACACCACCCGGCGCCGCGACAATGCGGCCCGGTCAAAAACAACGGGGCACTACGATGCGAATCGAACGACGCAACACCACCGACGGCCAGTCACCCTATGCAGGGATTGATTTCAGATTGACGACATCTGAGATCCGGAACCCTGACGGGTCGGTGGTGTTCCGGCTCGAAAACGTCGAAGTGCCCGAATTCTGGTCGCAGGTCGCCTCCGACGTGCTGGCGCAGAAGTATTTTCGCAAAGCCGGTGTCGCCGCGCGCTTGAAAAAGGTCGAGGAAGAAACCGTGCCGTCCTGGCTGTGGCGCTCAGTGCCGGATACCGCGGCGCTTGCCGACCTGCCCGAAGCCCAGCGTTACGTCAGCGAACTCTCCGCCAGGCAGGTGTTCGATCGCCTCGCCGGCTGCTGGACCTATTGGGGCTGGAAGGGCGGCTATTTCACCAGCGAAGACGACGCCCGCGCCTTCTTCGACGAGCTGCGCTTCATGCTGGCGAAACAGATGGTCGCGCCGAATTCGCCGCAATGGTTCAACACCGGCCTGCACTGGGCCTATGGCGTCGACGGTCCCGGCCAGGGCCATTATTACATCGACCCCTTCACCGGCAAGCTGACGAAATCGAAATCGGCCTACGAGCATCCGCAGCCGCATGCCTGCTTCATCCAGGGCGTCAATGACGACCTCGTCAACGAGGGCGGCATCATGGACCTCTGGGTGCGCGAGGCGCGCCTGTTCAAATACGGCTCCGGCACCGGCTCCAACTTTTCGCGCCTGCGTGGCGAAGGCGAAAGGCTTTCCGGCGGCGGCCGCTCGTCCGGCCTGATGAGCTTCCTTAAGATCGGCGACCGCGCCGCCGGCGCGATCAAATCGGGCGGCACCACCCGCCGCGCCGCCAAGATGGTGGTGGTCGACGCCGATCACCCGGATATCGAGACCTATATCGACTGGAAGGTGAAGGAGGAGCAGAAGGTCGCCGCTCTCGTCACCGGCTCGAAACTGAACCAGCGGCATCTGAAGGCCGTGCTGAAGGCCTGCGTCAATTGCGAAGGCTCGGGCGACGATTGCTTCGATCCCGAGAAGAACCCGGCGCTACGCCGCGAGATCAAGCTGGCACGCCGCGCGCTGGTGACGGACGCCATGATCAAGCGCGTCATCCAGTTTGCGAAGCAAGGCTACAAGGAGATCGATTTCCCGATTTACGACACCGACTGGGATTCGGAAGCGTATCTGACCGTCTCCGGCCAGAACTCCAACAACTCGGTCTCGCTGAAGGACGATTTCCTCCGCGCGGTGGAAACCGATGGTGACTGGAACCTGATCGGCCGCACCAGCAAGAAGGTCACCAAGACTCTCAAGGCAAGAGACCTCTGGGAAAAGATCGGCCACGCTGCCTGGGCCTCGGCCGATCCCGGCCTGCACTTCAACACCACCATGAACGACTGGCACACCTGCAAGGCGTCCGGCGACATCCGCGCCTCGAATCCGTGCTCGGAATACATGTTCCTGGACGACACCGCGTGTAACCTCGCCTCCGCCAATCTCATCACCTTCTACAACACCACGACGAAACTGTTCGACGTGAACGCTTACGAGCATCTCTGCCGCTTGTGGACCTTGGTGCTCGAAATCTCCGTGATGATGGCGCAATTCCCCTCGAAGGCGATCGCGGAGCTGTCCTACGAATTCCGCACGCTGGGGCTCGGTTTCGCCAATATCGGCGGCCTCCTGATGACCATGGGGCTTTCCTATGACAGCAAGGAAGGCCGCGCGCTGTGCGGCGCGTTGACCGCCATCATGACGGGAATCAGCTACGCGACCTCGGCGGAGATGGCCCGGGAACTCGGTCCCTTCCCCGGCTACAAGAAGAACGCCGCCCACATGCTGCGGGTGATCCGCAACCATCGCCGCGCCGCCCACGGTGAAAGCCGCGGCTACGAGGCGCTGGCCGTCAGTCCCGTGCCGCTCGATCACGCTTCCTGCAGGCAACAAGACATCGTCGAGCATGCCAAGGCCGCCTGGGACAAGGCGCTCGAACTCGGCGAACTCCATGGCTACCGCAACGCGCAGACGACAGTCGTGGCGCCGACCGGCACCATCGGTCTCGTCATGGATTGCGACACCACCGGCATCGAGCCTGACTTCGCGCTGGTGAAATTCAAGAAGCTCGCCGGCGGCGGCTACTGGAAGATCATCAACCGCGCCGTGCCCGAAGCGCTGCGCGCGCTCGGCTATCGCGAAGCCGATATCGCGGAGATCGAGGCCTATGCGGTCGGCCACGGCTCGCTGTCGAATGCGCCCGCGATCAACGTCTCCACGCTGAAGGCCAAGGGTTTCACGGACGAAGCGCTGGCCAAGGTGGAAGCGGCCCTGCCGACAGCCTTCGACATCAAGTTCGCCTTCAACAAATGGACCTTTGGCGAAGACTTCCTGCGCGACACGCTGAAGCTCGACGCGGAGGCGATCGCCGCGCCGAATTTCGACCTCCTCACCGCGGTCGGTTTCACCAAGCGCGAGATCGAGGCCGCCAACGTCCACATCTGCGGCGCCATGACGGTGGAAGGCGCACCGCATCTGAAGGCCGAGCATTACAGCGTGTTCGATTGCGCCAATCCCTGCGGCAAAATTGGAAAGCGGTATCTGTCGGTCGAAAGCCACATCCGCATGATGGCGGCGAGCCAGCCTTTCATCTCGGGCGCGATCTCAAAGACCATCAACATGCCGAACGACGCCACGGTGGAGGATTGCAAGGAAGCTTACCTGTTGTCCTGGAAGCTCGCGCTGAAGGCCAATGCGCTCTACCGCGACGGCTCGAAGCTGTCGCAGCCGCTCAACTCGCAGCTCATCAGCGACGAGGACGAGGAGGATGACGGCATCGAAATCTTCCTGGAGAAGCCGATGGCCGCGCGCACCGCGGCGTTGTCGGAGAAGGTGGTGGAGCGCCTGGTCGAGCGCATCGTGGTCATGCGCGAGCGCGAGAAGATGCCGGACCGCCGCAAGGGCTATACGCAGAAGGCCGTGGTCGGCGGGCATAAGGTCTATTTGCGCACCGGCGAATATGACGACGGCCGGATCGGCGAGATATTCATCGACATGCACAAGGAAGGCGCGGCCCTTCGCTCCTTCATCAACAATTTCGCCATCGCCGTCTCGCTCGGCCTGCAATATGGCGTGCCGCTCGAGGAATATGTCGACGCCTTCACCTTCACCCGCTTCGAGCCGGCGGGCCCCGTGCAGGGCAATGACAGCATCAAATACGCGACCTCGATCCTGGACTATGTGTTCCGCGAACTCGCGGTCAGCTACATGGGCCGCTTCGACCTCGCCCATGTCGACCCCTCCGAGTCGAACTTCGACGCCATGGGCAAGGGCGTCGAGGAAGGCCGCGCGCCGGAGCAGCCCTCCAACAAGTACCTCTCCAAGGGCCTGACGCGCTCGCGCACCGACAACCTCGTCGTCATGCGCGGCGTCAGCGAGGCGGACGCCCGCGGCGCGAGCAACGTCACCGCCATGGCTTCCCACGGCCCGACCGCGCGGGCCTCCGACGCGGTGGAAGGCGCGGTTGCGCTGAAGCAGGAAGCAAGCCACGACCTCTCGCCGACGGAAAAGCTCGAAGCCCTGCAATGGAGCAAGGCGGGAGCCGCGGCCGCAGCCGCGCCCTCCAAAGCCGAACGCCGCGCGGAAGCCAAGGCCAAGGGCTATGAAGGCGAAATGTGCGGCGAGTGCGGGCATTTCTCGCTGGTGCGGAACGGCACCTGCATGAAGTGCGATACGTGCGGAAGCACGACGGGGTGTTCGTGATTCTTCATTGATCGTCAGACCCGCACACTCATAAAGAAAAAGGGGTGGCCGAAAGGTCATCCCTTTTTTCACGAAAAACTCCAAAAAAACAGAGGAAAATCCAAGTTTTTTTCCTTTTCACATTTACCTATCAGATGCTTAGCCCTCGAAACTACGAATTGATCAAGACAAGAACCAAAATCATCTTGACTTCCAAAAACGAATCAATTTGCAAATCCGACAAAAACGTGGTTAATTTTTTCCTCATTTCTGAAGCGCTTTTATTGAGGTGATCTATGAGTGCCCGTAGTGGAACACATTCGAGTGCTGCAGCGGACAAGACGAAGGATTCGACTATTGATCTGCCCACGCTCTCAAAACAACTGCAAACTCAAATAGCTGACCTACAGAGTCTAATTAAGCATCCGCCATCGACCTCTAATACCAACGGCCGCGGCTTTTGACTCATTTTTGGGATTCCCAAATCAGGGAAATTCTGACTCGATGCCTGTTCACGAGCATGGAGCAGCATCGATGGGCGGGGCGGTTTCGATCACACGGGTTGATT
>Ga0209483_1002168_pt1 | contig 13949 bp, 9 predicted proteins | sample NGEPerA_FD_184508 | JGI IMG/M metagenome (GOLD analysis project Ga0209483, IMG submission 184508) | Arctic peat soil microbial communities from the Barrow Environmental Observatory site, Barrow, Alaska, USA - NGEE PermafrostL2-A... | ecosystem: Environmental > Terrestrial > Soil > Wetlands > Peat... | reverse complement strand
CAGCGGCGGTGAGTACCGTATCATCGGTAAACCTGCTGCCAGTCGGGAAGAGCGCGAAACGGCGTGTTGTGGCGCGCTTTCGCTCGTGTGTTGATCCAATGATGTCACCTGCTATCGCTCCGAGCACTGTTATGCTCTGCGTTGTCTGCGGAACGGATGCATTCCGTAGTATCGCCCGTATCCTCGAATGCTGACGGGTATCTCGCGTTCAATGATCGCACACCCTCGGGCGGAAAGTGTATAGTGGGTGAGCTTGCCATTTTCGGTAGTCATTATCCACGCCGAATGTACGTTGCCGGTAGCCTTTCGGAGTGAACCGAGCGTCCAGGGTCCACCGATCGCGTCTCGATACGGACGTGCCGCAAGCACCCAGTCGGTACGGCTCGTCGCAGTGCAATCCGGCCGATCATACAATCCGTGCAGCAGGGCAATCTCGTTCCGGGAGAGGAGCAGTTCGCCAATGCGCGTCATTGGCTCTGGGTCTCGACGTGGCTCGCCATGATCGAGCGAGCGAATCCAGGGCTTGGGCGTATCACGATACCCGGAGATGTTACGCAAATTGGCTCTGTCTTCGTACGTACGGAATCCGGCGAGCCATCGAAGTGCCATCGCATAACCTTCGAATGCACCACGCTGTTTGTAGAATCGCATCCCCAAGTTGCTGAGCACCGTCAGCCCGTTCGTCACCCATTGCGGCTCTTCATGAGGGACGGCGGAATCCTTGAGGCGCGCCGCTGATTCAAGCAGAACCACGCTACCAGCGTGGAGAAGGCTGCCGGTCATGTACGCGGCCCCTGCTTCTGCTATGTGCGATTCGCGTTGGAGTATCACCGCAGCAGCGCTGAATGCGGTCAGGGTGATTTTCCTCGGGACGTGGCCGTAGGCCGGGATCTCGGGGAGAGTGAGTCCGCTCAGACGATAAATCATGACCAATCCTTTCGAATAAAACGTTCCGTCTCATTCGCGCATGGGTCCAGATGTGAATCTGGGCGGCTGGGCCACCGTAGTCCTCCAGGGGTGGAGGAGACGGTCTGGCGGACGGGTCAACGAGCCGAATCTCTCGCCGTCACTCTACATGCTGGCCACCGAGACGGAGGTGGCCGATGATGCAAGGGGAAAGATAGTGGGTGCGGTGCGGTTTCAATATTCAATGCGCGACGACCTCGCACGTAATCATGCTTGTCAGTCAGCATCCCGACGATGCCGAGGAACGTGTCGTGAAACTCCGTTTGGGGAATGGTGCGCCAGCCGGTCTCACGCTGAATTCACTAGGCTTCAAAATAAGCGTGGAGGATGTTCCACGCGCTCATCTTCAGATTATCTGCTCGCGCCGTCTTGGGCGTGCGCGCCTCCACGCGGTAAGCTGCGCTACTTCAGTCTCGCTCAACACCAGCGGCTGCAGCTTCGGACCACGTCCGTCGAAGTAATCTCGCCCTGAATGTTGCCATTCGCTGTGCGAGAAACACTCACATGCGGTCAATGCAGCCGTCGCGATGATTGCGCTGATGCCCTCCAGGTCCACTCCAGCCCCGAGTGACACTCGCGGCCGCAGTGTCGGCCACTCAGAACACGGTCGGCGGCAACGTTACGTCGATCGGCTTCAGCCCCTTCGCGCGTAGCGTCGTGTTGAACGCTGCCAACTGGCTATTGATGAACTGCTCCAGCGTCGTCCGGTTCGTTTTCACCTCCTTATTCAGGATCGTGTGCACTTCGCGCTGTTGCGATGTAGGCGCGAAATCCGACGATGCGACTTCACGGGCAAGATAGCCGATCTGGCCGGCTATCACGGGCTTGCCTCGTATCCCGTCTTGGCCCCGACCCGTCGAAGCGGGATTGATCAGTTCTGACTCGAGCGAGATGAGTTGCTGCGTCAGTGCGTCGGCGTGCGCACGCATGTCGGTGTTGTTACGGCTGCTCGCTAGCTGCACCGTGAGCGACTGGAGCTGCACGCGCATCGTCTCGATTGCATTCACTGCGTCCGCTGCCATGTTGAGGTCTGTTTGCATTGCGAGGAGCTGGTCGATTGCCACTTGTAACTCCTGGTCCGTCGCCGTCTCGTGGGGGTCCTTGCGCACTTCAAGTGGTTGCGTCGACGACTGTCCGTCGACCGTGAGCTTCACCGTGTACCGGCCGGGTGCGAGAAGGACGGAGATCGAACCGAATCCTGGGGCGGCGCGCGTGCCGTCAGGTTCAAGTTCGAACACGTCATCCCACAGCGGCTTGGTGCGGAGTCGTGGCGGCTTCGTGGACTCGTTGCGCAGATCCCAATACACGCGGTTGATTCCCGGGCGACGCGTCCCCACGAATGTACGCACCGTCTTACCTGTCGCGTCGCTGATCGTGATTGTCGGCGAGGCTTGCGGCGCCACCTTTAGCCAATAGTTGATCGCCGCGCCGTATGGTGGATTCTCCCCGGCCGTCGGGTCGTCGCTCATCGAGTAATTTGTCTGAATGTCGCGGAAGCGATGCGCGGGGCGGGGCGCGAAGAGCGTCATGGTCGACGCCATCACCGCAGGCGTGAGCTTCTGGAGGGGAGAGAGGTCGTCGAGAATGTAGAACCCGCGCCCGTACGTCGAGATCACGAGATCGTTGAACTGCTCCTGGATAACCATCCCGTAGACTGGCGCATGCGGTAGGTTCATCTGCAGTGGCTGCCAGTGCTCACCATCATCGAACGAGACGTAGAGTGCGTTCTCGGTGCCGAGATAGAGTAAGCCGCGCCGCACTGGATCTTCGCGGATGATGTGCACGTACCCCATTGGGATCTTCGGCAGTCCATTCACTATAAGCTTCCACGACTTGCCGAAATCGTTCGTCTTCCAGACCCAGGGATCGCGGTTGTTCTCCTGATGGGCGTCGCAGATGATGTATGCGGTGCCGGCGTCGTACCGCGATGGTTCGATGTGACGCACTGAGCCCAAAGTCGGGATCCCGGGGACATTAGCGGTGACGTTTGTCCAGTTCTTGCCCCCGTCTCGCGTGACCTGTACCAGGCCATCGTTCGTCCCGACCCAGATGAGCCCCGCCTGCACGGGCGACTCGGCGATCGCATACACCACGTCGCCGTACTCGACGCCAAAGTCCTCCGCGGTGAGTCCCCCCGAGACCTGCTGCTTGTTCTTGTCGTTGCGGGTGAGGTCGGGACTGATCACCTGCCAGCTTCGCCCGCCGTCGGTGGATGTGTGCACGAACTGGCTCCCTACGTAAATCCGGTTGTGGTCGTGTGGTGAGATGGTGAAGGGAGCGTCCCAGATGAACCGGTACTTCACCTCCGCGGCAGTGGCGCCGGCCGTTGCCATCGGGTACACCTCAACGTTCTGCCCTTTGCGCGTCTGCTCGTCGAAGCGCACGACGATACCGCCGCCCATCCCAGAGCTCGACCCGCTCGACCAGATGATATTCGGATCGACCGGGTCCGGCGTGGCCCATCCGCTCTCGCCGCCCCCAACGCCGTGCCAGTCGCTACGCTGGATGCCATCGGCTCCGAGGCTGTTGCTTGGACCGCGGTACGACCCCCCATCCTGTTTGTTCCCGTAGACGTAGTACGGAACCTGATTGTCGACGGTGACGTGATACATCTGCGCGATAGGGAGCTGCACGTGGAGCCAAGTGCGCGCGCGTGTCGTTGAGATCTGCACGCCTGCATCGTTGGCCACCGCCATCCGGCTGGGGTTGCTCGGGTCGATCCACATGTCGTGGTTGTCACCCCCCGGAGATGTGAACGGAGAGCCCGGCGTGATCGCCCCCGTCCCGCCGCCCCGAGCGCCACCGGCTACGCCGCGTCCCTGACCACCACCCTCACGTTGGACGGCGGAGTTGGTCACTCCGCCGTCCATGGAGCGGCTGAAGGTCTGGCAGAGGAAATACGTTTCGTTCGGATTGTCAGGGGCGACGGCCATGCGCGTGTAATACGGCTGTCGGCAGCCGAGGTTTCGGTCGAAGCTCGCGACCTTCCAGTTGATGCCACCATCGTCCGAGCGCCAGAGCTCGCCGTTGTCGGTCGGCTGGCCGTCGATCGGCAGGCCATCGCCTGTCTCAATGAGAGCGTACACGCGGTTCGGGTTCGAGCGCGCGATCGCAAGCCCGATTTTCCCCATGTTATGCACGGGGAGGCCGTTTCCCTTAAGGTGCGCCCAGTTCGCACCACCATCGTGCGTGACCCAGATCCCGCTCCCAGGCCCACCGCTCTCCCGCCCCCATGTGTGCATCGTGAACTGCCATGTCGCGGCGAAAAGCGTCTTGGAGTCAGTTGGGTGCATCACGATGTCGATCCCGCCCGTATTCTCGTCGACGAAGAGCACGCGTGTCCACGTCCGTCCACCATCCGTCGTGCGGTAGATGCCCCGCTCTGGCTGCGGCCCGTAACTGTGCCCCTGCGCGGCGACGAACACGATGTCGGGATTGTTCGGGTCTATAACGATGCGCGCGATGCGGCCCGTTGCATCAAGCCCCATATGGGTCCAGGTACGGCCGGCGTCGGTGGACTTGTAGATCCCGTTGCCGATGGAGATGTGGGAGCGCATCCACGACTCGCCAGTCCCGGCCCAGATGATGTTCGCGTTGGACGCGGCGACCGCGAGCGCACCGATGGAGGAGACCTGTTCCCCGTCGAAGATCGGCGCCCAGTGGGTTCCGCCGTCGGTCGTCTTCCAGATTCCGCCGGAGGCCGCGCCTGCATAATAGATATTCGGGTCGCCGATGACGCCGGCGATCGATGTGGTTCGGTTGCCGACCGGTCCGATGTAGCGCCAATGCAGTTCGCCGGCTATCCCAGGATCGTAGGGTGTGGATTGCGCCTGAGCTCGTACGAACGACGGGGTGAGCAAGCCAATTGCGAGGAGTGCTGCCACCGCGGTGGTGACCCTGCGAACATCTATGGCGCGGTGTGCGCAGAATCCGGTGAACATGGGGCCTCCAAAAATGCCCCCGGCGGAACGCCAGGAGTGTCGCGTCAGTTACTAGTAGCTCTCTCAATGGGAGTCCGCAAGAGCTCGAATCATGGGGATTCCATGGCCAAAGTGTCGCCATCGCGGTGTTCTATCTACCTGCCTTTGCACATACGAGGGCAATCCCGACGGACATCTCCATGGGGATCCCCAAGCTCGGCATCGCGGCGCGAGGTACCGGCGCGTACGGAACCCGGTTTGACGAAAGTCGCGCGACCCCGCCGTTGGACGCTCCGGCCACGCTCCGCGCGCCCGAGTTTTCCTTCATCATCTGCGCATCCGCTACGCCGTGCGACACGACATATAATTGACAGCCCAGCTAATAACTCTTGCGCCTCTGCAGATTCAGGCCTTACGATGTCCGCCGGGGTTGGCTGCGCGGTGCGCGCTTAGTCGTCAAAGGGTAAACGCCTAGCTAATTGTCGGACGTAGCTCGCCGCCGTGTTACCGTGGCGGCGTAGCCGGCCACTTCATATCAACAGTCCGGACTTTCCAGGGGGCTCGACGTGGGGCTTGTCAGTGAACGTAGCATCCGACGGATCATCCTCGCTCTGTTCTTCCTTTCGGGGGCGTGTGGACTGATCTACGAAGTTGTCTGGATGCGGATGCTGACGTTGGTCTTCGGAGCAACAGCCTTCGCCACGAGTGCCATCCTCACGTCCTTCTTTGCGGGTCTCGCACTAGGTAGTTTGTATTTCGGCAAGGTCGTGGACAGGAGCCGCAACCCCCTTGCGCTCTACGCCGTGCTGGAAGCGGGGATAGGCGTCTTTGCATTCCTCATGCCCGTCCTGCTAGCCGGTCTCACTGCGGTGTACGTCGCCGTCGCGCGCCACGTGGATCTAGGCTTTTATCCGCTGACCCTGCTCCGGCTCACCCTCTCCATTCTAATCCTCCTGCTGCCAACCACATTAATGGGGGGCACTCTGCCGGTGATCGCGAAGTTCTTCATTCAGAGAGAGGATCGCCTGGGACGAAATGTCGCCCGACTTTACGCCGTCAATACGTTCGGAGCCGTCCTAGGTGCGCTCGTAGCAGGGTTCTTCCTCATACTGTTCCTCGGCGTCCGAGAGAGTGCGTACGGGGCCGGCGTCGTGAACCTGCTTATCGCCGGCCTCGCGTTCGTCATGAGCCTGTGTGTGGACGTTGGGCGGGTATCGGCGGGACAGGAGCGACCTCCAGAAGCGGTAGAGCCTACAGGTACGGAGGCGACGGGCCAAGTTCTTTCCCCAAACCTGGCCCGGTTAGCCCTCTGGGCCGTAGGATTGTCCGGCTTGACCGCCTTGGCTCTGGAGGTGCTGTGGACGCGGGCCCTAGTGTATTTCTTGGACAACTCCACGCACGCGTTCACAACGATGTTAACGGCGTTCTTGCTGGGCATCGCCTTGGGTAGCGCCGTGGTGGCCCGGTTTGCCGACCGCCGAATGCGGTTGCTGACAGTGTTCGGGGTGGTGGAAGTGCTCATCGGGTTCTCTGCTCTTCTCGCCATCCCTATACTCGCCACCTCCATACCCGTCGTGACCGGGATGGCCGGACAGACGCTGGATTCAATGTTTCTGTGGAAGTGGATTGGGCTGCGCTTCGTCCGAAGCCTGACGGTTATGTTGTTGCCCACAATCCTCATGGGTATGACCGTCCCGCTGGTGGTGAAGATTTACACTTCGCACTTCACCCGCCTTGGTGAGTCTCTCGGACGCGTGTATTCGGCGAACACTATCGGCGGGGTCGTCGGCTCCTTCACTGCAGGCTTCCTGTTGATCCCCGCGGTCGGTGTGCGCAGCGGGATCGTGGTCATCGCCGCCTTGAGCGCCCTAATCGGAAGCGTGCTCCTGTTCGCCGAGCCGGCGCTACGAGGCCGGAACATGGCAAAGGTCATCATTGGGATGAGCGTCGTGCTGATCTTCACAGGGCTATCCCGGTTCACGGCCCGCAGCCTGGAGCTGTCTTCGTCCCGAGAGATTGCGGACGGCGCGGAAGTTCTGTTCTACGAAGAAGGTGTCGGGTCTACTGTGAAGGTCTTTCGGGACAAGCACGGCGACAAGACATTGAGCATCGACGGCTTCCCTGTAGCGGGTACGTCTCGCGGGATGATCGACGCTCAGGAGTCGCTTGGGAACGTTCCGCTCCTCCTGAGCAATGTGCCATCCCCACGAGTCAACCTCATCGGGTTCGGTGCGGGTGGCGCATCGTGGGAGGTGCTCCAATACGCTGTGGCCGCCGTAGACTGTGTCGAGCTCGTTCCCGCGGTCATCGACGCGGCGAGGTGGTTCCCAGAGGTGAACCACGGCGTTTTGAACGACCCCAAGTACAACTTGATCATGGGGGATGGCCGAAACTACGCTTTGGTGGCCGACAAAGAGTACGACGTGATCTCGGTCGACGCCACATCGCCCAAGATGGCCGGCAACGGGAGCCTTTATACCCTCGAATTCTACAAGCTCGCGAAAAAGAGGCTATCGAAGGATGGGCTCGTCGTTCAATGGCTGCCCCTCCATCTGCTGTCGGATGCCGAAGTGAAGATGACGGCCAGAACCTTCATGCAGGTCTTCCCGCATACGACCCTGTGGCTGTCGCCCCTCAGGTACTATGGCCTTTTGGTTGGCACGCGGAAAGATCTGCGCATCGATGTCCAAGCACTCCGGCGTAAGCTGCAGAGACCCGGGGTCCAACAAGAACTGGCAGAGGTGGGGGTTGTGCAACCACTCGATTTCCTAGAGGAATTCGTGATGGGAGAAGACGACCTGCGCCGGTACGTCGCTGGTGCCCGTCTGAATACGGACGACCATCCGTACCTCGAGTTCACGCCATCGTGGTCCTACTTCGTTGCCGTGCGTTACAACGTGCAGAATCTCGACGCCTTTCGGAGGGCGAGGAAGAGCGTCCTCCCTCTCATGGTAAACATGGGAGACACGCCAAGTGCTGTCGCCGCTCTGTCAGACAGCGTGACTAGGCGGTATGAAGCCACGCAATACAGCCTCGGAGGCGACATCCTCTTGACTATCGGCATGAAGGAGAGGGCGTTGCAGGAATGGACGACGGCGCTCTCCATCGATCCAGGCGACAGAAGCGCAAAGCGTGCGATCAGGGCCGCCGCGGAAGTGCCGTAGCAGCGGGAGTGATGATGGAGACGTTTTTTTAAAGGCTCTTTGGGGAATGACGGGAGTTCGGGCGACATCACCGCAGATCGGTGAAATGCTCATGGTTTCCAATCCGATCAGGGAGCACGCAAGACTGTACGAGGCGGCGGTGCCCTGGTCTGATGGGACAGATACGGTACGGAGGAGTCACAGAAACTCGGACAGGAACAGTCGAGTTATCACACCTACCAAAAAGGGGACACTTCTATGGTCTGCGCGGATTTTGGTGAAGGCATTTCACCCGAGAGTTGAGTGGTCGACTTCATGCAGCGAGGACACGTCGTCGTAGCAGCTGGAAGCCGGCCTTCCCATACATCGTTCGCTTGATGAGCTTGAGCCGGTTCACCTGGCCTTCGACCTGCCCGTTGTTCCAGCGGAAGAGGATTGCCGCCAGCACCGCATCCCTGTCACGCCGGAGACCAGCGGCAAGGGACCGAAGTTCACTGCATTCGGCTGAATCGAGCCAAGGCACGAGTGCGTTCGGGTCATGCGTGTCGAGCATTCGGCGAAACTCCATCGCGAGGTTGTGCACGGCGGCCAGTTCCGACGATGCAGCACACACCCTTTGACGTAGCTCAGTTCCTTCGGTTTGAGTCGCTCCGACGGGGCGGTCAGCAGCCAAGCCGCACGACGTGATGACGGGCGCACCGTTGTTGAGTGCTGCGTACGAGATGACTCCGACGCGCGCGATAGTTCCGTCGTGCCGCGCAAATGTAAACGGGCCCACTCTAGTACCGTATTGAGTCCACCGTGAAAGGCGCGCTCGTTGTACAGCTCGCGCCACAGCTCGGTCACGTTGTGGCGCCCAGCGTGCCAGCGCTCGGCGAGATACGCAGCGTGTGACGTAAGTGATGTTTGGCTTCCGGCCGTTGGCTGCCGCTCAGGGAATGCGCCTGCTCTCGTCCAGCGCGTAATAGTCTTTCGACTGAGTCCAAGCGCGCGATGTATCTCTGCTACCGATGCACCACCGACACGAAGTGCGATCATCTCGTCGTAGCGCGACCGTCGCCGAGCACGTCGTGCAAATTTGCGCTGTTCAGCAATCGGCAGATGGGCCGACAGATCGGACGATTCCCTCGATTCCCCGTCTCCTCTGCGTGACACCGGACCGCCGCGTTTTGCCAGCACTGATACAGGTCTCTGTACATCGAGACCGATTGCGCGTACGTCTGCGTGGTGTCGTTCCAGCTTCTGCTGAGCAGCATCTGTCAGATTCCGCAGTAGGTGGAAGCGATCAGCAATAGTGCCGTACCGCTGACCCTTGCGCCACGCCCTTCGTCACCTTCGTCTGCGGCGACATGAATGGTGGATAGGATCGAGAGGATCTCCGAGGGAGCACCGGCAAGCCCGAGCACTGCTGCGAGCCGGGCTCCAGCGCGACCGCCGAGAGCTGATCCTTGCGCTTCAACTCCAAGCGTGTTACTCATTGCTACCTAATCGTTACCGATCCCCGCTCAGAGGAATATCGCGGACTGCTAGGGAACTACTGCATGTGTCTGGTCGCCACACCGAAGTCGTAGAATCGTAGCACGGTCCTGTACTCCGACTAGGGAGAGTGCATGTTCAGACGTTGTCGATACACCGCCACGGTAGGGTTCTTCCGCATTGCTGCGCGAACGGTGTTATTCGCGTTTCCCGTCGTGCTCTTTGCTCAAGGAGCCACGACGTCTCCACCGGTAATCACTGATACGGCGCGCGCCGCGGAGCTGTACGTCAGCACGAAGTTTGAGGACCTTCCGCAGGCAGACTTTGCACGACAGATCGAGGGCACGAAGCGCGCAGATAGTGTGAACGCCGCTTATAGCAAGGGCGTGATGAGATTCCAGAAGCTCACCTACAAAAACAGTCTTGATGGCTTTGTGGTTCCGGCGTATCTATTTGAGCCGCTCACTTTGCGAGGGCCTCGAGGGCATGCGGCAATCGTATGGGTGCACGGTGGTGTGCACGGACAGTGGGGATCCGGCCTATTACCGTTCGTAAAAGAGGCGGTCCAGCGCGGCTACGTCATCATTACGCCTGAGTACCGCGGAAGCACGGGCTACGGTAAGGAGTTGTACGACGCGATCGATTACGGCGGGCGCGAACTCGACGACGTCGCGTCAGCGGTGGACTACCTGAAGACGCTACCGTATGTGGACCCAGACCGTATCGGCATCATGGGGTGGAGCCATGGCGGCTTCATCACTGCGAACCTGGCCATGCGCAAGGTGACTCCATTCAAGGCGGCGGCCGCGATTGTACCAGTGACGAATCTCGTTTTCCGACTATCGTATAAAGGACCGCGGTATCAGCGCAGCTTTGCGGCGGAGACCACCATCAAGGGGCTCCCGTTCGAGAAGCCGGACGAGTACATCAAGCGGTCGCCGCTTTACCATGTTGAAGACCTGCACATTCCAATTCTTGTTCACGTTGCGACGAACGACAAGGACGTGAACTACGTCGAGGATGAGCAACTCGTCTGGAAGCTGCGCGCGCTGAAACCTGATCTCGCCGAGACAAAGGTCTACGTGGACCCCGCGCCGTGGGGGTCGTCCGTGGGGCATTCTTTCAGTCGCCGAGTTGACCCAAAGACGCACGAGCGTGTGGATTCACCGGCGCAGATCGACTCGTGGAACCGAACATGGACATTCTTCGACTGGTGGCTCCGGCCCTACGAGGACCGGTCGAAGCCGCTCCCGCCTGTGCGAACTGAGCCGTGACGTGAGGATCGTCGATGCATAACCATTTCCGCATCGTGAGCACATCTGTGGTCGGCGGATTTAAAACAGCGCCTTTCTCTTGGAGGAGTGCTTGATGAGTACGCGGTTCGTATCTTGCTTCGTGCTGAATGCGGTGTGTGCCGCCTTGCTCGCTCTTGCGATCGTTCTTGCTCCAACGCCACTGCGTGCGCAGAACACTGGAACGATCACTGGTGTTGTAACGGCGGTCGGTACGGGCGCGCCGATTAGCCAAGCGCAAGTCTCTGTGAATGGTGACCCCAGCGAAGCGCGCACTGATGAAGCCGGGCATTTCCGGCTCCGAGCTGTCCCGGCGGGCGCGCGTGTAGTCCGCGTACTGAAGCTCGGATTTGCACCGCAGTCAAAGCAGGTAACCGTCGTAGCGCGTGAGACTGTGGTAGCCAACTTCGTGCTTGTGGATGCTCCACTCTCGCTCGAGGGGATCGTGGTCACTGGGACGGCAGCCGTAACGCGCAAGAAGGAAGTGGGGAATGCAATAGCCACAATTGACATGCAGGCTTTGCGGAACGCGCCAGTCCTGAACACTCAACAAGTGCTCTCCGCGTCAGCGCCCGGCGTTACCGTCCTTGCGAATGAGGGCTCGCCAGGTGCCGGGGGTACCATTCGTCTACGTGGCGCTAACAGCGTCACGCAGGGAAACAATCCGATCATTTACGTGGACGGTATTCGTATTTACAGTGACCAGAGCCCCACCATAGCGGGGCCGCGACAAACCACTAATCCGTTTAACGACATCAACCCGGATGACATCGATCACATCGAAGTGGTCAAGGGTGCGGCAGCCACTACGCTCTACGGAACGCAGGCCTCGGGGGGAGTCATCCAGATATTTACCAAGCACGGTGCTACCGGCGCCCCAGAGTGGAGTTTGCTGGCGAGCGAGGGCTTTAACTACGAGGGACACGTTGGTCCCAGCGGGGATCCCACAGGGCTCTTCATGAATCGCTGCAGCGGAATCATGACCTCGGGAGATGGCACACAGTTCACCGACCCCACCTGCCCGGCCAGCGGGAGCTGGTTTCAGAAGGGTCCTGTACAACGATTCGACCTGTCGGTCAAGGGAGGCGGCGGCCAACTCAGCTATGCCGTCGCGGGCAACTACAACAAAGAGGCAGGCGTCGTCCGAACCGGCTACCAGAATCTCGGAGGCTTTCGTGGGAACTTTACTTTCACGCCAGGCCGGGACCTTATCTTGGCGCTGAACACCTCGTACAGTGCGAACGCGATCGGCTGGGTCCCGAGTGGGAACTACACCAGCGGGCTCACGCTCAACGCCATGCGTGGCCCAATCAACAACTTCAAGGGTGGAGAGCATGACGATTGTGCCAACGTGCCGAGCACCATCGTCTGCGTCACGAACGGGTATATCCTCGACCAGCAGAGCACGACCAACGACGATCATTTCATTTCCGGGTTCACGGCTAGTTGGGAGCCGCGAGTGGGTCTCTCCAACCGGTTTACCGCGGGTGTTGACAAGAATTTCAACACGAATCAGTTGCTGGTTCCGTACGGTTTTCTTGCCACCCCCACCGGTTCGCTCGCCAATGCACAGTGGACTCACACCAAGATTTCGCTCGACTATGCTGGCTCGTTCCAGCACCCTCTGTTCGGGTTACTCACGACGTCCTCGTGGGGAGCTCAGGCCTTCAAGGACGAAGACGTTCGCACGAACGTCAACGGCACCAACCTGGCCGGTCCGGGCGAACCTACGCTGTCCTCGTTTTCGAACATCACGCTGGGAGTGGCCACGAACCAGGCCGTCACGAACGGAGGTTTCTTCCTGCAGGAGTTGCTCGGCTGGCGCGACCGTGCGTTCCTGACAGCCGGGTTGCGCGTCGATGGGAATAGTGCATTCGGCCAGAGTTTCGGACTACAGAGCTATCCGAAGCTGAGCGCTGCGTACGTTATTTCACAGGAATCATGGTGGCCCACGAAGTTAATTCCGACGCTGAAACTGCGCGGCGCGATCGGCGAGTCTGGTAAGGCGCCGGGCGCTTTCGACGCTGTGCGAACGTGGACGCCGACTTCTGGTGACCAGGGAACGCCGGGCGTGTCAGTCAGTACGCTCGGGAATCCCGGGCTTGGGCCGGAGGTCACCCGCGAGAGTGAACTCGGGTTTGATATGAGCCTCATCGGCAATCGCCTCGCCTTGGAAGTGACAGGTTACAACTCGCACACGAGTCGTGCGCTAATCTCTGTGCAGGCACCCCCGTCCATGGGTTTTGCGAACGGCCAGCTGATGAATGTCGGTTCGCTTGACAACAAGGGGCTCGAAGTTGGTCTCGACGCCGGAATCGTCCGCCGGGCGCAATTCGACTGGTCAGCGCGGGTAAGTCTGACGGCGATGTCTAGTAAGGTGGGATACGTCGGCGGTGTCCCGATCGCCACAGGGCTGGGCAGTTTCGTCACGCAGGGGTATCCGATTGGGGCATACTTCGGTTACAAAGTAGAGAACCCGACCGCAAAAGCTAACCCCATCATCGCCGCAAACCAGTACCTCGGAGTGGTGTCTCCAAACCATCTGGTGAGTCTCAGCACGACCATCGACTTCTTGCATAACTTCACTCTTCAAGCGCTCGCCGAGGCTCAGACGGGTGCGATTCTCGACAACTGGGTCGGATACCAGGGTGCGAAGCGCTTTACCTGGCAGCCATGCTACGCCGCGCAGGCCGCCATGAGAGCGGCGGCTTCAGGCGACTCGACGGCGCTGAGCAACGTCAACGCACTCACGCGGGCTCAGTGCTCGATCAACGCGGCCGTTCAGAACGCAGATTTCTTTTACTCCAAGACCGATTTCCTGAAGATTCGCGATATATCGCTCTCGTACCAGATTCCGCCGCGGTTTTTGCGTGGCCGTGCACGCTTCGCTACGCTCACTGCCGCCCTTAGGAATCCGCTTGGATGGACGAGGTACAGTGGACTCAATCCGGAATCCAGCGATCAGTCGGATGCTGGGTCTGGGCTGGGGCGCCGGGAATACTATCAGCTGCCGCAGTACTCGACTTTTCTGACATCGCTTCGCGTGACCTTCTGACATCGCTTCCGAAAACTCTCTTATGATAAATGCAAAAAAGCTGCTCATTGGAGCCCTTGCATGCGTAACGACGCTTGGTGCGTGCAAGGGCTCCAAT
>Ga0209483_1002167_pt1 | contig 13962 bp, 9 predicted proteins | sample NGEPerA_FD_184508 | JGI IMG/M metagenome (GOLD analysis project Ga0209483, IMG submission 184508) | Arctic peat soil microbial communities from the Barrow Environmental Observatory site, Barrow, Alaska, USA - NGEE PermafrostL2-A... | ecosystem: Environmental > Terrestrial > Soil > Wetlands > Peat... | reverse complement strand
GCCAGGACGCCCGCGGCGACCAGCAGCGGCTCGCCGGGGCCCGGCACGCCGATCCAGCTGGCGGCCGCGCCGGCCGCGAGGCCGAGGTAATCCCCTTCGGACCCGTGGAACTGGTGGTGAAGATGGGAATGACAGTTTTCATCATCTCGCCTTCAAGCTTCTCGACCATGGCGAGGATGGAGGCCGGATCGTCGATGTCGCGATTGACGCCGCCGATGCGGTTCATGGAGTAGTTGACGCGATTGCCGGAGATGGCGGCGAGCACGTCCATGATCTTCTCGCGAATTTCGAAGCAGGTCATGAACATAGTTTTGAAGCCCATGAGCTTGGAGGCGATGCCGGCCCAGAGAACGTGGGAGTGGAGGCGTTCGAGTTCGGCCATGATGACGCGAATGTATTGGGCGCGCGGTGGCGGGATTTGGCCGGTGAGGCCTTCCATTGCCTGGCAGAGAGTGAGGGTGTGGATGTTGGAGCAGATGCCGCAGACGCGCTCCATGAGGGCGATGACCTGGATGTAGTTGCGGGTTTCGGCCAGGTGCTCGATGCCACGGAAGTTGAAGCCGATATGCAGCTTGGCGTCGATGACCGTTTCGCCTTCGCAGATCATGTCGAGTTTGTAGGGTTCTTCGAGGGCGGGATGGTAGGGGCCCATGGGGATTTTGTAGCTCATTTTTTGACCTCTTCCTGTCCCGGCGCGCCAGTCTCGGGCTTGCAGATGTCGGCGATCTCGCGCAGGTTGACGCCGAGCTTGTCGCCTTCGCGCATCAACAACGGTTCGTATACGCGCCCGGTGAATTCGATCTCGTACTCTTCGTGAATTTCGCGTTCGATCCAGTCGACGGACTCGGTGAGATCGAAGATGCTCTCGATCTTGGGGTTTTCGCCGGGTTCGGCTTTCAGCAGAAAGGGAAAGCCGAGGAGTGTGCCTTCGAGATCCCAGTGATACTCCATGCGAATGCCTTCGTCTTTTGGCAACTGGTAGGCGGTGATGGTGATGAAGCGGGCGCGGGCTGCTTTCATTTCCATGCAGAGTTCACGCACGCTCAGTTCGCCGGAATTGAGCCAGCGGACGCCACCCTTTTCTACCCACGCTTCAGCGCTTCCGAGCTTCTGCGGCAGTGATTCAAGTACGGTCATTGTGTACCTCCGGGGATGGGGTTTGGCGTCTCTGCACCAGCCGCGGGAGACGCAACGGCAGGCGGGGCAGGCGCGGCCGGCTTGACGGTTGATTTGCGCGCGACGGTGTAGGAGTTCTTGAGGTCGCCGATGTGGAGATAGATGGGCGGTGTGGCTTCTTCCTGGTGGATGGCGTGACTCTTGCAGCCTTCGATGCAGCGTCCGCAGAAGGTGCACTGGCCGGGGTCGTAGCTCCAAACGAATTCGCCTTTGCCGGCTTTGAATTCGATGGCGCGGGCGGTGCAACGGAATTTGCAGATGGCGCAACCAGTGCAGAGTTGGGGGTCGAACTTCACGAGTCCCCGGTAGCCATCGCTGACCTTGGGACGCGCGGGGAAGAGCATGGTGCGGTTGCCGCCCCAAAGGTTCTTCCACAACATGGTGAGAATGCTCATGACCTAAACCTCATGAAGAGCGCGGACGAGATGGCCAGTACCGCGAAGATAAGCGTGCATTGCCAGTAGAAACGGACCGTTGTGTCGATGGCCAGCCTCGCCGTGGCGGAGGCAAGCGCGGAGAGAAGGAGGACAATCGCAAAGGACAGCGCAACAAAGACGATGGCGGCGAGCCACCAGATTGCGATGTATGGCGCGGCGAGTGTAGCGACGAGGCCCGTAGCGGCTACCCATTCGAGGCCGTGCGAGAGCTCCCACATGGCCAGCTCGGGGCCGGCGTACTCAACCATGGGGCCGGAGTAGATTTCCTGCTCGGCGTTGGGCAGCGAGAAGGGGTTCAAATGGAGCTTGGCGGGCAGACAGACCAGCAAGGCTGCAATGCCCAACCAGCGCAGTGGTGAGGCAGGAAGTGCGGCGAGTGCCTCAAGGCGGAAGGTGTGCTGCGAGGCCGCGATGGAGACGATGGCGAGAAGGAAGACGACGTTGTAGGCAACGCTGAGAACGGCTTCGCGGGCGGAACCGATTTCGCCGAAGATGGAGCGCGAAGAGAATCCGGCAGCGATGATGCACATGGAGGGCATCTCGAGAAGCGCTAGCAGCAGGATGAGGTCGCCTTCAAATCCGCCGGAGGAGGGAAGCACAGGCAGCAGGCCAACGGCGCCAGCCGCGGATGCGACCGCGATGAGAGGCCAGGCGCGCATGAGCATGCCGGCAATTCCACTGCGCGGCGGAGTGGATTTGCCGAGCAGCTTGATGAAGTCGAAGAAGGGCTGCATGAAGGGAGGTCCGACGCGGCCCTGCATGAGGGCAACGGCCTTGCGTTCAACCCAGAGGATGAACCATGCGGCGGGGACGGCGAAGAGAAGTCCCGGAAAGATGAGCATGCGAGCGAGGGGGGTGACCAGGTCATGGATCCAATTCATGGCTGGACCTCATCGGGTACGGCGGCGATTACGATCTCGGTTACATGTGGATTCATGGCTCTCTCGGCGAGGATTTCAGCGGCCTTGGCGACTCCCTGAATGATGGCGTCGGGACGGGGCGGGCAGCCGGGGACGAAGACATCGACCGGGATGTGCTTCTGGAGCGGGCCGGCCAGCGTGCGGCTGTCGATGAAGACGTTGGTTGTGGCCGGGCAGGAGCCGATGGCGATGACTGCCTTGGGTCCGAGAACCTGGTCGTAGACGGTCTTGATGGCGTTGACCGAGTTTTTGGTAACGGGGCCGGTGATGCAGAGAATGTCGGCGTGGCGCGGGCTGCCTTCAAGGCGGACACCCAACTGTTCGGCGTCGTAGCGAGGAGAGAGGCCGGCGACGATTTCAATGTCGCAACCGTTGCAACTTCCCGAGTTCATATGGAAGAGCCAGGGGCTGTGGCGGCGCGAGTAGCACATCAATTTATTCCAGAGCTTCATAGTCTCCCCCACTTGATCATGTCGAGCAGGCTGGGCCAGATGCCGGCGGCGAGAATGAGCGCGACCATCAGGACGATCGTGGTCTGCAACAGGATTGGCTCCTTCGTTTGCGTATCAGATGGTGGTGGTGAGTCGGCGTCGCTGGGCGGTCCCCACCAGATGCCGGTCAAGGCCAGGACGTAGGCGATGAGGGCGAGGATGGAGGAGAGGATGAAGACGGCAGCGATTGGCCAGCCGATGATGACTGCTGTTTCGTAGAGTTTCCAGCGGCCGATGAAGCCCATGGTCGGCGGAATGCCGAGCATGGCCAGCATGCCGAAGAGGAATCCGAAGGCGCTGACCGGGTAGCGGCTGATGAGGCCGGTGCGATTGCCTTCGAGTGCGCCGGCAGCTTCAGGGCCACTGAGGCAGATGAAGAGCAAGGCCTTGGCGAGTGAGTGAGTGACTGCGGCGATGAGCGCGCCGGTTGTTCCCAGAGCGGTGGCAGCAGCGATGCCGAGCAGCAGGAAGCCGGCGTCTTCAACTGTGGAGAGAACCAGAAGGCGTTTGAGGCTCCGCTGGCTGAGCATGAGTAGCGCAGCGAGGAACGATGTGGCAGCGGCAATGCCGAGCCAGAGGGCAGAGGGTGTGAAGAGGCCGGGCGATGCGTGAGCGGCGATGTACAACTCACCGAAGGCAGCCATGTCTACGACGGCGATGATGAGGCCGAGGACGAGGGCCGGAACTTCATCCGCCAGTTTGAGCAGCCAGAAGAAGAGCGGCACCGCGGCCAGCTTGACGCAGATGCTGGTGAGCAGGAGGGCGCGTGCCCAATCGGCCTGGCCTCGTTCAAGGAGAACGTCGCTGGCGACGAGGGTGAAGGCTGAGATGAAGACGACTGCGAGATAGGTGATCTTTGCGGAACTGGTGCGTGCGGTTTGCCAAACCAGCACGATGGTGAGCAGAGCGCCAAGTTCCAGGAGTCCGAGGCGAAGCCATGGGTCGGTTGAGGCGAGACCCGCGATGGCGGCTGCGCTGACGAGGACCATGAGCCCGGCCAGAGTGCGCGTCTTTGCTTGCGAGAGCGCGGCGATGATCAAGGCAACAGCAGCGATGGCGCAGGCGGCAACGAGCATTTGTGGAACCGGGATCGAAGCCCCGATGGGCAGGTTGCCAACTGCGGGGACCAGGAAGCGGACGGCGGCCAGGATCAGCCCGGCAAGCACGAAGACGAGGACTAATGCTTGCTGCTCCATCCATGAGATGAGGACGCCGAGGCCGCGCGAGACGGCTTGCAATCCGCTCCAGAAGGCGAGATAGACGCAATCGACATTGGACCAGCGGAAGAACTCTTTCCAGTTCTGGAGGAAGATGCCGGAGAAGTCGCCAGCGGTAAGGCGGCCTTGATCGGAGAGTGGTTCGCCACCAGTGAAGATTCCGCCGCCGCTCGAGGCCATTGCTGCGCCTCCTGCCGTTACGGCGACAGTTGCAGGAGTCTGGCGTGCGGCGTAGGCGACTGCGTAGATGATGCCTCCGAGAACGATAGAGACGATAGCGAGAACCAGGCCGCCAGCGGTTGAGAAGCTGCCTGCATCGGAAGCGAGGCCGAACCAGGTGACCTGAACGGTGGCGATGCCGAGTGCGCTCATGATGGGATTGAGGAGGTAGTTGACGGCCAACTGCGGGGCTATGCCAAGGACCACACTGCCGGCGGCGAGAAGGCCCATTCCCCAGACCATGGTGGGAGGAGACTCGTGTGCGTCTTTGGTGGCTTCAGTTAACGGGCCAAGGAAGACCGCGCTGGTGGCTTTTGCGCCGAGGAAGACTGTGCCGAGGCTGACGGCCCAGGCGATCATGGTGGGAACTGCCCAGCCAGCTTGCAAGGCCGCGGCGTAGAGCATCCACTTGCTGGCGAAGCCGCTCATGAGGGGAATGCCCATCATGCTGCCGATGCCAATGAGCCAGGAGATTGTGGTGTTCGGCATCTTCTGAGCGAGGCCGCCGAGCTTGTTCATATCGCGCGTGCCTGTGGCGTGTTGCACCGAGCCGGCATTCAGAAACAGGCCGCCCTTGAAGAATCCGTGATTGAGGCAATGCAGGAGGCCGGCGGTGATGGCGAGTGGGGTGCCGATGCCGATACCCATCATCATGTAGCCGATCTGGCTGACGGTGGAGAAGGCGAGCATGCGCTTGAGATCGGTTTGGACCATTGCGTACATGACGCCGACGGCCATGGTGACGGTGCCGATCCAGACTAATGTTGCTCCCCAGGCAGCCGGCCAAACGCCAAAACTGTGCATGCGCGCGGCGAGATAAACGCCGGACGTTACATAGCAAGCTGCGTGCAGCAGGGAACTGACCGGTGTCGGAGCGGCCATCGCTTCGGGAATCCATGTGTGCAGAGGCACCTGCACGCTCTTGGCCACCAGCGCGACGAGCATGAGCAGGAAGATGCCGGTGGTGAAGTTGTGCGCCACATTCGGATCGGTCCACAGGGCGCTTCCAGTGCGGTGATAAAGGACCAGGATGCCGGCCAGCAGGCCGTAGCCAGCGATGTGCGTCATCAACAATACTTTGCGCGCGCCGGCGACAGCCTCACGGTTGGTGTACCAAAAGCCAACCAGGCTGAATGAGCAGAGGCCGACCAGTTCCCAGCAGAGATAGAAGATGAACAGGTTGGCGCTGTAGACGAGTCCAACGAAGCCGCCGATGAAGATCAGCATTGTGCAGTAGAAGCGGGTCGCGGCCTTGTCGTGCGCCATATACCCGATTGAGTACAGCAGCACCAGGGCACCGATGGACGAGCCCATGAAAGCGAACAGAACGCTAAGCGCGTCCACGTGCAGGACGAGCGCCAGAGGCGAATCCCACTGGAACAGGTTGAGCTCTATTGCCTGTCCGGAGCGAACTGAAGGCACCATGCCAATGACGGCGAACATTGCCGGCACGCAGGCGAGGAAAGCGAGAATTCCCTTCGTTCGGGCGGAACAGAGCCGCGCTACCAAAATCTGCAGCGCTGCGCCCAACAGGAGCGAGCATGGAGCAACAAGGATGAGGGTCGCGGCTGTCATGACTTCATGTTGAACGCGCGTTCTATCTATGTGATGTGACGGCCCACACAGGCCGGGTGGGCTGTACTATATTGTGGTACTAATTACCGTAATATAGTAATCTGGATTTGATAAACCTTGAAGAATCCGCGCCACTTTGTGGTCAAGCGGCAGAGCCCCGACACCTGTCTGCAAATCTCATCCGTCGCTCATCAACTATACTTTTCAGCATCGCTTCCAGTAGCCAGACATTGGCCAGTCGGGATCGGACGGCCATTGCGGCAGGAGCATCTTCATGCGCATCGTCACGAACTCCAAGCTAATTCCAGCCGCGCTCTTGCTTTCAATTTCATGGATCGCCACTTGTTCGATCTCAGCGCAAGCGCGGGCAGCGAACCCTGCACAGTCCCAGCCTGTCACGGCCAGTTCAAGAATAGCCAACGAGAAGGCCATCATCGCGCCGCCCTCCGCAAACTACAGGCAGGTACAGCGACGTCTCGCGAGGGGATGGAACACTTGGGACGTGAACAGCGTCACAACCCAGGTGCTGCTTCCTGAGGGCCTGACGATCCATGTCGGCCTCAAGCACAACACCACCGAGGGCAGCGACGCATTTCTCCAGAATGTGCTGATCGGCCGGCTCGAGCCGGGCGCGGAGCAGGTAGTTCCCGGTTCGCACTCTTGGGACGGCAGCTATACAGATCTGCGCGTCTCGTGGAAGGGGCACAGTTGGCGCATTCAAAGCGGCAGGGAAGCGAACGACCTGGTGTTGCTCGTAACGCCTCTGCCGTCTACGCCGATCTCCGCATTGCCTCCGTCGCTTATTTTCTCGGTCGATTTCCTGTGGAATCTGCCGGGATCCGCGATTCGGCGCGAAGATTTCATCGAGACGCACGGAGCGTCGGGGTTGGTGCCGGTCTATTGCACGTGCGCGCAGCCCTCCCGCAATCCAATCCGCGATTACGCCGACATCCCCGTCGCAGGGCCGTATTTTTCCACGGCCTTTGAAGTGCCGGTCGGCGTCAGTACCGGCAAGCGCCGTACCATGGCCGAAATCGATGCGGTGATCGAGCGGCAGCGGCAGGCTTACGCGGAGGCGATCGCGTTGGTGGGCAAGGCGGGGCTCGGAAGAGCGGGGCCGATTGTGGATGCAATTGAAACCACGCTGGGTTGGGACACCATCTACGAGCCGAACAAACAACGCGTGATCTCGCCGGTCAGCCGTGTCTGGAGCGTTCACTGGGGTGGCTATGTTCTCTTCGACTGGGACACTTTTTTCGCGGCCACCCTGGCCGGCATTGGCGACAAAGACCTGGCCTACGCCAATGCCATCGAGATCCTCCGCGAACAAACACCCCAAGGTTTTGTGCCCAACTACGCGCGACCGGGCGGGTGGAAGAGCTTCGACCGCTCCGAGCCGCCTGTAGGGGCCATCACCGTGCTTGGTTTGTACAGGCAATTCCACGACCGCTGGTTCCTTGAGGAGACGTTCCAGCCGCTGCTCCTGTGGAATCGCTGGTGGAGTGGGCATCGCGATATTCAGGGATACCTGGCCTGGGGCAGCGACGGCGATAATCAGCCGGCGAACCTGGACGATCATTCGCGAGGAACTCACCAGGGCGCAGAATACGAGTCTGGCCTGGACAACAGCCCGATGTATGATGCGACGACTTATAGCCCGCAGTCGCATCTGCTGGAGTACGCCGACGTTGGCCTGATGAGCATGTATATCGCGGATTGCGATGCGCTCGCCTCGATTGCCGAGGTACTGGAAAAGCCGAATGAAGCGAAAGAGTTGCACGATCGCGGTGCGCGCTACCGGGCAAAACTTGAGACGTTATGGAATGATCAGGCGGGGATATTTCTCAACAAGGATCTGCATACCGGGGAGTTCAATCTCCGCCTCTCGCCTACAAACTTTTATCCGATGCTCGCCCACGCAGCCACACCCGCCCAAGCCAGGATCATGCTGGAAAAGCATCTGCTCAACCCGAAGGAATTCTGGGGCGAGTGGGTCATTCCTTCCATCGCACGCGACGATCACGCCTTCCAGGACCAGAACTACTGGCGAGGAAGAATCTGGGGGCCAATGAACTACCTGGTCTATCTCGGATTACGTAACTACGACGATCTGGATACCCGCCGCGACTTCGCGCAAAAGTCCTACAGCCTGTTCCTGAAGGAGTGGAGCGAAAACGATCACGTCCACGAGAACTACAACGCCATTCTGGGTACGGGCGACGACGTCACCAGCAGCGACCGCTTTTACCATTGGGGTGCTTTGCTGGGATATGTTGAGTACCTGGAACAAAGCTACCCATCCGAAACGCCTCCTTCCAAACCCCAGGCCGCTCCGTAAGATGCGATGCGAGCTTCAAGTGGCCGCAGTGCAGCCTGCCTGTGCCGGCCGTGGACCTGACCCGGGCGCAGAGGAACTCGGCTTTTCCACGTGCGGGCAATGACGTCAATGACCTAAGATGTCGCGAGGAGATTTTCTGCCATGGTTTCTGCGCTGAAGTTGCCTTGTAAGCCTTTACTTCTCTTGGTTTTTGTGGGAACCCTTCTGTCAACGGGCATCGCAATGGCCCAGCGCAATACGGAGATGGCGAAGGCTGCAGCCCTTCTGCCGCCCGACTCGCGCACCGTTGTCGACCGGTTGAGCAGCCTGCGTGAATTGCCCGTCGGCGCCTGGAAGATGCACACCGGCGACATAGCGCACGGCGAAGACGCGAATCTGGATGACAGCAGCTGGCAACCCATTGCAGTGGGTGAAAAGGCTCCGAATGAGGCGGTCTGGATTCGCCAGACCATTAAGGTACCGGAAACGCTGAACGGCTATGACCTCAGCGGCGCACGCATCTGGTTCCAGATTCAAGTCAACGGCAACGGCCCCATGCCGGAGATTCTCTATTTCAACGGCCGGCGCGTGGCGTTGGGTGAAGACCTGGAGCCGGTGGTGCTGTTCGACAAGGCGCAACCTGGTGAGAAGGCTACGGTGGCCGTGAAGATTCTGCACACCGTGGACACGAAGACCTTTCGCGGCGTAACCATGCGCGTCGATTTTGCCGAAGGCCGGCCGAATCCTGAAGATCTCCGCGAGGAATTTCTCTCCGCCGCACTGCTGGTTCCCTCGCTTGCGCCGGCCGATGCGTCGAAGGTGGCAACCTTGAACGACGCCATCCACGCCGTAGACCTGGCCGCCCTGGAGGCACACGATCAATCTAAATTTGATGCGAGCCTCAAGGCGGCGCAGTCAAAGCTCGAGGCCTTGAAGCCGCTGCTGAAACAGGCCGAGTTTCATCTGGACGGCAACGCGCATATCGATGCGGCGTGGCTGTGGCCGTGGAGCGAAACTGTTGACGTGGTCAAGCGCACGTTTTCGACGGCGCTGCAGTTGATGTATGAGTACCCCGGTTACACGTTCACACAGTCTGCCGCTGCCTACAACGAGTGGATGGCCGACAAGTATCCCGACATGAATGCCGAGATTGCGCAGCGCATCAAGGAAGGGCGCTGGGAGATTGTGGGCGGCATGTGGGTAGAGCCCGACCTGAATATGCCGGACGGCGAGTCGCTTGTTCGTCAACTGCTGGTAGGCAAGCGCTGGTTCAAGCAGGCCTACGGCGTCGACGTGCGCATCGGCTGGAATCCGGATTCGTTCGGCTACACGTGGCAGTTGCCGCAGATCTATAAGAAGAGCGGCGTGGACTACTTTGTCACGCAGAAGATGACCTGGAACGACACCAATCAGTTGCCGTTCAAGTTGTTCTGGTGGGAGTCGCCGGACGGGTCGAAGGTGCTCGCGTATTTCCCGCACGACTATGTGAACACGTCGGAGAATCCGGTCCGGCTTGCCGGAGACCTGAAAGCGGCACGCGAGCATTCTCCTGGAATGACTGAGATGCTGGATCTCTACGGCATCGGCGACCACGGCGGCGGGCCCACACGCGCCATTCTCGACGAGAGTTTCCACTGGGAGGGCCAGGGGCACGTAACGCCGAAGTACGAGTTCGGCACCGCGCAGAGCTTCTTCTCGTCGGTCGAAAAGCAGATTGTACCGCAAAGCCCAACGTGGAACTACGAGTCGATTGCCAAGGGATACACGCCTCCTCCGGTGGTGCCGGAGAAGGTTGCGATTCCTACTTGGAAGAGCGAACTCTACTTTGAGTATCACCGCGGCGTGATGACTACGCAGGCCAATCTCAAGGCCAACATGCGGCACAGCGAAGAGCAGGTGCTGAACGCGGAGAAGTGGTCTTCGCTGGCGTGGCTGGCTGGGAAGAAGTATCCGGCTGCGGAGATTACGGAGGACTGGAAGAAGGTGCTGTTCAACCAGTTCCACGATCTGGCGGCAGGGTCGGGAATTGGCGTTATCTACAGGGATGCGCAAAAGGATTACGATGTCGTGCGCTGGTCGACGAATGAGATCAAGGCCGGAGCACTGCAGACGGTGGCGGAGACTATCGCTACAGAAAGCAAATCGGAAAAACGTGTTCCGATTGTCCTCTTCAATCCGCTCGGCTGGACTCGCTCCGGAGATGTGACGGTGAATGTGCAACTCCCGGCGAGCGCGACGCAGGCTGCCTATCCTCTTGTTGGCAACGGCACCCATACTTTCGCGACGATGCTCAAGCGCGATGCGAAAACGGGCGTTGCCGCCCTCAGCATTCCTGCCGTCGATGTTCCCGCGCTGGGATACAAAGTGGTTTGGGTCGATCCTTCAACTGGTGCGGCCCCGTCCGCGCCCAAGGGCACCGAGTCTGAATCAGGAAAATCGCTGGTGCTCGAGAATCAATTTATCCGCGTGGCCGTGGACCGGACTACGGGCTGCATCACAAGCCTCTTTGACAAACGCTCGAACTTCGAAACACTCGCGGCCGGTGCCTGCGGCAACGAGTTGCAGACGTTCAAAGACACGCCGAAGGACTACGATGCCTGGAACATCGATCCTGGCACCTTGGATCAGCCGATGTCTCTTTCTACCAGCGCCGCTACAGTGTCTGCCGAAGGCACGACGGCAGTTCGCGTCACGCGTTCCTGGCAGAGTTCAAAGTTCGTGCAAACCATCTGGTTGAGACCGGATACCGATCAGGTCGACGTCGAGAACGATATCGACTGGCACGAGCGCCATGTGCTGCTGAAGGCGGCGTTCCCGCTTGCTGCTACGAGCGGATTTGCTACTTTCGAGATTCCTTATGGCGCAATCGACCGGCCTACCACGCGCAACAACACGTGGGAGCAGGCACAGTTTGAGGTTCCGGCCATGCGCTGGGCCGACCTTGGAGACGGCAAGCACGGAATGAGCCTGCTGAACCAGACCAAGTATGGATACGACGCAGTGGGCAACATGCTGCGGCTTACGCTGCTGCGTTCGCCTACGTGGCCCGATCCGGAGGCAGACCAGGGACATCACCACTTTCACTATGCGCTTTATCCGCACACCGGAACGTGGAAAGATGCGCTCACTGTGCGCCATGGATGGGAGTACGACTATCCGCTCACGGCGGTGGTAACGACGGCTCACGCGGGAACGTTGCCGGCCGAACATTCATTCGCGTCGGTCTCGCCGGACAACGTGGTTTTGACCGCCGTGAAAAAGGCTGAGGACGAGAAGGGGCTCATCTTCCGCGTCTACGAGTGGGCAGGGAAGAGCGCGACGGCTGAGTTCCATGTGCCTGCGGGCGCGACCTCCGCCACCGTCACCAATCTGATGGAAGCGCCCGAGGGTGGCGCGCTGGCGGTTGCTGGCGATGTGGTCAAAGTCCCGATTCATCCGTACGAGATCCTGACCATCCGGGTGGATTACCCGGGCGGCGGACCTAAACAATAGAGTCTGTTCAATCAAAATCGAAAGGGGGTCCCAAAGAGGGGGCCCCTTTTTGGTAATCTGAGAGCAGCAAGGAGCCTGCGCGATGAATATCACTTCCCCATTCTTCGTTGTCCCAGTGATTATTGCCGTGTTTGTGGCTGCGATTCTGTTCGCAACCAGCAGCAAGGAAGACGGACACTCATCCCACTGATTCAAGCGATTCCTGGAACAATTCAGTAATTGCCGTCGTATAACAGGGCAAGAGGACGGTGGCCATGACAGAAAACTCGCTGCGGAACAAGATTGGAAAAGCGACAGGCTTGCTCGCCGGTTTTGCGTTGCTCGCCGTGCTTTCCGGTTGCAGGGTGCACGTGGACAAGGGCGCCAACGGCGAGGATAAGAACGTCCAGGTGGATACTCCTTTTGGCGGCGTCCACGTGAACACCAACCAGACGACTGCTGCCGATCTAGGTCTTCCTGTTTATCCCGGCGCCGAGACGGTAAGCAACGACGACAAGCACAAGTCGGCCGACGTGCACCTTGGCTTCGGCGAGTGGGAGTTGCGGGTGCGAGCGGTTTCTTACGCTACCCCGGACTCACAAGACAAGGTGCTCGCCTTCTATAAAAAGGCATTGGGCCGTTACGGCGACGTGATTACCTGCCAGGGCAACAATCCTGTGGGCACTCCGGTGACGACTTCGGAAGGCCTGACCTGCTCAGACGACAAGGGCAACAATGTGAAGATCGACCGCAGCGATTATGGTTCCAGCAAGAACGGCCTCGAGTTGAAGGCCGGATCCAAGCGTCACCAGCACATTGTGGGCTTCGAAGAACCAAAGGATGGAAAGACGCGATTCGCCTTGGTGGCGCTGGATTTGCCAGCAGGAGCAGACAAGGGCGGGGATAAGAGCGACTAAGGTGCAACCAGCGCCCTGGTGTTGGCTGACGCAACCGAGGCCAAGTTCACCGTTCGCTACGGCCCTCCGAAAACAGATGCCGTGTCGCAAGGTGCAGAGCGGCATCCGTAACCCGGTCCCGAATTCTGCTACACTGATTCAAGCGCAATCAAGGGGTTAATACGCGCCAGGCCGCGCCCCAACGATACGCATCTGCAACCCATGTTCGGGGAGTGGCTCAGCCTGGTAGAGCACCTGGTTCGGGACCAGGGGGTCGGAGGTTCAAATCCTCTCTCCCCGACCATTCTTTCTCACACAATCCAAAAGACTTAGGCGGCTTTCTTCGCTTCGTCTTTTTCCTCCATTTTCGGTACATTCGGTACAACTGAAGGTAGTTTGAAACCGAAACCGGCCTTTTCAGCCCACTCCCTGCGGAATTTCACGTCCTCTTTGATCTTGTCGTACAGATCGGACATGCTCTCATCGGTGTGTCCCATCCAGAACTTCTGAAGACCCACGGGGCATTCGGTGCGATTCCGAAGGTGTGTGTTCCGGAAACGTCTGAATGCGTGATTGCCCGCCTTGCTGGTGCCGGTGAACGGGTTGAGGAACCCCAGTTGCTTCAGCGCCGGGTGAAGGTGCCGGCGAAGGATGCAGGATGACCCGAGCGGCTTTCCATTCCGTGTGCGGAACAGGAAACCGGACTTGCGTTCGCCTGCATAATTCTTGAGTATTGCTGCCACCTCTGGATGAAGGTCGACCTTGCGAAGAGCGCTCATTGTTTTGAGTCTCCCCTCAACTTTGCAGTGGCGTACCTTCTGCTCGATGCTGATGGTCAAGAAGTCCGAAGAAATGTGCTTGTCAATTTCAAGACCAAGCGCTTCCCCAATCCTCAGGCCAGCGGCACCGCGCAAAATGAACACCATTCGTTCACGTTCCTTCTTCCAGGTTGCAAGACCCGACATGATGTCGGGTGAGAAGCAGGGAGTGTTCTGCTTTGACTTCACGACTATGGGCATATCCATGAACTCGTGGTTCCACTTTCTAGGGTGGATTTCCTCTCCTTCCTTGTCTACTGCAGATGCCACGACCATCTTGACTACTTGGGCATAGTTGCCGATCGTTTTCGGAGATAATCCACCTTTCGACATCGTTGCAACGAGGCCCTTCAGGGCCGCGTTGTTGACTTCGGAAAGAGGCAATTCTCCGATCTGTGGATTCAACCAATTGCGCAAGCAGCCTT
>Ga0209483_1002166_pt1 | contig 13972 bp, 10 predicted proteins | sample NGEPerA_FD_184508 | JGI IMG/M metagenome (GOLD analysis project Ga0209483, IMG submission 184508) | Arctic peat soil microbial communities from the Barrow Environmental Observatory site, Barrow, Alaska, USA - NGEE PermafrostL2-A... | ecosystem: Environmental > Terrestrial > Soil > Wetlands >... | reverse complement strand
CCCGCAGCACCGAGATCTGGCGGCCGGCGCGCTGGCCACCATCGCCGTGGTCGGACCCAACGCCGCCGTCCGTCGGATCCAGGGTGGCGGATCCTCCCAGGTCCGCGCCGGCCGCCAGATCTCGGTGCTGCGGGCGATCGAGGATCTGCTCGCCGGCCAGTGCGAAGTGGTCCACTCCGACGGCGGCGACAACGAGCCGGTCCCCCCCAACGCCCGTCCGGCGATGTTCAGCCCTGACGAGGGGCGCGGCCAGGCCGGGCTGGAATGCGCCTATTTCGCCAAACGCGGCTTCGACGCCGCACCCTTCCGCGTCCAGGCGGAGCGCCAGATCGGCAAGCTCGTCTCCACCAGCTCCGTCGCCAGCCTCGGGGGTGGCCTGGGCGCGCTTCGCTGGTCCGGCTGGTTCTGGCCAGAGCGCCACGGTCGCCACGAATTCTCTCTCCGTGCGCCGGGCGTTGGCCGCCTTATCCTGGATGGCGAGACCCTGATCGACGCGGCGACACCGGGGATCATCGACGACATGGATGTCGGCGGCATGCGCGTTGCCCGCCGCATTGCTTCCAGGGACCTCGTCGCCGGCCGCGGCTACCCCATCGTCATCGAGTATATCCGCCCCGAAACCACGGCCGGGGTCTCCTGGGAATATGTCGGCGTCGGCGTGCGCCAGCCGAGCGGATCGATCGCCGAGGCGACCGCCGTCGCCGCGGCGGCCGACGCGGCCATCGTAGTCATCGGGGCGGCCTCGATCAGCGAGGGCGAAGGCTACGACCGCGAAAACCTCGACCTGCCCGGTGATCAGGACGCCCTCGTCGAGGCGGTGATCGCGGTCAATCCCAGAACCGTCGTCGTGCTCTCCACCGGCGCGCCCTACGCCCTGCCGTGGATCGATCACGCCCCGGCGGTCATCGAGGCCTGGCTCGGCGGCGAGGAAGGTCCCGACGCGGTGGCGCGGATACTCTTCGGCCGGGCCGAGCCTTCCGGCCGCCTGCCGGTCAGCTTCCCGCGCCGGCTGGAGGACACCCCCGCCCACGGATTCTATCCGGGCGGCGAGACCGTGACCTATGGCGAGGGCCTGTTCGTCGGCTATCGGCACTATGACCGCGCCGCCCGGCCGCCGCTGTTCCCCTTCGGCTTCGGCCTGACCTACACCCGCTTCGCCTACAGCGACATCGCCGCGCCCGAACACGTCCGCGCCGGCGATCCGGTGGAGGTGTCGTTCACCCTCGCCAACACCGGCCAGCGCCCGGGCAAGGAAACCGCCCAGCTCTATGTCCGGCCGCGCGGTCCTTCGGTCGAGCGACCGGTCAAGGAACTCAAGGGCTTCGCCAAGATCGACCTGGCGCCCGGCCAGTCCAGGCGCGTGGTCCTCACCCTGGACGCCCGCGCCTTCTCCTTCTGGGATCCCGCCCGCCACGCCTGGGTCGCCGAACCGGGCGCCTACGATCTCCTGGTCTGCGCCTCCGCCGCCGACATCGAACTCCAGGCCACGGTGCGTCTGGAAGCCTGATCGAGTCTCCCTCCCCCCACGAAGCACCGGGAGGAGCGGCCGCCGGACCAGGGTGAGTGGGGAAAGCCCAGCGTTCCGCGGCTCATCCGCCCGCTGGTGCGGATCTGGTTCACGGAGACGATCCGAATCGAGAAGCAGGAAGCCGACCACGACGGCGGTCGCGCTCAGTCGCTTCGAGGTGTCGATTGAGAAATGTCCCGGCCCTGGTGATCAACCACCCGGAAGTGTCAACCCGCGGCCCCACCGGAGCGTCGAACATCGTCAACCTGACCTCCTCCGTCGCGGTGGGGGCGGCGGGGATAGGATCCTGAGTGAGGGTGAGCCGGCAGCCATTCCGCGCCAAATCGACATCGACAAGCTCGCGTCGATCACCGATGAGGAAGCCGACGTCGGCGCGGACTTCCTGCTGACCTACAGGCTCGACGACGCGATCGGCCGCGGCGAAGGGATCGTCTTCGCCCGCGCCGGAACCCATTGCGAGCTGTTCGACGAATGACGCCCCAAGACGACGCCTGGCCCGCCCTTCCCTACGCCCAATGGGCCGATACCTGTGAGACCCTGCACCTGTGGTGTCAGATTCTGGGCAAGGCGCGCCTGGCCCAGACCCCTTGGCTCAATCATTCCTGGCAAACGCCGCTGTACGTTTCGGCTCGGGGACTGACGAGCGGACTCATCCCCCATGGGACACGCGTGTTCGATCTCGAACTGGATTTCGTGGACCATGTGCTGCGGGTGCGCACCGATGGACCCGAAGTCCGGATCGCCCTGGAGGCGATGCCGATCGCGACGTTCCATGCCAAGGTCATGGATGCGCTGAACGCACTGGGTGTTCCCGTTGCTATCGGCGCCGCGCCGAACGAGATGGCCGAGGCCACGCCCTTCGCGAGGGACACCGCGCCCAGGATCTATGACGGCTGTCATGCCGAACGTTTCTGGCGGGTGTTGCTGCGGGCCGATCGGGTGCTCAAGTGCTTCCGCACCGGATTTCTGGGCAAGGCCAGTCCGGTGCATTTCTTCTGGGGAAGCTTCGATCTGGCGGTGACGCGGTTCTCGGGGAGGGCCGCGCCGCGCCATCCCGGCGGCGTCCCGCACCTGCCCGACGCCGTCGTTCGGGAAGCCTATTCGCACGAGGTGAGCAGCGCGGGCTTCTGGCCCGGGGGGCCGGGCGATGAGGACGCCGCCTTCTATTCCTACGCCTGGCCGGAACCGCCTGGATATCGCGACGCCACCGCGGCCCCGGGCGAGGCGCGGTTCGACGGCCGGCTGGGGGAATTCATCCTTCCTTATGACACCGTGCGGCGGGCGGCCGACCCCCAGGGCGTCTTGATGGCGTTCCTTTCATCCACCTATGACGCGGCCGCCGATCTTGGCCATTGGGATCGCTCGGCGCTGGACTGCGAGATCGGCGCGCCGGGCAGGCCCCGGCCGACCTGACGCCGTCGTGGCTCTACGACTGCACCGGAAAACACGCCGTGGCGCTGAGGGCGAGGCCGCCGGAGAGGGCGGTGACGAGTTGCGGGACGGCGCTGGTGAACGAGTAACTCAGGACCACCTGTGAAAAGCCGGAAACCCCGCCGCAACTGGTGTTGGCGGTCACCGTGACGCCGGAGGCCGGCAGCGTCATGCCCCAGCCCTGGGCCACCGACTGGGCGTAGGCGGTGACCGTGCCGCCGTTGCAGGCCGCCGTGGATGCCGTCGAACCCTGGGAAATCGCCTCGCATCTGGCCGCGGCCATCGCCGTCTCCTGCAGCGCGTTGTGATCCCACAGCGCCCGGCTGAATTCGAATATCGCGAACAGGACGAGAAACAGCGGCGGCGCGACCAGCGCCAGTTCCACCGCGGTCACCCCGCGCGTATCCCCCGCGAACCGGTGGAAAGAGCCGATTCTCACGAGGTCTCGACCGCCGTGGTGACAGTCACCGCGCCGTTCTTGACGATATTGTAGCTGGAAAAGATCGGGGTGTAGGTCTTGCTGGCGGTGATGGTGACGAACTTTCCGGCCACTCCGCCGCCGGAGCAGGCCGATCCGCACGTCGCCGCGCCGCCCCAGCTGAACGCCGGGGCGAGGGTCGGACAATAGCAGCTGTCGGCGCTGGAGGCCGTGCCGCCGGCGGTTGATGATCCACTGGTGACATTGTTCGTCGGACCGTTGTTGACCACAATGCCGTCGTCGGCCCAGTCCGAGCCGGCGTTGCTCTCGACCACCTGGGCGACGTTGCTGGCTAGGGAGGCGCCGGACGTCGAGCTGACGCTGGCGGCGTTGACCAGAGCGTAGTTGGCGCCGGCCGAGACCGCCGCGTTGAGGCGGAACTGGGTGTAGAGAACGCCCCCGAAATCCGCCGAGCCGGCGAAGATGACGGCGAACACCGGCGCGAGGATGGCGAATTCCACCGCCGCCATGCCGCGCTCGTCCCGCGCCAGGGTCAGCGCGGTCTTGATGGTCATCGGCATCCTGGGACGATTCGACTTCATTGAACCAACACTACCGATGAACTGGTTGACGAACTTCCAATGCAGGTGGACGAAACCGTCGAGGAACTCTGGAGCGTGATCTGCGCGCCGATGAGTTCGAGGCAGGCGTTCGCGCCACTGGACAGGGAGGCCGAAGAATCGACGGTGACGGCGCCGTTGGGCATGTAGAAGATTCCCGAGAACGTGCCATTGCTCGAGGCGCCGAACGAGGCGCCCGCCGTATTGCCCGATGAAACTGGTCCGATCACCGCGATGCCGGCGGTCGCGCCGGTCGTCGGCGCGACGAGGGAGTCGCCGGAACTCGAAAGCACGCAGATGGCCAGGCTGGCGCAGGAACCCGAGGTCGGGGTGTTGGCGCCATCGGTGACGAAAGTGACCCCGGTCCCGGCCTGGCCCGCCGTCGTCCCACACCCACCGCCACCGGAGCTGGCCTCCAGATCGAGATAGCCGTGCACGGTGTATACGCCCGATCCCAGGGTGGTGACGCTGGAAGCGTTGGTGACGATCGGCCCGTTTATGTCGTGTTCGGCCGCATTCCCGAAGGTCACGCAGCTCGAGGAGCCCGCGTTCACGGCCCCCACCAGCTGGAAAACGCTCGATCCGCCGGTGGCGTCGGCGAACACGGTTTTCGAGGAGCTGAAGGTGCTGAGCGCGTTGCCGTTGCTGCTGGCGCCGACGTCGAAGCTGTTGGTCGAACCCGCGCCCAGGGTCACTGTCGCGCTGGAGCCGGTATAGATTCCCGCCGAGATGTCGAACACGCTGGGGCCGCCGAAGGTGAGGCTGGTGCTGCTGGCGACGCAGAGGCTGTAGGTCCCGCCGTCGGTGCAGGCGTTGGCGCCGCGGCCGATGTTGAAGGTCCCGGCCCCGAAGGTGACGTTCGAGGAGCTGGTGACGGTGACGCCCTGAGCGATGTTGTAGAGCCCCGGGCCAAAGGTGAAGTTCGACGAACTGCTGACGGCGATCGGGCCGGAGAAGTCATAGGTGGTGGCCGCCGAGCCGGCGGTGTTGAATTTGACCGTGACCGAGCCGCCGTCGGTGATCGAACCGAAGTGGTAGGTCCCGCCGCTCGGGCACGTGACCGTCCAGGTGCTCCCCGAGAGCGCCGCCGAGCAGCCGTCGGCGCTGGCCTGGCTGGCCGTGGACCCGGCGGTCAGAGCGAAATTGATCGCCGTGCCGCCGGTGACCGAGGGCGCGCCGGGCGAGGTCAGCGCCGCCACCGTCGAAAGCCGGGCGGTGGCGGTGGCGACGGCCGAGCTCCCCGCCAGCGGGTCGGCGGTGAGCGCCTTTTTGATCGACAGGCTCTTGCCGGAGGGCGGCTGGATGCCGTTGCATGGCTGCGAGGGCGCCGAGGCGGAGTCGTAGGTCGCCGACTCGGTGGTGATGCTCGAGCTGCAGGGAACGGTGACCGTGCTGTTGGAATTGACCGCGCATTGATCGGCGGTGACCGCCGAGCTGCCGCTGAGGGTGATGCCCGACCCCGAGGCGTTGAGGGCGATGATGCAGCCCGGAGCGTTGGCCTTGATTTCGGCGTAGGCGACGCTTTTCACGGGCAGGGAGACGTTCGAATCGATCACCCGCGATATCAGCAGCGGCACGCTGGTGTTGACCGTCACCTGGACCGACTTATTGCCGTCGCCGGAGGGAGATGTGACCAGAGCAGCGGTGACGTCCGCGGCCGGCAGGCCGTTCAGAACGGCCACGTTGTCGATGGCCGAGTTCATGGTGGTGGTGGAGGCGCTGGCGTTGTAGGCCACCGCGCCGGCAAAGGCGGCGAGATCGGCGACCCTCTGGTCCTGGGTCTTGGCCAGCACGCCATTGCCGAATTCGGCCACCAGCCCGCTCATGCCGATCAATAGTGGCAGAACGAGAGCCCCGATGACACTTACGCTACCCTTACGGTCGAGACGGGGAATGCTGAACATCGTTCGATGACCATCCGTGAGCCTCGACGTGATGGCCCCGCTTTGTCGATTAGCCTGGCCGGAATAACCACGGGTTACGAAGCATCGATAACAAAGGGTTGCGACCTACAGATGATTGTGCCGGCGCTGGCGACACGATCTTCGAAATCTTGTTCGCTATTTCTCGATCGTCCATTTGGCGCCCACGGAGCCAAGTCCCCATCTTCCGCGTTCAGATCCCGTTGACCGGGCGGATCGGCCGCCCGCCACGGCCCAAGGAGGCTTCGACAATGGGTATCATCGCATGGCTGGTGCTGGGCCTGATCGCCGGGTTCATCGCCAGCAAGATCGTCAATCACACCGGCTCGGGCGTGATCATGGACATCGTCCTGGGTGTCGTCGGCGCCTTCGTGGGCGGATTCGTGTTCAGCTTCTTCGGCGCCGCCGGGGTCACCGGCTTCAACATCTACAGCGCCCTGGTCGCCATCGTCGGCGCGGTGGTGGTGCTCTTCCTCTACCACCTGATCGCCGGCCGTCGCCGGATCTAGCCGGGCCTCGCCGGAGGGCGGCGGCGTTCCGGCGCGCGGGACGCCGCCGCTCGATGGCCATTCGGCTTGACGCCTGCCCGTGGGCGCCTTCAAAGCCGCCATCATGGCGGCGCGGCAGGCGGTTCTGGGGATAGACCACGGCGCCTTCCACTACGGCGCCCGCCGGGTATTTTCCGACATCTCGTTCCTGCTCGACGATGCCCGCACCGCCCTGGTGGGCGAGAACGGGGCCGGCAAATCCACCCTGCTCAAGTGCCTGACCGGTGAACTGGAACTCAACGAAGGCAAGATCATCCGCTCCCGGGGCCTTGGAGTCGGCTATCTGGCCCAGGAGGTTCCCGACGGCCTCGCCGAGCTGACCGTCCGCGAGGTGCTGGCGGCCGGCCTCGAACGCGGGGGAATGCCCGGCGAGAACTGGCGCATCGACATCCTGCTGGACGAGATCGGCGTCGATCCGGCCATTGCGGGGCGCCCCTTCGGCGCGCTTTCCGGAGGCTGGCGGAGGCTGATCCTGATCGCCGCCGCGGCGCGGCTCGAAGCGCCGGACATCCTCATTCTCGACGAGCCGACCAATCACCTCGACCTCGCCAACATCGCCACCCTGGAAGGCTGGCTCACCGGCGACTTCCGCCTGCCTATGCTCATCGTCTCCCACGACCGCGAGTTCCTCGACCGCGTCACCACCCGCACCCTCTTCCTGCGCGCCGACGGGACCCACGCCTTCAAGGCCCCCTTCGCCCTCGCCCGGGAGGAGTTGCTGCGGCGCGACGCCGCCGCCGGCGCCCGGCGCAAGCTCGAGGCAAAAGAGATTTCCCGGCTGGAAAAGGTCGCCGCCCGCTACAAGGCATGGGGCGTCAAGAATTCCAAGTTCGACAAACGCGCCAAGGCCACCGAGAAGCGCATCGGGCACATCGAGGCGGCCAGGACCGCGGTGTATTCGTCCCGGGAGCGGCGCCTGGAACTGGGCGAAGGCGAGATCGACGCCAAGATCGTCCTGCGCATCGAGCGGCTGACGGTGACCGCGCCGGGTGGCCGGGTCCTCTTCGCCATCGACCGCCTGGCCATCGCCGCCGGCGACCGCATTGCTCTGCTGGGCTCCAACGGGGCCGGCAAGTCGACCCTGCTCGCCGCCATCGCCGGGGCCTGGGATCCGGGCCGGCGCCACTACGACGGCCAGAACGCCATCCGCTTCAATCCCGCCTGCCGCCTGGCTTGGTTCGACCAGGCGATGGCCGATCTGCCGCTGGGCGAAAGCCCGCTGGACTACCTCGTCGCCGCCGATGGCGTAACCGAACGCGACGCCATCCGCGCCCTGGCCCAGGCCGGCTTCACCCACGCCCGCCTCCGCGACCCCATTCTCCTGGCCAGCCACGGCGAGCGGTCGCGCCTGATGTTCGTGAAGATGAGGCTCGCGGCCCCCAGCCTCTACCTCCTGGACGAGCCCACCAGCCACCTCGACATCGAGGGTCAGGAAGCCCTCGAAGCCCAGCTCGAGGAAACCGAGGTCGCCTGTGTCTTCGTCTCCCACGACCGTTACTTCACCCGCACCGCCGCCACTCGCTTCCTCGAAATTCGCAAGGGCCGGCTCGTCGAGGTGAAAGACGCCGACGCGTTTTTCGATGGGCAAGCCAATCGCTAGGCGGCCTCCGAAGTCATGACCCGCGAAGGCGGCGTCGCCTACGAACTCAACTCTCCCGCCACCGCGGCCCGCGCCTCCGCGCCCAGGCGCGCGTCCCGCAGGGCGTAGGCGATGTTGGCCTTCAACAGGCCGATCTTGTCGCCGCAGTCGTAGGTGGTCCCCTGGTATCGCAGGGCGTGGAAGGGCTGGCTTTCCATCAGCCGCGCCATGGCGTCGGTGAGCTGAATCTCGCCGCCGGCGCCGGCCGCCTGGTTCGCGAGGACGCCGAAGATCTCTGGCTGGAGAACATAGCGGCCCGAGATGAACAGGTTGGAGGGCTCGGTTCCGGGGGGTGGCTTTTCGACCATGCCGGTCATCGCCGTCAGCCGGCCGTCAAAGCCCGGCGTGGCCGCGCCCAGGGAGACGATGCCGTATTTGTGCGCCTCGCCGGTCGGCGCCGGCTCGACGACGACGAGGTTGCCGCCCACCGCCTGGTATGCCGCCACGGCCTGGGCCAGGGCCGGCGGCCGAGCGGCCATCAGCATGTCGGGCAGCATGACCGCGAAAGGCTCGTCGCCGACCACGTCGCGGGCGCACCAGATGGCGTGGCCGAGGCCCCGCGGCGCCAACTGGCGCACGAAGCTCATCTCCCCGGGACGCGCCACCCCGGCCTCAAGCTCGGCCAGCAGCTCGGTCTTGCCCTTGGCCACCAATTCGGCGTTCAGCTCGAAGGCATGATCGAAATAGTCCTCGATCGCCGCCTGTCCGCGCCCGACGATGAACACGAAGTGCTCGATCCCCGCCGCCCGGCCCTCGGCGACCACATGGGCCAGAATCGGCCGGTCGAAGACGTTGAGCAGATTCTTGGGCGTGGCCTTGGCGGCCGGCAGGATACGGGTGCCCAGGCCCGCCACCGGCAACACCGCCTTGCGTACGGTCTTCATGGGCGGAGCCCTATCCCACCGTCACCCACTTGGCGAGATCGGGCCGCGGATCAGGCGCCTTGACGTGGGCCGCAAACGCTGGTTCGCCGGGCCGAGTCAGAAGGACCTAAGGCGACGCTCGAGAACGAATGCTCTAATTCGGACGTCCTGCCGGATACTGCGATGATCCCCCCCACGAAACCGTCATGGCCGGGCGTCAGTCCCGGCCACCCAAGAACGCAAACCGTGCAATGGCCGCGCCCGGGCGCGGCCACGTCGAACGGCGGTGTTCCTGGATCGCCGGGACTGACGCCCGCCGATGACGGGAGAAGAGGAGAAGAAAGGTGAATCAACGCCGACCAAGGCGCCCCGCCAAGCCGATCCCGATTCATTGTCTTTCCGCGCGTCGGCTAAAGGAAAAATTATGTCTACGTTGTATCTCGTGTCGACACCCGGCGCCATAATCGGTGGCGGTTCGGTCGCTGATCAATGGTAGCTAGTACTGAGGTTTGGGATTCTGTCCTAATTTCAACTGGGAGACTGTCGTAACATCAGGAGGTGGACTTGGCCATAGTCACCAGACGGGGAGGCGTGACCTCAAATCATTGGTATGGCTCGCCTGTCACGTGTCGATTAACCGCAAGGGAAGGCCGCCTGGACGTCGGATTCGCCATCGCCTCCAAAGGCGGCGGAGAGACTCAGATTTCAGTCGAGATATCTGCCGCGGACTTTGCGGAATTGGCGCGGGCCATGATGACCGCGGAGTCGAGCGTTGCCATCAAGGCCTTTGGGCGTGCGCTCCTGGATGGCGGTCAAGCTTGACCTCGATCGCCACGACTCCGTCCCGTCGCCCTGCCTTGCATTGCTCGTCAGTTGTTGCGGAATCCCCTTGACACATCGAACAAAGGCGGAACATGAGTTATTCCTCAGGCCACGGATTGAAGCGCATGTCCGACATCTCCGCCGACATTCGCGAACAGGAAGCGCGCATCCGGCAGCTCAGCAACGACGCCATGCTGAAGGTGCTCGAAACGCTCAAACGCGACCAGGAAATCCGCCACGCTCCGTTCACGCTGCTCGCCGCCGGGCTCACCGGCGGCGCCGCGCTGCTGGGCGTCGCTCTGGCGCTGTTCAAATTTCTGACCCACTGACGGGCGGCGGTCGCTCTACTCGACGGTCACCGACTTGGCGAGGTTGCGGGGCTGATCGACGTCGGCGCCCTTGAAGACGCCGACCTGATAGGCGAGCAGTTGCAGCGGAACCGCGAAGACCAGCGGCGCGATCAGCGGGTCGCAGGCGGGCACGACGATGGTCCGCGCCTGGCAGGGCGCGTGGGCCGCGCCGGCCTCGTCGGTGATCAGCACTACCGGTCCGTCCCGGGCGATGACCTCGCTGATGTTGGAAAGCGTCTTCTCGAAGAAGCTGTCGGAGGGCGCGGTCACCACCACCGGCGTGGCCTCGTCGATGAGCGCGATGGGGCCGTGTTTCATCTCTCCAGCCGCATAGCCTTCGGCGTGGATGTAGCTGACCTCCTTGAGTTTCAGGGCCCCTTCCATGGCCAGGGCGTACATCGGACCGCGGCCCAGATAGAGCACGTCACGGGCCCGGGCGATGTCGTGGGTGATGGCGCGCACGCCGTCCTCGGTGGCCGCGATGGCCTGGCCGATCAGCCGGGGGGCCTCAAGCAGGATCGCCACCAGGCGCTTCTCCTCGGCCTCGTCGATGCGCCCGCGCTGGCGGGCGGCGGCGATGGCCAGGGCGATGAGCACGGAGACCTGGGCGGTGAAGGCCTTGGTCGAGAGCACGCAGATCTCCGGACCGGCGTTGGTCGGCCACACCAGATCGACCTCCCGGGCCATGGTCGATTCATGGGCGTTGACGATGGCCGCCGTCGTCAGGCCCTTTTCCTTGCACCAGCGCAGGGCGGCCAGGGTGTCGGCCGTCTCTCCCGACTGGGAGATGGCCACGGCCAGGCTCGAAGGCGAGACCGCCGGGTTGCGATAGCGGAACTCCGAGGCCACCTCGACATCCACCGGCAGGCCCGAAAGGCTCTCGATCAGGTATTTGCCGATCAGGCCGGCGTAGAAGGCGGTGCCGCAGGCGAGAATCTGCAGCCGCTGGACGCGGGAAAGGTCGAAGGCGGCGGGCAGGGCGGCCCGTCCGGCGATCGGATCGACGTAGCTGGCCAGGGTATGCTGGCAGGCGTCCGGCTGGTCGTGGATCTCCTTTTCCATGAAGTGCCGGTAGTTGCCCTTTTCCACCAGGGCGGCGGAGGCCGCCACCACGCGGATGGGTCGTTCGACGGCCGCGCCGGCGGCGTCGAAGATGCGGGCCGAGGTATGGTCGATGGCCACATAGTCGCCCTCCTCGAGATAGGAGACGCGGTTGGTGAAGGGACCCACGGCCAGGGCGTCGGAGCCGATGAACATCTCGCCCTCGCCATGGCCGACGACCAGCGGGCTGCCTCGCCGGGCGCCCATCACCAGGTGTTCCTCGCCCTCGATGACCACCACCAGGGCATAGGCCCCGGTGAGGCGGTCGAGGGCGGACTTGAACGCCTCCAGGGGGCTCATACCGGCGGCGAGCCCGCGCTCGATGAGTTGGGCGACGACCTCGGTGTCGGTGTCGCTCTCGAACTCGCGGCCATCGGCCGTAAGTTCCGCCTTCAGTTCGGCGAAATTCTCGATGATCCCATTGTGGGCCAAATTCACCCGGCCGGCGCGCTGGGGGTGGGCGTTCTTGAGGGAAGGCGCGCCGTGGGTCGCCCAGCGGGTGTGGCCGATGCCGACGGTGGCGATCAGCGGCTCGGCCGCCAGCGCTGCTTCCAGCTCGCGGATCTTGCCCTTGGCCCGCCGCCGCTCGACGCGGCCATCGACCAGGGCCGCCACCCCGGCCGAATCGTAGCCCCGATATTCCAGTCGTTTGAGACTCTCGATCAGCCGATCGGTGACCGGCCGCACGCCCACGATGCCGATGATGCCGCACATGCCGCCACTCCCGCCGAATCGGACGCCGCCCGAAGCGGACGCCGCTTTGTGCAACCGGCGGCGACGCGCTAGTGTGCGCCGCCTGTGGTTGGCGCTGGGCCTTTAGCATTCGCCAAGGCGTGGAGTCACAAAACTAGGGTTTCGCATCGTTTCCGCCGCGACAGCACGAAGCTTTGGGGGGTAGATGAACAAGCGCGCCTATTTCGGCACCGACGGCATCCGCGGGCAGGCCAACCGCTATCCGATGACAGCGGAGGTCGCCCTGCGCGTCGGTCTGGCCGCCGGCAAGCTGTTCCGCACCGGCGACGACCGCCGTCACCTGGTGGTGATCGGCAAGGATACCCGGCTCTCCGGCTACATGATCGAGCCGGCCCTGGTCGCCGGATTCACCAGCGTGGGCATGGACGTCCGGCTCTTCGGTCCGCTACCGACGCCGGCGGTGGCGATGATGACCCGTTCCATGCGCGCCGATCTCGGCGTGATGATCTCCGCCTCGCACAACAATTTCGCCGACAATGGCATCAAGCTGTTCGGCCCGGATGGCTACAAGCTTTCCGACGCGATGGAACTGAAGATCGAGGCCCATATGGACGAGGGCCTCCAGGAGGGGCTCGCCGGCCCCAAGCAGCTGGGCCGCGTGGCGCGGATGGACGAGGCGCAGGCCCGTTACATCGAAATCGTCAAGGCGACCCTGCCGCGAAGCCTCAGTCTCGCCGGCCTCAGGGTGGTCATCGACTGCGCCCACGGCGCCGCCTACCGCGTCGCTCCCACCGCGCTCTACGAACTGGGCGCCGAAGTGATGGAGATCGGCGTCACGCCCAACGGCTACAACATCAACGAGGAGTGCGGCTCGACCCACCCCGCGACCCTGGTCAAGGCGGTCAGGGAGTATCGCGGCGACATCGGCATCGCCCTGGACGGCGACGCCGACCGGGTGCTGATCTGCGACGAGAAGGGAAGGATCGTCGATGGCGACCAGATCATGGCCCTGATCGCCCAGGCCTGGGCGGCGCGGGACAGCCTGAGCGGTGGCGGCGTGGTCGCCACGGTGATGAGCAATCTGGGCCTGGAACGGTTCCTGGCCGAGCGGAACCTCAAGCTGGAGCGCACCGCGGTGGGCGACCGGCATGTCATGGCCAAGATGCGCGAGGGCAAGTTCAACCTCGGCGGCGAGGCGTCCGGCCACATCATCCTTTCCGACTATTCCACCACCGGCGACGGCCTGATCGCCGCCCTGCAGGTGCTCGCCGAGATGGTGCGGTCGGGCAAACCGATGAGCGCGCTGGGCCGCCAGTTCGAGCCGGCCCCGCAGAAACTGGAGAACGTCCGCTTCGCCCACGGCAAGCCCCTGGAGAACGCCTCGGTGAAGGCCGCCATCGCCAGCGCCGAGAAGCGCCTCAACGGCTGCGGACGGGTGCTGGTCCGCGCCTCCGGGACCGAACCGCTGATCAGGATCATGGCCGAGGGGGATGACGAGAAGCTGGTTGGCCAGCTGGTCCGCGACATCGCCGCCGCGGTGAAGTCGGCGGCGCGGTGAGACCTCCCGGCGGCGCGACGCCGACACTGAACGGTTGACGCCCGCCCCTCGGCTCCGTCAAATGCACGGCGGGGGCACGGGGGTGCTTCGATCACGGTGGACAGGGCGATGGACGACGAGGCCTTGTTTCTCCACAGCGTCGATGCCCTGCGCGCCGCGATCGATCGGCGGCTCACCGAGCTGGTGCCGACGCCGGCGAATGCGCCGGCCCAGCTGTGCGGCGCGGCGCACTACGCGTTGCTCTCTCCGGGCAAGCGCTTCCGCCCGCTGCTGACCCTGCTGGCCGCCGAGGCTTTCGGGGCGCCGTCCTCCCGGGCTCTGGACGTCGCCTGCGCCATCGAGATGGTCCACGCCGCCTCGCTGATCCTCGATGATCTGCCGGCCATGGACGACGCCCGCCTGCGGCGCGGGCGGCCGACCACCCATCGCGCCTTCGGCGAGGCGGCGGCCATTCTCGCCTCCGTCGGCCTGCTCAATCA
>Ga0209483_1002164_pt1 | contig 13988 bp, 17 predicted proteins | sample NGEPerA_FD_184508 | JGI IMG/M metagenome (GOLD analysis project Ga0209483, IMG submission 184508) | Arctic peat soil microbial communities from the Barrow Environmental Observatory site, Barrow, Alaska, USA - NGEE PermafrostL2-A... | ecosystem: Environmental > Terrestrial > Soil > Wetlands >... | reverse complement strand
ACCTGGGATATGCGATCGGGGCGATCGGGAACAAGATAGTTGCATTCGCCGCGGTGCGTGATCGGGATTAATAGCGCATGCCAAACTTCCTCGGCATCCGCAAGGAAAGGTAAATAGGCATTCGGCTGGTCTAGGGACTACCACGCAACGTAATTGTTTCCGCGTTGCCGTAAGGACCTGTGCGAATGGCATATATTGACAGTTTATGCCATTAGCCTGCATCATACTGCCATGGAAAGTATGAATATCTCCCTTCCGGAACCTCTCAAGCAGTTCGTAGATGGGCAGATCGCAGCCGGCCGTTACAGCAGCGCCAGCGAGTACATACGCGAGCTCATCCGCGAGGATGAGAAGCGCAAGGCTGAAGAGCGACTTGAAGCGCTGCTGCTAGAAGGGCTTCAGGGTGAAGAGAGCGAATTGACGCGCGACGACTGGACGGCAATTCGCAGAGAGGCGCGGACGCGCATTGCCGCAAATAAGAAACGCGGCAAGTAATGCCGCGCGTTTACAAGCGCGCGGCGGCTAGGCGGGATCTCGTTGAACACTATGTGTACCTCGCCGAAAACGCTGGCGAGGACACGGCGGATCGCTTTCTACGACAAGCTGACGCGACGTTCACATTGCTCTTGGAACAACCGGAGATCGGCGTGGCGCTGACGTTGCGTGCTCCGCAGCTGGCCGGGCTGAGAAAATGGCGAGTCCAGGAGTTCGATAAGTTCCTGATCTTCTACCTGCCTCGACCCAACGGCGTGTCCATCGTGCGCTGCACGCATGCTGCCCAGGACTGGTGGGCGCGGCTCGGAATCATCTAAAGCAGAGGCCAGGATCCGACGGCCAAACCATGGAATATTATCTGGTCGTATCCATACAATCAGGGCTCTATCTGGGCGTAACTGCGCAAAATATTCCATGATCTGCATGAAAAACTCCCTGCCTCGTCAATAGGGTAGCCGGTGTTCGGTCCTGGACTGAAAATCCGCGTGTCGGTGGTTCAATTCCGCCCCTGGCCACCATTCAAGTCAGGTTTGTTCCGGTCAGCTATGCCGCCGCCAACTGACGGCACGACGGCGCCGAGATTTGCACGAGCAACCCACCCCGAGAGGCCGCCGCCAGTTCGAATGAGTATGAAATCCTCATGCTCCGCCGTCATCGTGACGCTCTCCGCTTCCCGCAATTCAAATGCCGTGTCGCCCATCAGTGCCGGGGATACCCGCGCAGGTGTCTGGTCGATGAGGACGACCGCCTCGTGCATTCGTGGCCACAGCAGCATCGCGTTTGACGCGGTCAGAGTAATCAACGCGACGCCGAGCAGGATACCGCCGCTCGGTATCCATAGGAATCGCGGCGCAACTTTTCTCGCCATCAGTCCTATCCCGACAAGAGCAAGCCCTAAGACTCCGAGCCAAGCCGCTGAGGTGGGGCTCGTGGCCTGGGCAAGGTGTGCAAAACGGTTTCGCGGCTTCACGGACACATGTGCGGAGGCGCGAACGTACGCAAGATTGGCATTGATATCCGGATCATCTGGCGCCAGCAGTGCGGCGCGCTCATAGCTGAGCACTGCCAAACCCAGCTTGCCAGACCGAGCATACGAGTTAGCCAAGTTGTAAAGCCCATCTGCCGAATACGGTGGCAGCGATGGCTGCGCGAACGCCTGCCCAGCCCACAGCGCGAGACCCGCGATCAGCGTCGGTATCTTTGACGCGCGCATTTACTCCCTCTCGCCTGCAAGTTGGCCGCGAATCAGCTTGAGCCAACGCTGAAAATCCGTGCCACCTGGTTGGTAATCCGAATACCTCGCCTCGTCCGCGAGGGCAAACAGCCGCTCCAATTCCTCGCCTGCTGGGCCCAGTCGCGCTTTCAGCTCTGCAAATGTGATTTGATCGGCAGGCATCTGCCACCGAGCGGCGAAAGTTTGCAGGAGTGCTCTTCTCGCTGCTTCGAAGAATGAGGAAGAATCACCGGCTCGCGCCGCCGCATCCAACTGCGCGAGCACACGCTCGGCCGCTTTCGAGGTTGTGCGTGCAGCCCTGGGGCGCACGGCGAACCAACTGCCCGCCAGAATCAACGCGAGGGTAGTCGGAATGGCCAGGAACTGTGCCCGGAAGTACAGCGGTCTCAACTCAGTCACCGAGTTTTGTGGGGGTGGGTGATCGGGGCGTAAGCCCTGGGTGGACCCCGTCGCGGGAGCGCCGTTCAGGTTCTGGGCCCGCGTCAGAGCATTGAGTGAGCCACTGGCCAGCGAGGCGGCGATCGTCACGTTGATTGGGGGTGTCTGCGCACGCTCGTAACGTCGCGTGTTGGGATTGAAATAATTGAACTCAAGTCCGGGAATTGACTGCTCGCCCGGTTGCGCCGCGATCAGTGGTTGTTCGAACACTTTCTCGCCTTCGTTTCCGACCGCATCGCTCGGGATGAAGGAGGACTTCGCGGGATAGGTTCTCCAGTGATCGAGGTGATCGAACATCGTTGAATCGACGCGATCGAAGTTGCCAGCACCCCTAATATGCAGGCGTAGAGTGAGCGGCTCTCCTGCCGCTACGCTGGCGGGCGAAATGTCGCTCAATACCTGGAAATCGCCGACGGCTCCGCTGAAGTGCTCAGGTCGCCCCTCCGTGGGTAGCGGCAAGACCTTCAGCTCGGATGGGGAGCTCTCGATCGTCATATCCCTCGGAGCGATTCCGTTGTACATACTTTGCAGGAGTGGCCAGGCCAGCTTGGACGCGGCTGCCCTATCCGCCGCAGATAGCGTGCTCATTTTCACGGTGAGCGGCATTTCCGCCGACAACAAAAAATCGCCCGGCTTCACCGCCGCGAGAGCGCTGTGCCAGGTCAGCACTACAAAGGTGCCACCTTCGATGGCCTGTTCGCGACGTTCTGGTTGTTTCGATAGATTGTTGAACGTAAAGTCGCTGCCCTTGAGCGTTGGCAGGCCATTCACCGACGTGACGATTCCCGGGCGTAAGCCCACGTCGATTTCGACCGGCACGCTTTCGCCCACATATATGGGGCGTGCCTGAATCGCCAGATGGACGAAGGCCGCACCGCCGGCTTGCAGCTGAACGCCTTTCGGCAGCGAAGTGGTTGGCACCGGCGCTGGGGGTGGTTGCTGGCTGCGCCAGGTGTAAGGATTGGGCTCATCGCCCTTCACCACCTCAAGTCCGATAGAGCGCGAGGTCGGCGTGAGTCCGGGAATGCTGAATACGCCCGCGAATTGAGGCGTAACGCGGATCAGGATGAACGTCGCAGGGATCGCTGTGCCGTTGACGAAGTCGAAGCCCTGCGATTGCCCCATTTCCTCGAATACCAGTCCGGGGATGGTCGGTAACGCGACGTCTTTCAGGTGACCGAAGCTTGTCACCCGGAGGGTCGCCGATTCGCCGAGTTTGATGCGAGAAGGTTCCATGGTTTCATAAGCTAACGCGTCAAGGGCTTGCGCCATCGCGTACTCGGCCGGAGCGAGGAGGCATACGCTTGCGATGATGACCTTGACCCAGCGCATAGACTTAGGTCCGCGTCACCAATTCTTGAACGTTTTATCCGGCGCTTGGTCTGGATTGCGCGGGCCTGATGGCACGGCGAGCGACTGGTGCTCGTCCGGCTTCTCGGAGTCCAAAAGCTCGCGGGCTTCCTCAGCACTCATTTGCCCTGACGGGCGCTGATCATTCCCTTCGTCGCCCGGGCCGGCATGTTGATCCGGCGGCAGTGAATCATTCTTCGGGCTTTGCGCCGGCGGCTGCTGTGTATGTCCCTGCGGTGGTGATTGCCTCTGCGCCTGACTCTGACCCTGACCCTGACCCTGACCCGGGCCTTGTCCGTAGCCCTTGCCTTGTCCCTGGCCCCCGCCCTGATCAGGCGGCCGCCGGAGCGCGTCAATCTTCCGATTGACGAAGTCGCGATTGTATTTGCTATCGGCGTCATCAGCGCGCAGCTGTAACGCCGTATCGTACGCCTTGACCGCCTTGGTCCATTTCTGAATGGCCTCCTGCGGAGCTGATTGTTCCAACCGCTGACCCGCACGATAAAGCGCATTGCCGAGGTTGTAGTAAGCATCCTCCTGGTCTGCCAAGCGCTTTGCGTCGCTAGCCGGTGCAACCTTGATCGATTGTTGGAAAGACTGCGTTGCCTGGGAAAACTGTCCCGCTCGATACGCGGTCGTACCCGCGTTGTACTCCAGGACGGGCGTCCTGGCGTCGCCCATCGCGCTCTGACCATTGGCCTGATCAGCACTCTCAGAACGCGTTGGAATGACCAGTACCCCCATCACGACCGACACAGCCGACACGGCGACCGTGCTCGACACCGCTGGCGGTCGCCGGCGGCTCGAGCGACGCGTTCCCACCACCAGGCTTGCCAATAACATCATCAAGGACGCTGTCAGTGGCCATTGGTAACGCTCGGTGTAAATTTTCTGCTGCCTGTAAATCAAATCATGCTTCGTGACCGAGCCGAATACCGTTCTCAAGAACGCTTCAAAATCCTCGCCCTGGCCCCCGAGATGCACGTAGGCACCCGCCGTGGCGGTGGCGATGGCCTTCAGGCCGGCCTCGTCGAGACGAGACTTTACAAACGCTCCTGTCCCATCCTGTACGGAGCCGCCTCCCTGATCCAATGGTAAGGGGATCAGATCACCCTCCGCGGTACCGACACCGACCGTGTAGATCTTCAGGCCATCTTGTTTTGCCGCGTCTTCGGCCGCAGTCAGAGCGTTCCCTTCAAGATTCTCGCCATCCGTTACCAATATCAGGATTCTGTCGCTTCCAGGACGGCGACTTAGCGCCGCCCGCGCTGCCAGAATGGCGCTCGGGATGTTGGTGCCGCCCCGCGGAATGGTGTGAACATCGATCGCATCCAACGACTGGTGGAACGCGCCATAGTCGAGCGTCAGCGGACAGACGAGAAAAGCGCTGCCTGCGAACGCCACGATGCCGATCCCGTCGCCGTCCAGTTGCCTTGCCATGTCATCGATCGCCAACTTTGCCCGCGTCAATCGGTTGGGTTTTACATCGGGCGTCAACATACTTCGCGACGTATCGATCGCGAAGACGACCTCATTGCCGCGGCGGCTGATCTTCTCCCAGTGGTACCCGATCAGCGGACCGGCGAGCGCCGCGCAAAGACATAGTACGGAGCCCAACAACAGGCCTCGCTGAGTGAAGCGGCGGATCCCGGACATCGAGCTGGTAAGCCGGCGTCGCAGATGCGGCGCGACGAATTGCGCGAGGGCCGCATGCTGCCTCACGTCGTAACGCCGCCACATGCCGATGAGCACAAGGCACGTCAGCAGACCCACGAGCAGCAAATAGGGATCGCTGAACCTCACGGTAACCTGCGATATCTCGTATGTTGCAAGAGCACCCAAAGTCCCAGCAGGCCCAGCGAGGGGAACAATGTCCACGTGTATAGCTCTTCCACGTGCTCGAATCTCTCCACGGTCTGCGCCGATGTTTCGTAGCGATTGATCTGCTCGTAGATCTTTTGCAGCGAATCCGTGTCGGTCGCTCGATAGAACTGGCCGCCGGTTTCATTGGCTACGGCCTGCAGGGTCTTCTCATCGACGTCCACATCCGCCATGATCAGGTGAGTGTTGCCCGCCTGGTCCCTGACGGGACTGGGGGCCTTCCCGCGCACACCGACGCCGACGGTGTATACCTTCACGCCCAGGGCTCGAGCTGCTTCCGCCGCGGCGAGCGGCGGTATTTTTCCGCTGTTATTGACGCCGTCAGTCAGAAGTATGACCACCTTGGATTTTGTCGCCGTCGTGCGCAGATGATTCACGGCTGCTGCGATGGCCGAGCCGATCGCCGTTCCGTCGTCGCCGATGCCCACATTGATGCGCTCGAGATTTTGTTGCAGCCAGTCGTGGTCCAAAGTGAGCGGACTCACGATATACGGGGCCGCCGCGAACGCGATGAGACCGATACGGTCGTTGGGGCGCTCGTCGATGAACTTTGAGACGACCGACTTGACTACCGCGATGCGGTTGACGCGAGCGTTATCGACCTTGAAATCGAGCGCTTGCATCGAACCCGAAATGTCCAGTCCGAGAACGATGTCAATTCCGTTCGCCGTGACTTCAGTGCGACTGTGGGTGCGCTGCGGCCGCGCCAACCCGACGATCATGAGACCCGCCGTGATGATCGGAAGCAGCCAAACTAGTCCACCGATCCGGCTCCGAGTGCGGCGCGCGATGTCTCGCGCGAGACTGACATCGGAATATTCGACCGCCGCTACGGGTCCCCGCCGTCCTCTCCACAGAACGACGAGTGGCAGTAGGGTCAATGCGAAAAACCAGTCAGGCTGAAGAAACCGAATCATGCGACGGGCGCTTCGCCGGTTTCCAGCACGAAACGGCGAGCGCTTCGGAAAAGCGATTCCATATCCGTGACCGCTAGCGAATCCCCCGCGAATTTAACGAAGTCGCATTGGCGCAGAAACTCCGCCAGCAGCGAGCGGTGACGCGCGAGCGCTTCATTCGGGCTCTGCAGCAGAGTTTGCAGGAATTCTTCGGTGGTCCGCTGCGTAGCAACGACGTCGAACCGCTTCTCGATGTAGTCACGTATCAGCTCGGATGCAGCGATCCCGAATGCCCGAGCCGTGTCAGGACGCATCAGGGGTCTGGTGCTATCCAGGCGCTCCAGGGTTCGTTCCGATAAGGTCAGCATCCGGCGTCGAATTCCGCGATGGCGCCGCCGCCAGACGACATAGGCGCAAAGTGCCACGACGATCGCGGCCGCAAGGACTGCGGGTACCACCCAGGACCCTGGCACTGCCTTGGGCCCACGAATGTCGCGGATATCCTCCGCGGTTTCGCCCAAGGCGGCGCCTGACAGAAACGCGAGCCACGCGCAGCCTCTAGCGGTGCGGCGGGCGCAGACACGCGCATTCATACCCGCGGGCGGCCGCGCGATTTGAAAAATCGCTGCAGCGCAGGAATGTAGGGTGCATCCGTGCGTAACTGCACGGTGTCGACGCCCTCGGCTCGTAGATCGTTGCGCAGACGCCGAGAACGCTCCAAGGAAAGCTCGCTGAAACGCTTCCGCACTGCAGTGCGCCCTGTGTCGAGCTCAATGATCTCGCCGGTTTCCGCGTCTTCCAGTGCGATGATTCCCAGGTTGGGAAGCTCCTTCTCGCGCGGATCTTCGACGTGGACCGCGATCAAGTCATGACGACGATTCGTTTGGCGGACCACGCGGCGCAGAGCCGCGCGGGCAACGCTGGGATCGCCGCTCGTCTCGAAGTCCGAAATCAGGAACACCACGGCGCGCCGGTGCAGCACGTGATTCACGACGTCGAGCGTCTTTACAGTGTCGGTACCGATGCCCTGCGGCTCATGGAAGAGTATGTCTCGCACGACACGCAGAACGTGTCGGCGACCTTTCTTCGGCGGTAGATATCGTTCGATGCGGTCCGTGTACAGAATCAAGCCAACTTTATCGCTATTGCGAATCGCCGAAAAAGCCAGCACGCTGGCGACCTCCGCGGCCAGATCGCGCTTTGCCATCAGGCCCGATCCGAAGTTTCCCGAAGCACTGATATCAACCACTAGAAATAGTGTGAGTTCACGCTCCTCCGCGAACTTCTTAACAAACGCACGACCGGCACGAGCCGTAACATTCCAATCGATGGTCCGGACCTCGTCCCCCGGGCTGTATTCACGGACCTCGTCGAAGTCCATGCCCCGGCCCTTGAACACCGAGTGGTAGGCGCCCGCCATGCTGTCGTCGACCATGCGGCGAGTGCGGATCTCCAGCTCACGCATGCTGCTGCGCTTCGCCTTGGTCGACTGCTTCACATCCGCCATCCGGAGACGCCCGCGCTCAGGGCACCGGCAGTGTGTTCAAAATTCTCTCGATGACATCCTTGGAAGTGACGTTCTCGGCCTCGGCCTCGTAAGTCACTGACACCCGATGCCGTAGTACATCCATCGCAACCGTCTTGACGTCCTGCGGCGTGACGAAGTGTCGACCATTGAGAAATGCCATGGCGCGTGCAGCCAGAGTGAGTGCGATGGTCGCCCGGGGCGAAGCGCCGTTTTGAACATAACCGTTCAAGTCGAGCCCTGCAGCGATGGGCGGTCGCGTCGCGAGCACGATATCGACGATATAATCGCGAACCTTGTCATCGACGAACAGCATATTTACCACGTGCCGGGCACCGAGGATTTGTGATGCGCTTACCACCGTGCGCGGCACGATCATTGGTTCGGTGGTCGCCATGGCATCGAGAATCGCCCGCTCCTCGACCCGCGTCGGATAGTCGACGATCACCTTCATCATGAACCGATCGATCTGCGCCTCTGGAAGGGGATAGGTGCCCTCGTGTTCCAGAGGGTTCTGCGTCGCGAGCACCAGGAACGGCGCCGGCAATGCATGAGTTTCATCGCCGATGGTGACTTGGCGCTCCTGCATGGCCTCAAGGAGCGCACTTTGGACCTTGGCCGGCGCACGATTGATCTCGTCCGCCAGGATCAGATTGCTGAATATCGGCCCATGCTTGGTTCGGAACGCACCGTCTTGTGGGTTATAAATCATGGTTCCGACGATGTCGGCGGGCAGCATATCGGGAGTAAATTGCAGACGCTTGAAGCGCACCGATATGCAATTGGCTAAAGACTTCAAGGCCAAGGTCTTGGCAAGGCCGGGGACGCCCTCCAGGAGCACGTGACCGTTGGTGAGCAGCGCGATTAGCAGTCGGTCGAGAAGATGCTTCTGACCGACGATGACGCGCCCCATCTCTTCCCGCAACGGCCTTATCCAAGTCGAATTTTCGTTAACGGTCTCGCGTGACGCACGCATTTCGGATCCGGGCGCCTGCGAAGCCATACGCTGCTCTGGGATATTGAGGACCTGCTCGCCCCCGGGTGGGGCAGCTTTTTGATTCATTTAGCGCAAATCCTTTTCTTCATGATATTTGCGATCGCCAGATGAGGGGATTCGACGCCGAGTTAGTCTGCGCGGAACCAAGATAGTTCCCGTAATTATTTGAATTTTAACGAATAGCCGGGGGAAATTGGTAGCGGAGCTGCATGAATTAGGTTGCTTTCAAATCTTTGCGCTAACTCTCCGCACCGAAACGACAACGCCCGATCCGAGTCGGCCTTTCTTCCGAGGTGTTCGGTCGCTACGCGCAGCGCTTGGCGCGATCTTTGAGTGGGTACGGGATCGCCGCTCCTCCTGAAGGACTGCATGGTCGCACTGAGACCCTTCAAAGTCTCGTGAGGCTGCCACTGGCAAATCTTCGATGTCGGCCCAGAGAGAAACTATTGGCGCTCGCGGCCTTCGCGCACGGAGGCAATGAGGTCATCTGTCTGTACACCCAACTTCACGCCCTTCACATCCAGCGGCGAGGCCTTGGATCTTCGCGCCGGCGAGATCCTAAAGATCGCGCCGTCGCGCCGGCGAATCTCGACTGCTCCATCGCGTTCCGCTTCCTCAAGCACCGAGGCAAAGTTTTCCCGCGCCTCAGAATACGTATAAGCCTTCACGGAACATTTACCTCCAGCACATCGAGCTTCAGCTCGCGAGCACGTTCGATCAATCCCCTGTCGAGGGTGAGTATCGGAGCCCTCTGACTCACCGCACATGCGATGACGTACGCATCGTAAGCGTAAACATGCAGTCTCGCCGACAACTCCACCGCCTGCTTTAGCGCCATATCAATCAACCGAATGGGTATGGCGGCGTACGCATCCAACAGCTCTAGTGCTGCGTCTAAGCCAATTGCCTTGCGCTTGAACATGGCGGATAAGGCGTTACCAACCTCCCAATGAACCGAGGCAGGGGCTACGAGCGCCACACCTCGCGTCAATCGGATTAACTCCGCTTTCTCCGGCTGCTCTCCCACTACGGCAAGGAGGGCGGAGGTATCGATAACAATCTCCATGGGTCACAGACTACCACATGTACAATTGTACAAGATGCGTGGATCACATTCCTTGATGCCGAGCTGAGCGGCATCGGGGGCATGGAATATCATCGAGCCGAATCTATGGAAATCAGGCACCTACCTCGGCGTAGCTGCTCGAAATATTCCATGTTATGAACGATAAAAGTTATACATAATCAGTGAGTTAAGTGGTTTCAGCCCTGGGCTGAAAATCCGCGTTTCGGTGGTTCAATTTCACTCCTGGCTACCATTTCCATATATAGATACGTTCAACCCCAGCGTTTCAACCGGCGATGAAGTAGCACGCATTCCATATAGGTCTACGGGCGTCCCTTACTGTTGTTCCAATCGACGGCCCAGCTCGCTACTGAGTGATCTCAGGTTCGACGAGTCTGGCCAAATTTCGCAGCGACTCCTGCCAGCCCAGGTAACAGGCCTCGACTGGCAGGGCATCCGGCAGTCCTTCCTGCACGATGTTGACTTCCGTGCCAAGCGAGACGTTCCTCAGCGTCACCGTCACGCGAATCTCGCCCGGCAGGTTCGGGTCGTCGAACTTGTCGGTGTAGCGCAAGCGTTCATTGGGGACGAGTTCAAGATACTGGCCACCAAACGAGTGGCTCTGACCGGTGGTGAAATTCCGAAAGGACATCCTGTAGGAGCCGCCGGCCTTCGGCTCAACATGATGGACGGTGCACGTAAAGCCATTCGGTGGTAGCCATTTGGCCATGGCGTCGGGTTCGATGAACGCGCGATAGACCTTTTCGGGTTTGGTAGCCAGGACTCGATGCAGTCGCAAGGTGTTGGGCATATTCAGTTCTCCAGGCTTCGATGTCGCAGTGCGCAGGGCAGGCTCACGCTTGCTAGCCGCCTGGTATGGGCAGCACAGGCATGATCTCGACGGAATCGCCAGGGAAAATGGCGAAGTGCGGATGCTTCTCGAAGAGTCTGGCGGCGGCCTCGTGTGAATCCGCGCGCACGACTGTGAACGCGCCCACCTCATTGCTGGTATCGTTGATTCCGCGTTGAGTGACCTTCTTGGTTTTCCCCAATGGTCCGCCCATGAAGACAATGGCGGCGTGATTTTTCTCGACCCACGCCTTCCAGAGCGCGATGCCTTCCCGTTCCTTCGCGCGGCGATCACCTTCCGGCAGGGCGTCCCAGGCCGCTCGTCGCGGACTGCTCTTGCTGCCAAGGAACACAGCCAGATAGGTATTGTTCGTGCTCATGATGTCCCCTTTGTTTTGCGTTTTGAGGGTTGGAATAACAATTCAAGGTAGCGGCGCAGATGATCGATGCTCGCGGCCGCGATAGCGGCGCCGCCCCTGGCTTTCGCCATAATGAAGGCACCTTGCAGGACCGCTTGTGTATGCAGCGCCAGGCTCTCAGCGCTCCAGGAAGCGCGAATCCGGTAGCGCTTCATCGCTTCGGCGATGTCCGTTTCTACCTTGGCAGCGTGCGCGCTGATGCTGGCCTCGCACGCCTCGCGGATATCGGGGTTGGTGCCATAGACTTCCTGCACCATCGTTCCGACTAAACAGGTGAATTCAGCGATTTCCCCTTTGAGGATCGCCTTGCGGAAATCGAGATAGCCGAGAACTCTGTCGAGAGGGTCGCTGTGCCGGTGATACGGCGCAGTCTCGAAGAAAGCCCCCGTCACCTCGGACCAGCGATTCGCCGCGGCGACCGCTAGCGCGGCCTTACTGTTGAAGTGATGAAAGAACGCGCCCTTACTTACCCCGGCCTGGGCGCAGAGTTCATCGACCGAGGTCGATGAATAGCCTTTCTCGCGAATCAATGCAAAGGCTGCATCGAGCAGATTTTGCCGAGCCCCCGCTTTTGGCAACGGTACCGTGCTTCCATGGTTCATGAGCCAATAGTACCAACCGGTCGGTATGTTGTCTAGACCCGGTCGGCGAACCGTAAGAATTCCAGCGTTATCGCCGCCCGTCAGTGGCTCGCGCCGTAAGACGGCGGCTTCGTGAAAAGTCCACGTGCAGTAAAGAGCGCGAACACCGCTCCAGCGAATTGCGCGCCGATAAATTCGGGCACGTCGATTGGTCGGATTCCGGAAATTGTATCGGAAAGTGAGCGCGCAATCGTGAGCGCGGGATTCGCGAATGACGTTGACGCTGTGAACCAATAGGCGGCGCCTATCCATGCGGCGATCATCCAGGGCGCATCTTCGGAGCGTCGGTGGCCGACAACAACCAGCAATAGCCCAAACGTCGCGACTGCCTCAGCTAGCCATTGTGCTGGACCTGTGCGGATGTGCGCTGAGGCTTGCCAGAGATGCAGCTCGAACATGGCATGCGCCAACATAGCGCCAGCGCAACAGCCCACGATTTGCACGAGCGTATAAGCGCCGGCATCGCGCCATGCCAGCCGTCTGCGGAGCGCCTCGATCAGCGAGACCGCCGGATTGAAATGAGCACCGCTGACAGGCCCCAATAGCGCGATCAGTGTTCCCAATACAGCTACCGTCGCGGCCGTGTTGGCGAGCAGCGCCACAGCTGCGTTTCCTCCGGCGAGACGTTCGGCCATGATGCCGGAACCAACAACAGTCGCCGCCAGCAGCAGCGATCCGATTAGCTCGGCGATCAGTCGCTGAAACAATCGTTCAGCGTGCAACATTGGGTGGCGTTGCCTTACCAATAGCATCCACTCGCTCTTGAATTCGCATCCGATCAAGCGAGCGCAACGGCAGGCAGGAAAACAACTTGATGCGCGCTTCCAGGACCGTGTAGGCGTGTAAGAACGCGCGCTGCCTGGCAGCGTCCGAGCCTTCGGCGGCCGCCGGATCCTCCACGCCCCAGTGCCCCGTGACCGGCTGACCGGGCCAAAAGGGGCAGACTTCGCCAGCCGCGTTGTCGCAAACAGTGAAAACAAAATCGACTCGGGGCGCGCCGGGCTGCGCGAGTTCATCCCAGCTCTTGCTTCGCAGGCCGTCCGTGGGTAATCCCCTGGATTGGAGCAAATCGAGCGCCAGCGGGTGAACCATACCCTTGGGGTGACTTCCGGCACTGAATCCTTTGAACTTGCCCGCGCCCCAGCGATTGATGAGGACTTCGGCCAGAATACTGCGCGCCGAGTTGCCGGTGCACAGGAACAATACGTTATAGATTGGATCAGACATGCGAGGCCACCTTCTGGGTCATGAGCAGCAAGCGGAGGTTAGCTTGGCTGCCGGGGCTTCGATCTTTGCCGTGGCTTCCGGAAGGTCTTCAACTGATACGTTGACATGAAAACGTTTCATGCAGACTTCCTCTTAGATAGGGCACGAGCCCTCATGCTCGGCGCGTCGGGTTTGCACACGGGTATACCGCAACCAGCGTTTCCGCTCTGGCCGCAGCAGTTTTCGGTGAGATACGCGATCAGGGCGTTCATCGTGCGAAAATTAGCTGCGTAGATCAGCTGCCGGCCCAATCGTCGCTGGCTAATCAATTCGGCGCGAGATAAATGCTGCAGATGAAAAGTGAGAGAGGACGACGGCACGTCCAACCGTTGGGCGACGACTCCTGCCGGTAAGCCGCTCGGGCCCGCCTCAACTAGCATCCGATATGCGCTAAGCCGATGCTCATGCGCCAAGGCCGCCAGAGCCGTGATGATCTTCTCTGCCGTCACCTTATCCTCCGACATTTCGAGTAATATCGAAGTATATGACAAGGGCCAAAAAAAACAACGCCCGGGGAGGCGCGTTCGCTACCGATCACTCGGCGAACTTCCGTAGTTCGATACCCCACAGCGCGAATAGCCAACAGGCCCTTGCTGAACGACGCCTTAACGAACATAGATGCATGCGCGTTCGCATAGGCATTACTAACGACGACAAGAACGTCCGGCGCAATGGTTTGTAGGCACACACCGTCACCGAAAATAAAAAAGTCTGTTGATCAATGAGATACCTGCCGTCAGAGCCAGCAGCGTAGGTATTTGGGAAGGGAGAATTTCTGCTCGGCTTATGGGGGGCTGGAACCGCGGGCGGTAAAACATCGGCGTCACATCAAACATCGAGATCACAATTATGATGAACTCCAATTCAACCAGCAAAATCGTAGTTGGCGTGGGCCTCGCCGCGGTCTTCGGCGTCGCAGTCTCTGTATTCG
>Ga0209483_1002163_pt1 | contig 14000 bp, 13 predicted proteins | sample NGEPerA_FD_184508 | JGI IMG/M metagenome (GOLD analysis project Ga0209483, IMG submission 184508) | Arctic peat soil microbial communities from the Barrow Environmental Observatory site, Barrow, Alaska, USA - NGEE PermafrostL2-A... | ecosystem: Environmental > Terrestrial > Soil > Wetlands >... | reverse complement strand
CGGAAATCCCGTCGGGCGCCACGCTGGCCAGCGAACCCCCGGAAGCGCTGAGGCGCTCGTCGGTAAAGTCGCCAAAATGGCGCCAGCCGCCAAGCTTGAACTTTCCGGCAAGGCCCGGATCGCCCTTTTCGGCATGCCAAAGAAATTGCATCTCCCCCAGCGCCAGGGGTGGATCGTTGACGCGGAAGTTGAGCCCGTAGCGATCGCGTAACTGCGGATCGTTCGATCCCGGGCCGGCGGCGTTGCCGTCGAATACCGCCCCGATCAGGGTAAAATGCTCGGTGAGGTCGGCGCGAAGCCGTGTTCCCATCGCAGCCAGGGGTGGCGACGGGCCGCCGCTCGGCATGTCCAGCGAAAAGCCGGCGGGCCAGCCGAGCGAGGCGTTGGTAAAGACATCGGTGTATTTCGCCGTCATGAATTCGGTATCGGCCGCCAACTGTCCCGCTCGCAGCGCGAGCTTGGTGCCCCATTTCTGCTCGAGCCAGATTTCGTACAGCCGCGTGGTCGGCAAGGCTTCGATGCCGCTGGCGACCATGTAATTGAGAAGGTCGCCCCGCGACAGGCCGCCGCCGTCGATCTGAAACACGTTGGCATGAAAGCTAAGCTGGTTGGCGCCGATGAGCTTTTCGAGATCGGCATCAAGTGCAAAATTGATGCGATCTTCATAAACCGCGCTTTGCTTCTGGCCGCCGGTCGGATTGCCCACGACCTCGCCGATATAGGTGATCGCGAACTTCACGCCCTGCTTGTCGAAGGGATTGGGCAACAGGCCCAGGGTGGTTTCCTCGACCGTGCTTTCCCCGGTGTCGGGATCGGCAGGCTTGAGGTCGTCGGTCTTCTTGTCTTCCTGGGCCCACGCCGATCCGCTCAAAGCGGCGAGCAAAACAACAGAGAAAAACGCCTGGCGCATGGACAAGGACCGGTGAGCGGCTTGCGACTTTGGTCGCAGCTTTCGAGCGTGTCCGCAACGGCATCAAGCCGGCTTGTTCAGGATTTTCTTTCAGGGAACTTTTTAGCCCTGTGACCTGCCTTCGCCAGATAGCGATCGCTGGCCTGACGACGTGACGATGCGCGATACGCGAGGGCGGATCTGGATTCACCCCGCATGATGCGCTGCACTGCATCACGAGCCCGCGCGGTCGCAACCTCCGGGTTGAGCCCCAGGGTACCGCCTTGCGGACCGTCAAGCCGCCGCTATAGTCCGCCGCGGGCATCGAAGATGTCCGACGTCAAGCAAGCCTCGGCAAGAAGGTTGGGAGTTAATCACGAACGCTTAGGGAGGAAATTCAAGATGTCGCTGACTCGTCGTCAAGCACTGGCGTCCGCCGCCGCCGCCGCGATTGCAGGCACCGTCGCCAGGCCCGCGATCGCCGCCAAGGAACCGATCCTGATGGGCTATCTGCCCGCGCTCACCGGGCCTTCGTCCTCGACCGGGATCGGCATCAACCGCGGTGTCCAGCTGGCGGTCGAGGAACTCAACGCGGCCGGCGGCATCGACGGGCGGCAGATCGAACTGATCACCCGCGATACCCAGAGCGATCCGACCAAGGCCGTCAATGGCGCGGCCGAACTCGCGCACAAGGAGAAGGTGAGCGTCGTGCTCGGGCCGGTCAATTCCGGCGAGTCGCTGGCGGTGGTGCCGCTGCTGGCGCGCACCAACACGCTGCAGGTCCATCCCTGCTGGGTCGATACCCTGACCGATCCGAAGAAATATCCGATGTGCTTCCGCAACGCCCCCACCAACCAGCAGATCGGCGGCGCCGCCAACCGCTATGTGGTGGAGGTGCTCAAGCGCAAGAAGGTCGCGGTGATCAGCGACACCACCGGCTATGGCACCGCGTCGGTCAACGCCTATGTGCCGATGCTCAAGGCGCAGGGCGCCGAAGTGGTCTATCAGAGCAATATCGACGCCGCCAATCCCGACCTCAAGGCCGAGTTCCTGCGGATCCAGTCGGCGGGCGCGGAGGCGATCATGCCCTGGAGTGTCAATGCCGGCTTCCTGTCCCGCATCATCAACACCCGCGGGCAGATGGGATGGGACGTGCCGATTGTCGGCCAGACCACGCTCGGCTCCGGCCAGACCCGGGACCTGCTGGAAAAGCCGGAATACTGGGCCAAGGTCTATCCGAACAATTTCCGCCCGGTTTGCTATGCCCCCGGCGGCAAGTTGCCGGACCGGACGGTGGCCTTCATCGAGCGGCTGAAGAGCGCCAAGATCGACCTCAACGATACGCTGCTGTGGTGGATCGCGGTCGGTTACGACACGCCGCGGATGATCGCCGATGCGATGAAGAGCGTCGGCACCGAGCCGGGGAAGGTCACCGGCTACTTCAACAAGCTCAAGGGATATCCGGGCGTCTACGGCGATATCAGCTTTACGGCCGAGCAGCACAACGGCTATCCCGACGAGGAAGTCGTGATGGTGGAGGCCAATTCGCTCAAGAACGGCGCGTTCAACCTGGCGCCGGGCTATTCCGCCTGAGCCATCGCGCGTTCGAGCGAAAGCGTGCCCCGGTTGGCCTGGACAAGCGCGTCGAAACAAAAACTCAAGCCCGGCTCAGTCATAGCCGGGCTTGAAACGTTCCTGCTCTTCCCCGAAAACCAGCCATCGCCAGCGTGACGAGGAGACCCGGCATGTCCGCTCAAATCGAAGTCGGCAACATCACGATCCACCGCATCGTCGAGCAGGAGGGGCCCTTCTTCGGGGCAATGCAATTTTTTCCGAAGATCACCAAAGAGCTTCTCGACCAGAACCGAAGCTGGCTGCAACCCAGATTCCTCGATGCCCAGGATAAACTGATGCTCTGCATCCAGAGCTACATCGTGAAGACGCCGCATCACACCATCATGATCGATAGCTGTGTCGGCAACCACAAGCCGCGGCCGACGCGCAGCTTCTGGAACATGATGAATTCCGACCGCTACGAGAAGAACCTCGCGGCAGCCGGATTTGGCGTCAACGACATCGATTTCGTCATGTGCACGCATCTGCACACCGATCATGTCGGCTGGAACACCCGGCTCGAGAACGGAAGGTGGGTGCCGACCTTTCCGAAGGCGCGCTACGTCTTTGCCGACCGCGAACTGACGCACTGGACCAAACGCCACCAGGACGACCCGGCGGCGTATCCGTGGATCACCGATTCCGTGCTGCCGATCGTGGCCGCCAATCGCGTCGACATCGTCAAGAGCGCGCATGCCTTCAACGACCTGGTGACGCTGATCCCGACACCCGGTCACACCTTCGACCATTATTCGGTCCATGTCGGCAAGCCGGGCGCCGATGCGGTCGTGACCGGCGACATGATCCACTCGCCGCTGCAGGCCCGCTATCCCGAGCTTGGCATGATGGCGGATTACGACTCGGCGCAAGCGGGACAGTCGCGGCGCGACTTGTTCGGCCGCTTCTGCGACACCTCGACGCTGATGTGCACCGCGCACTTTCCCTCGCCCTCGACCGCGCGCGTGGTGCGTTGGAACGACGCGTTCGATTTTGTGGATGTGTAGCTCAGCCTGGCTTTGCGTTGACTCGAGGCTGGCGCGAACGCGCTTCCCCTCTCACAAGGTGGAGAGGGGAAGGGAGAAGTGCTCACACCATGGCGTCGGCGATCTTTTCCGCCGTCATCAGGGTCGGCAGGTTGGTGTTGGCGCAGGGCAGCACCGGGAAGATCGAGGCGTCGACGACGCGCAAGGCTTGCACGCCCTTGACGCGGCCTTCCGTGTCCACCACCGCCATCGGATCGTCGGCGCGACCCATCCGGCATGAGCACGAGGCGTGCCAGACGCCGATGGTCGCCTTGCGCACAAACGCTTCCAGCGCCTCGTCGTCGCCCATCACCTGGTCGAAGGTGAATCCTTCGACCACGAACCTGTCGATCATGGTGTGGCGCAGCGCCGCCGGCCCGTTCATCAGGGCGGCGGCGATCGAGGTCAGAATCCTGTTCTTGGCGTTGACCACGCCGATCTTGCGCACGCGGTCGGTGTAGGACGCCGGGAACGGCTTGTCGGTCACGGCCCGCACCGGCGCGCTCATCTGCAGTCCCGCCATCTTGCGAAAGCCGCTCATCAGGCGGTCGAGGTCGCGCCGGTCGGACAAAAGGTTGAACTCGACCACCGGCTCTGCCGCCGGGTCGCGCGAGGCGAGCTTTATCTGTCCGGTCTCCGAACAGGTCTTGTTGACGAAGGTGAGCAGCGAGCCGATCTGCGCCCCGACCGCATGCCAGGCCGACTTGCTCAGCACCGCCACGAACATGTCGCCGAGCGGCATGCCCGGCAACCCGGAGGAATAGCGCAGCCCGAGTTGGAGGTGGCGCCGGGTGTGCTGGTTCATGCGGGCGCCGCGGCGGACGAAGGACGACAGCGAGATCGAGGGATGATCCATCAGGCGCTGGCCGACGCCTTCAAGGGCCATCCGCACCGGAATGCCCATATCCCTGAGGTGTCCGACCGGGCCGATGCCGGCGCGCAGCAAATGCGCCGGCGAGTGGATCGCGCCGCAGGAGAGCACGATTTCGCGTCCGCGGAATTCCTGTTCCCGGCCATCGACCGTCGCCTTGACGCCGACGCAGCGCGTGCCTTCGAACAGCAGCTCCTTCACCTGCGTGTTGGTCAGAATCGTCAAATTGGTGCGCTTGCGGGTGTCGCGATCGAGGTAGCCCATCGCCGCCGAGACGCGGTGCTCGTCCTGGTTGGAATGCGTGATCGGAAAATAGCCGTCGACGAACGCGCCGTTCTGGTCGGGCAGGAACGGATAGCCGGCGAGCTGGCAGGCCTCGGCGACCGCCTGCGAATGCCCGGTCCAGTGCTCGCGCGGGATGCGGCGGACCGGAATCCGGCCGTCCTTGCCGTGGAACGGGCCGTCGAAGTCGAGGTCGTGCTCGAGCTTCCTGAAAAAAGGCAGCACATCGTTCCAGCCCCAGCCGGCCGCGCCCCGTGCTTCCCATTCGTCGTAGTCGGTCGGCGCACCGCGATTGGCCAACTGGCCGTTGATCGAGGAGCCGCCGCCGAGCACGCGCGCCTGTTCGTACTTGCGCAGCGGCGGGCGTTGTTCGGGGTTGTTGTGGCTGACGACTTGCGTCGTCACCTTGAGCTCGGTCCAGTGGAAACGCGGATCGAAATAGGCCACGCCCGAATAGCTGTCCAGAATCTCTGCTGGCTCGTTGCCGGGCGGGGTGTCCTGTCCGGCCTCGCAGAGCAGGACCTTGTTGGCGCTCGCCGCCGAGAGCCGGTGCGCCAGCACGGATCCCGCCGAGCCGCCACCCACGATAATGAAGTCGTACACGTCAGGCGCTTCCTGTTGTTTTTGGCCGGGAAGTCAGCCTAGCCCGGTCTTTGAGCCATAGAACCTGATTCCATAGCTCAGGTTTTGTATGATTGTGAGCTATGGAAGGGCGCTTATAGCTGGTGAGCTGGGTCTGGTACACGTTTGGCGCTTCCTCCTGGTTTTATCCCGGAAAGTTGACGTCGCTCGGTGTCAATGTATAGGCCAGATCGAACATGGCATAAGACGCGGATGGCATTGCGCCCGCCTCGATTAATAACCGGGAGCCCAATCGGCTCTTGCCCACTTCAAGTAGCTCACCGGCGTTGTAGCCCGATAGCAACAGAATCCAATCTGCTACTGCATCCCCGCCGCGAATCTTTTGTTCTTCGGTGGGTTTGGCATCAGGTGTTTTCGTTTGAAGCAAATGCGCTCCAGTCATGCCCGGTAGGTCGGGCAATTCGGCAAGTTGGCTTTTCAGGAACCGCCGAAGCGTTTCAGTTCCGCCTGCTCTGGGAGAAAACCGAACCGTCATCATCGATCTCGCAATGCCGCCACCATGGCTTTCTGCAATCTGGCACTGGCTTCGAACCATATTGCCATGATGCGGCATCATTCTTGTCGACCATGGTGTCGGGTTGTTCAGGCGGGCGAGATAGTGGCTCGAAGTGAGCGTTTCGTAATCTGCCAACTCATACATGACAAAGAACCCCTGGGAGCCCTCCGAGCTTGGCCAGCGTGAACCGCGAAGAAATCCCGGAATACCCATCCGTTCGGGAAAATGCTCATGAGAATGCCAGTCCTCGAATTCGGAAAGCTGGTCGGGAGACATATCCCACCACATCGCGACGGCAGCCTGTCCCAAAAGTGCCATGACATTTTCCTTTTACCTGGGGCCAATTCGTACAGCGGCGGGTAACGCTGCCGGAAGTCGTCCCGCCCCGTGCAGCGCGGCCTGCATGGCAACGATATAGCCGTACGGCCCAAGGCCGGCGATGACGGCTTTCGCCACAGCCGAAAGTTTGGAATGCCTGTGCAGCTCATCGCGGGCATGAATGTTGGAGATATGGACCTCAAAGATCGGCCCTTCAAAGATTTTCAATGCATCATACATCGCGATCGAGGTGAACGAATACGCAGCGGGGTTAATGATCAGCGCATCGGCATCCGTGCGCGCCGACTGAATAAGGTCGACCAGAACCCCTTCATGGTTCGACTGGTGAAACGACAGCTGCGCGCCCGCGAAGCTCGCGAAATCCTCACAGCTCGCCTTAATTGCGTCGAGCGTCGTCGACCCGTAGATGTGGGGCTCGCGTATACCCAACAGATTGAGGTTGGGTCCGTTGATGATCGTGATTCGCATGATTGTTCTCTGTTTTGATGGCAGGGCCGGTGATCAGCACATCAACCTCTGTATCCCATAAGCCGGGGCAGCCAGAGAATGATGTCGGGAAAGACGGTGATGAGCGCCAGCACCAGCAACGAGGCAACAATGAAGGGCACGGCCTCGCGCACGATCGCGCCCAGCGGCTGCTTGGTCATGTTTGCGAGTACAAACAGCAGCAGGCCATATGGCGGAGTGAGCAGCCCGATCATGATGTTTACGACGACCACGACACCGAACTGCACCAGATCGATTCCGAGTGCCTTGGCGGTCGGAATGAAGATCGGGACGATGACGAGCAGGATCGTGCTGCCCTCAAGAAGACAACCGAGGACCAGCAGAAGGATGTTGACGACCAACAGGAAGCCCGCCGCCGACAACTGATAGCCGGCCAGCAGCTTCGCAAGCGAGGCCGGGACGTTCTCGATTGTAACAACGTAGTTGAACACCAGCGCGCCGACGATCAGCATTCCAATCGAGGTCGTCGCCTTCCCGCTGGAGAGGATCGCCTCGTAGACTTGCCGCCAGCTCACCGAGCGATATAGCACAGTTGAGGCGATCAGCGCGTAGAAGGCCGCTGCGGCGGCACCTTCGGTCGGGGTCATTACCCCGCCATAAATGCCAAACAGCAGAATGACAGGGAGCATCAGCGCCGGAAACGCGCGCATGGTAATCTTCGGGATCTCGCGCATCGGGATCGGAGGCTCGACCGGATAGTTACGCCGCCGCGCGATGATTGAGTTCATCGCCATAAAAGCGGCGCCCAACATGACACCGGGCACGAAGCCACCCAGGAACAGATACCCGATCGAGGCATCGGAAATCAGCGCGTAGAGTACCATGGGGATCGACGGCGGAATGATCGGGCCGATGATGGCGGCCGAGGCCGTGATTGCACCGGCGTAAGCCACGGGGTAGCGGCCCTCCTTCGTCATCATGCCGATGATGATGCGTCCGATGCCGACCGCGTCGGCGATGGCTGAGCCGGACATGCCCGCGAAGATCATGTTTGCAACGACGTTGACGTGGCCGAGACCGCCGCGGTAGCGGCCGACCAGGACAAGACAGAACTGCAGCAGCCGGTCTGTCAGGCTGCCGACGTTCATCAAATCGGCGGCAAGAATGAACAGCGGGATTGCGAGCAGGACATAGCTGTTGAACAGCCCGTTCAGTATCTGCTCGGCGGCGGTGCCGAGATCGAGACCGGAGATCAAGAGATAGAAAACCGAAGCCACGATCATGGAATGCCCGATCGGCAGACCGAGGGCACCGAGAACGACAATCGTGATGATGCAAAGCGCAAACGGTGACGGCAGCATGCTAGTCGCTCAGCCTCGCGGCGTCCGTCTCCGGCGGCCTGCCGCCCCGGATCGCGACGATGATCAGCCAGCAATAGCGGCCGATGCACGCGACGAGGAAGATGATATAGATCGAATACATCCAGTTTATCGGTACGTGCAGATACGCCGAGCGCTCGACCTTCATGAAGCTGACATAGGAATACGAGGCGGGCAGCGAGATACAATAGAGCGCGACAAGTACGATTCCGGTGATGACCGTCACGATCCTGCGGGCGAGATCGGAGAACCTTGAATAGATGATGTCAAATCGGATCTCTTCCGCTTCCGAGACGACGAAGGCGGCGCCCCAAAGCACCGTCCAGAGCCATGTCGTGATAATGACTTCCTCGGACCAGCCGATCGGATTGTTCAGCACGTAGCGGCAGAATATCTGGATGATGAACGTCGCGAACATCACCGATAGCAGCGCCACCATCACGTTTTCGGCGCGGCGCCGCAACCAGCGACCGACGATCGATGCACGTGATGCCAGTGGGGTGGTGGACATAAGGCGACCGTTTCGGGAAGTCGGGCCGGCGACAGCCGACCGATCCGCATTGATGGAGCACGCGACGCGCGTGGTATGCCGCTATGTGATCGCGTTGATCCGCTCAAGCGCGCCCTTCGGCCAGTCATTGCCGTATTTGTCGAGGTAGCGCTTCTGTGCGAACGTACGAAATGCGTTCTGATCCGGCTCGTATACCTTCTTGCCCTCCTTCCTGAAGTAATCGAGGACTTCCGTTTCCTGCGCATTGAATTTTGCGGTGTTCTCGGCCATCGCCTTGTCGGCGGCAGCCTGGAACCTGGCCTGCTGGTCGGGCTTCATCGCGTCCCAGATCTTCGAGCGGATCGCCATGACGTCATACGCGATGACGTGGCGCGTGAGCACGAATTGCGTCGTAACCTCGTCGAACTTCATCAGCTTGCTGGCGACAACCGGATTATCCTGGCCATCGACGGTGCCGGTCTGCAGTGCGGTGTATAGCTCGGCATAGGCGACCGGCGTCGGATTGGCGCTCGAGCGACTCGCCGAGGAACTGCCAGAACTCGCCCGGCGGCATTCGCAGCTTGATGCCTTGCATGTCCGCGGGGGTCTTGATCAGTTTGTCCGGCTTCAGGTTGACGCTGCGCGAGCCGAAGTAGACCGGCGCAATAATCTGGATGCCAAGCTGGTCCTTGGCCATCTTGATGAATTCCCGGCCGACATCGCTCTTGAATGCCCTGGTCATGTGGTCGGAATCGCGGAACAGGTACGCCGATGTCAGCAGCGACCACGCTGGAATCTGCTTGGAGATATCTGCCGGCGCGAGATTGCAGAGATCGAGATTGTCGCGCTGGAGTGCAACCAGCTCGGCACCCTGCTTGAATAACGTGTTGCCCCAATAGGGTTCGAAGTCGAAATCATCCTTGATGGACGTGGCGAACGATTTGTAGGCATCGGATCGGGAGTCGGTTTCAGTGAACGCGCTGCTGAAACGCAGCTTGGTTTTGCTCTGGGCCAGTGCGCGGTCCAGAGTCATGGCGGCAAAGCCGGTTGCAGTTCCAGCCAGCAGCGACCGTCGCGTTAGACGCATCATATTTCTTCCTCCCGTGAATTGGCCCATTGGGGTCCCGTTGCAGCTATCTTGATCTGCGATGAAGTACAAAGCAACTGGGAATATCGATTTTATAATGTGATTTCTATTTTATATGGTGTTAGCTGTGATAGGCTACGTGGATACACGAAACCGAGGAAAGCGCTGGCCGTTCAATACTTAAGGGCTCACGCACCGACCTCCGCGCCGTTCAAGCCGAATGACGCCGTTCGCCAATAATGTTGGGATCCGTTGATGACGCTGCTGGATCGACCTGAAGCAATCGAGACCGTAGGAGACGATTGCTACCGCCGGATTCGTTCCGATCTGGTGCTCGGACGGCTGCGTCCGGGCCAAAAGCTCAGGCTTGAAGGATTGAAGGAGAACTATGGCGTCAGCGTCAGCACGCTACGCGAGATTCTCAATCGCTTGACGGCGGAGGGATTGGTCGTTGCGGAAGGCCAGCGCGGCTTTGAAGTTGCTCCTGTCTCCGCCGAAAACCTGAAAGAGCTCGCGCAACTGCGCCTTTTGCTTGAGTGTCACGCGATGCAGGTCTCGTTCGCGAATGCCGATGTCGAATGGGAGGGACGGGTGGTCTCGGCGCATCACAAGCTCGCCGCGACGGAGCGTCTGATGGGGTCGGAGATTGGGGAACTGGAGCAGTGGAAGCGATATGACGGCGAATTCCATCAAGCCCTGATCTCGAATTGCGGTTCGCGTTTGCTGATAGGAACTCACGCTTTGATTTTCGATAAATATTTTAGATACCAAATGGTCGCGTTCAATTATCGCGGCGTCGAGCCCGTGCTGCAGCACAAGGCGCTGCTTGACTCGGCTTTGAAGCGCGACGGGCAGGCCGCTGCGGCGATCCTGACGGTGCATGTGAACAACTGCGTCGAGCACGCCCTGGGCACGACGTGGCTGCGTTAGAGTATGAGAGCCGCCTCACGCCGATCGGCCAATGTTCGTGCACGACACCAATGTCATCTCCGAACTCGGCGAAGATGGGCCGAGCAACGGTCGGCTGACGCGATCGTCAGTCAGCCGGGATAAAACGGAGCGTGCCGGCTCGACGCGTCGGCCTGCCGGTGTCGTTGGTATGATTGACGCCATCCATGACCGGCACCTCGGGGAAATCGAACGGGCTGACCCCGTCCAGGCAAGCCACATTGACGGCATACAGGTTCGGGTTGGATCGCCGCTGATGATGGGTGTAGATTCCGCAGCGGGAACAGAAGAAGTGCTGCGCCGATCCGGTGTGGAAGCGGTAGCTTGTTAACGCGTCCTCGCCCTGCAGGAACTTGATCCCGCCCATTTCCACCATGACAACGACGGCGCCTCGCATTCGGCAGTAAGAGCAAGTGCAGCGGCGGATCGAATGGAAGCCGTCGCTGAGCGTCACCTCGAAACGCACCGCACCGCAATGGCACTGGCCAGCCCGAACCTTCGTGTCGCCCGCCATGTTGCCTGTGTCTCCTGTTCGGATCGCTGCTACGCTCGGTCCTGGTGATCGAGACCGATCTCGATACGAACGTATCCCTAAAATCTGCGCCGGATAATCCATCAAAAATTCGCGCATCATGTGAGAAAAACTCACGCGAAGGCTCGATGCAAACTTTGACGGTGCGTGTGTGAACCATGTGGCGTCACCGGTCTCTGTGCCATGAGCCTGACACCGGCCTGCTCGGTCCGGAAGCGGAACCCCTTCCTCAGGCTGCTTGAGTCCAGATCCTAATATTCTCCGCCAGGTGCGGGCGCGATCGGACCGGCCCGCTTGTTGCGGTCCAGGCCTGCCTTCTGCAGGTAAGCAACGATGTCGCGGCGAGAGGGGGCGTCGAGGACACGCACCGGCATGCGTGCGCCGGGCACAAATTTCTTGGGGTCGGCAAGCCACTGATCGAGACTGTCCGTGGACCAGGTGAGAGCGGCGCTCTCGAGTGCCTGCGAATAATGGTAGCCGGCAGCGGAGCCGGCCTTGCGGCCGAACACGCCGCCCAGCATCGGCCCGGTCTTGTTGCTGTCCATCGCGTGACACGCGGCGCAACGTTGGCTGAAGAGCTGCTCGCCATGGACGGCATCGGGCGCGGCGTTGGCCTCGAATCGCGAAAGGTTCTTGGCTTGATCGGGGTTTACCGAGCGCAACATCGTATAGCTGAGCGTGATCGTGTCGACGTGGGCGTTGTCGGGATCTTTCCCGAATGCCGAATCGACATAGAACACGACGGGCATTTCGACTTTCTGATGCGGATCGAGACGCTCCTCATTGAAACAGAAGCACTGAATCTTATTGAAATAGAGGCCGCTCGACTCCGGCGTGACATTGAACGTGGCGTGCCCGACGACCGATTCGTTGCTGAGATTCTCGGCGGTGAAGAAGACGAGTTTTTGTTCGCCGAGGTGAACGGTGACGGAGCGCTGCTCCGGTTCGAAACGCCACGGCAAGTCCGGCGCGACGTTGCTGTCGAACGCAACCGTCACGGTCTTGTCGGAGGCGGTGGTCGGATCGGAATACGCCCGCTGCGTGGTCCCTCCGTATCCGGTCGCGCCGCAGAATGCGCGGTACAGTTCCGGCGCATAGGCCACGACGCCGAACATGACGCCGAGCACGGCGAAACAGGGGAGGAGAACATTCAGGTGTTTCCGGTAGCGCGGCTCCATTTCCACTCCTCACACTGGCCGCCCCCGGCGTCTGCGTGATGTAGACCGGTGCAGCGCCGCCGTCCACCGAGGAATGAGTATCAGGCCTCACGCAATGATTGCAAATCCTGCAGGTAATTCGGTAGTTTGATTATATTGCGGACCAGACTTGAAAACTTGAACCAGTTCCAGTTCGAATTGTTCTTCTGCGATGAAAACAGTCTTGATCTCGGGGGCCGGCATCGCCGGACCGACACTCGGCTTCTGGCTGAAAGCAGCCGGCTTCGAGCCGACGCTAATCGAGCGCGCGCCCGCGCTGCGCAGCGGCGGTTATGTGATCGACTTCTGGGGTCTTGGCTACGACATTGCTGGGCGGATGGGGATGATCGCCGAGATCAATCGCGTTGGCTACAAGGTGCGGGAACTGCGGATCGTGAACGATCGCGGCCGGCGCGCTGCGGGCTTTGGAACCAGGCTCTTCACGGAGTTGACCAAGGGGCGCTTCGTGACGCTTCCCCGAAGCGAGCTTTCGCGATTGCTGTTCGAAAAAATCAAGGACACCACGGAAGTCATTTTAGACGACGAGATTGTCGGCCTCGAGGAGCAGCCCGACTGCGTGGCGGTTCAATTGAAGCATTCCGGCGAGCGCCATTTCGACATCGTGATCGGTGCCGATGGCCTGCACTCGACCGTTCGCAAGCTGGTTTTCGGCGCGCCGCAGCAGTTCGAGAACAACCTCGGCTACATCGTCGCTGCATTCGAGGTTCGCGGCTATCGGCCGCGCGACGAGGATGTCTACCTGGTCTACGGACAACCGGGAAGGATGGTTGGGCGCTTTACGCTGCGTGACGACCAAACGCTGTTCTTGTTCGTTTTTGCCGTCGATAGCGATCCGTTGCCTTCGACGCTCGATCGGCAGAAGGCGCTGTTGCACAAGGAATACGCCGCCGGCGGGTGGGAATGCCCGGCAGTTCTGGCAGAACTGGACCGCGCAACCGAACTGTATTTCGACCGTGTCAGTCAGATCAGGATGAAAAGCTGGTCAAAGGGGCGCGTCGCCCTGATCGGGGATGCTGCCTTCTGCGTCTCCCTGCTGGCCGGGCAAGGTTCCGCATTGGCGATGATCGCGGCCTACGTGCTGGCGGGAGAACTCGCCCAGGCGGGCGGGCGGCATCAGCAAGCCTTCGACAATTATGAAGCGCGCCTGCGCCCCTTTATTGAGACAAAACAGCGAGGCGCCGAACGCTTCGCCGGCGCCTTTGCACCGAAGACCCAATGGGGCCTTGTTTTTCGCAATCAGGTGATACGGGCATTTGCGATTCCCGGGCTGGCGACGCTTGCCATTGGCAGCGAGATCAACGACAACTTGCAGCTTCCCGAATATGATTTTCCGTCGTTTTCGCACCATTGAACAACGTCATGAGTCACAGGCCCGATGACCGAAATAGCTGCCTCCGCCCCTAAAACCCCTGAATTGTTCCAGATCCAAGGCCCGAGATCGAGCGACGAAAGGAAAGTCAGCCTTCTCACGCTGTGCGCGCTTGCGCTGGTGATCGGGGTGATGACCGGCCTCGGCGCGGTCGCTTTTCGGGCGCTGATCGGGTTCGTGCACAACGCCCTTTACAACGGAAAACTGAGCTTCATCTACGATGCCAATATCGCCGAGGCGGCGAGCCGGTTTGGCAACTGGGAGTTTTTCTCGCCGGTGATTGGTGGCCTCCTCGTCGTCTATATCGTCAAACGCTTTGCGCCGGAGGCCAAGGGACATGGTGTTCCCGAGGTGATGGACGCGGTCTTCTACAAGC
>Ga0209483_1002162_pt1 | contig 14000 bp, 8 predicted proteins | sample NGEPerA_FD_184508 | JGI IMG/M metagenome (GOLD analysis project Ga0209483, IMG submission 184508) | Arctic peat soil microbial communities from the Barrow Environmental Observatory site, Barrow, Alaska, USA - NGEE PermafrostL2-A... | ecosystem: Environmental > Terrestrial > Soil > Wetlands > Peat... | reverse complement strand
GGTAATGCCATCAAAGGCGGCGCCATTGGTAAAATTATTGCGATTGGCGACAACACTTCCAGAGAAAGTGAGCGCATCGAACGGCAGCGGCGCACTCCCCGCCTGCCAGTTGGTGCCATCCGTCCAGTTGGTACTGTGGGCCGCATCGGCGCCCGTCCAAATGTCCTGAGCCGACATCGAGCGGGTCATGGCCACGAAAAGAGCCGCGGCGGCGGCAGTTGAGAAGATGGGGCGCGCGCAGAGAGTGTGAATCTGTTTTAACATCTGTTTTCCGGGGTTGAATTGCGAATGACCAAGAACGTAGCACCCTTGCGTCCGCCAATCCAGAAAAAAAATCCGCACGGCGCGCAGCGCGGAAAAGTCGGAGCTTGTCGGGCGGAAGAGCAAATCGTAGCCTTCGAGGCCGACGTTAATGAAAATCTCTTGGATCCAACGCCTTTCGCTCGGGGCCACTGTGTGGTGGGCAGCGGCCCTCCCCTGCCCCGCCGCACCCATCCCTTCGCCGCTGCAGGATGCCGTCGTTCTGGTCATTCGCCACGCGGAGAAACCCGAGAGCGGCGCTGAACTGACGGCGGCTGGGTTTCAACGCGCAGATGATTACGCCGCGTACTTCAAAACATTCCAAATCGACGGGCAGGCGGTGAAGCTGGACCATCTTTTTGCGGCAAGGGATTCCAAAAACAGCCACCGGCCGCGGCTGACTCTTACTCCGTTGGGCCGCGCGCTAAATCTTCCACTTGACACGCGGTTTAAGGACAAGGATTTCCAGGAGCTGGCCGATGCGCTTCGCTCCAAGCCGCAGGGTGCAAATATGCTGATCTGCTGGCATCACACCGCAATTCCGGATCTGCTGACCGCGCTCGGCGCGGATCCGGCCACGCTCCTGCCCGGCGGCAAATGGCCTGCGAGCGTTTTCAATTGGGTCATTGAGCTGCGTTACGGCCATGACGGCCAACTGCGGATCGAGGCCTGCAAGCGCATTGAGGAACCTTTGCTGCGATGAGTACGATGCTCACTCGCGTAGCGGGCGCTGCCGTTTATTTGGCATGGATTATCTCGGCCTCGGCGGAGCACCGGCCTCTCTTGCCCCTGCCTCAACAGATCGCTTACGGCGAAGGAACCCTGCCGTTGCGGGCCATGAGCGTCCGAGTGGAAGGAACGGCCAGCCCCGCAGACGATTTTGCGGCGGCGCAATTAGTCGCGCGGCTGCCGGCGACTCTTGGCAAAGACGGCCCCGCCATCGTTCTGCGCAGAACCGGGGACGGCGCTGATGTCCCGGCCGATAACGAAACCGCCGGCCCCGATTCCCGCGAATCTTATTCCATCGAAGTGACCACGAGCGGGGCCGAGATTCGCGCGCCGTCGTCGGCCGGATTGTTTTACGGCGTCCAAACTTTGCTGCAAATGGTGGAGGGCGAAGGCGGCCAAACTGCGTTGCCGGTGGTTAAGGTGCATGACTGGCCGGCGCTGGCCTATCGCGGGTTTATGATGGACTTCAGCCATGGGCAATTGCTGCGCGTCTCTGAGATCAAGCGGCAACTGGACTGGCTGGCGCGCTTCAAGGCCAACCAATATTACTTTTACTCCGAGATGAACATCGAATGGCAGGGCTACGAATTGGTCAATCCCGACGCCCGCTATTCGCGCGAAGAAATTCGGCAGTTGATTGACTACGCGCGCCAGCGGCACATCGATGTCGTCCCGTGCATGGAGTTGTACGGACACATGCACGATCTGTTTCGCGTCGAGAAATTCGCCGGACTCGGCCTGCCGCGCTACGGCGATGAATTTGACCCGCGCCAGCCGCAGGCCCTGGCTGTGATCGACGACCTGCTCGATCAGACCCTGCGGCTCTTCTCCAGTCCTTGGTGCCATGTGGGTTTCGATGAACCGTGGGCGCTCGGGAAACTTGGGGTCACTCCCGGCAAAGACCCTTACGAGGGCTTCGTCGAGGTTCTTCGGCATGTGGCCGAACACGCGCAACAACGCGGCAAGCGCATCTTGTTCTGGGCCGACATTGAGAACAGCGCCAGCACCCTGGCCGATCATCCCAAGCTGATGGGGCAATTGCCTCACGGGGTTATTGCCGCGCCCTGGGTCTATGAAGCGCAAACCAATTACGACCGTTACGTCAAGCCCTGGGCGGATGCCGGACTGCCCACCATGGTCACGCCAGCGATCTGGAATTGGAATGAAATTTTTCCTGATTACCATCGCTCGTTCATCAACATCAACGGCCTCATTGCCGCCGGCAAACGCTCCAAGACCCTCGGTGTGCTGAACACGGGTTGGACCGATGCCGCGCAATCTTTGTACCGGGAGTCATTGCCGGGGCTGGCTTTTGGGGCGGCGGCTGGCTGGCAAGCCGAACCGCTCGACACGAACCGTTTCTTCGCCGATTACTGCGCGCAGATTTATCCCCCGGCGGTGGCGGCGGAAGTGGCGCCGGCTTTGGAACAATTGTCCACCGTCGAAGAAATGTTCGAAGACATTTTGCACAATACAACCCAGCACGGGTTCTGGGGAGATCCGCTCACGCCCGGCCATTTGGCGCGGCTGGAAACGAATCAGGCCGCCCTGCGCCAAGCGCGGTTGCTGGCCGAGAATGCGCAAGAGCGCCTGAGCCGCGCGATCCAATTAGCGCCGTCCGATCCAACCCTCAACAGCCTGATGATGGCCGCCCGGCTCTTCGATTACTTGGGGATGAAGAGCCTCTATGCCGTGGAATGGGCCGGCTATTTTCGCGATGTGAAACGCGATCCGGAATTGCTCTCGCTTCTCCTGGGGATCGAAATGAACGCGCAAGATCACGGAATGCTGGCCGATCTCCTCGACGCCATCACCGGGTTGCGCGAACCCTATCGCGAGGCATGGCTGGAAGAAAGCACGCCCTACCGACTGGGCACGGCGTTGACCCGATGGGACGCGGAAGCGAGTTTTTGGCTGGCGACCTCGGAACGGCTGCATCAATCGCTCAGCGCGCGCCGAAAAACGGATCCCCTTCCCACCATTGATGCCATGCGGTTGAAACGTTAGTCCCACCCGCCGCCCAGAGCCTTGACCAGTGTCACTGCGGCCACGCGCCGTTCCCCTTCCAGTTGCACGACGACGCGTTGCAGGTCCAGCGCCGCGCTCTGGGAGGTGATCACTTCAAGATAGGTGACCAAGCCTGCTTTGTAACGGTTATTGGCAATCTCCAAAGTAAGTTGCGCCGAAGTCAGCGCGGCGTTTTCCCCCTGCAATTGCGCCGCCAGAAGCTGTTGGGCGGAAAGCTGGTCTTCGACATCCTGAAATGCGCCCAGCGCCGTTTGCCGGTAATTCGCCACAGTTTGATCGTAGGCCGCTCGCGCCGCCGCCAATTGCGCCCGGTTATATCCCCCGGTAAAAAGCGGCAGATTCACCGACGGTCCCACCGCCCAAACCCGGCTCGGCCAACTGAACAAAGTACCCGCGTTGACGGACTGGAGGCCAAGGTCGCCGTTGATGGTCAGGCTCGGATAAAATGCGCTTTGGGCGACGCCGATGTCGGCATTGGCCGCTGCGACCCGGCGTTCGGCTGCGGCGACATCCGGGCGGCGCTCCAGTAATTTGCTCGGCAGCATCCCGGGCACTTGCATGGCTGGCAAGGCCAGGGCCGGTTGCTTGGGCAGTTCGAACCCGGGGGCAGGCTGGCCGCAGAGCGTGGCGATGGCGTGCAGCAATTGGGTGCGTTGCAGTTTCAAGGCGGGAATCTGCGCCTGGGTCGTGCGAAGCTGGGTTTGGGCTTGCGAGACATCCAAGTCGGTCGCGACGCCGCCCTTGCGGCGATTGACTGTCAAGTCCAGAGACCGCCGATACGCATCCGCCGAATCGATCAGCAATTGGATTTCCGTGTCCTGGGAGCGCAGGGTGAAATAGTCCTGAGCCACGTCCGCTTGCAACAGAAGCTTGAGCGACTCCAGATCATCCTCGGCGGCGGACATTCGCGCCTTGGCTCCTTGGGTCAAACGGCGGACCCGGCCCCACAAATCTATTTCCCAGCTTAAATTGAGAGGCGCCGTGAAAAGATTATACGAATATCCATGGCCGGCAGGGAGGCCATCGGACGGCGCGTTGAAGCTCGTCCGTTCACGGAAATAAGAAGGAGCCGCCGCCACTTGGGGAAAGTACTGGGACCGCGCTTCTTGGACCAACTCCCTAGCCTGAGTCAACGCCGCAATGCTGCCGGCCAACGTCTGGTTTTCGCGCGCCGCCAACTCCTCGAGTTGATTCAGCTCCGCATCGCCAAAAGCCGTCCACCATGGGCCGCGCGGCTGGTCGGCCGAAGGTTGAGCGGCATTCCAAGCCACTCCATCGAGGGTGAAAGCTACGGGCATCGGCTGGGACCTCACCGCCGCCGGCCGGTGATAATCCGGGCCCACGGTGCATCCGGCCAATGCCACCGCAGCCAACAATATGATTCGCCAGTTCAAGTTTTGAATTCGATTCCCAGTTTTACACGCTCACTTCGGGTCGCCGCCAAAGTGAGACGATTCGAGCGGCCCATCTCATCAAACGTTTATCCGATAGACCGCCATCCTAAACCAAAAATGCCCGAAAAATTCTAGAGATCAAGGAAACATCCGGTTTGACGGTCATCTGCCAAGCCGCTAACGGACCGGCAAATCGACCGGCTGGTTTATGGCGGCTAAACCGCGCAAAGGACAGCCCCTACAAAATGCACGCGTTTCAACTGTTTGGAGATGGAACAATCAACCACAAAGAGCGCAAAGAGCGCATAGAAAAACAAACGGATATGTATCTCTGCGCTCTTTGTGCTCTCTGTGGTTAAATTCAGGTTTCTTGTCTTGACAAGTCCCGCTCTGAAAACAACGGATATCGTTCCCAGCCCGCCTGCTCGGTGTTTTATTTTCCAGGCATGAGTGCGTCCGAAATTCTTGACGAACTGCCCAATCTGACCAAACGCGATCGGGAAGAAATTCGCCTAAAACTCGCCGAACCGGATGGAGATGGCTGGGACGACGATGCTGACCCGTTGAGCGCCGGCGACAAACTCTCACTACAGCGCGCATCGAAGCGCACCAACGCGATCCCGCAACCTCGATCCCACGGGAGCAATTCGAGGAGCAATTAAAGCGGAGATCCGAAGATTAGGGGGCGATCAACTCGAAGTAACGAGTCCCGTCGGTATTGGGATCGGAGCCGAAAATCTGTTGTAGGGCATCGTCCAGCAAACCGGCGCGAACGGCCAAATCGAGAACCGTAAATCGCCGCCGGATAAAAAAAGCCCGCCAATAACTTTCGCGCAAAACGGCGCGGGAAATTCCAATCTGTTCCGGTTCGGCGGGCGCGCCCACGGATTGCAGGCGTTGTTTTAATTCGCCGAACGGCAGGAGTTGGCCGCGCAAACGATCACGCAAGGACGGCCATGCCACACGCAGGCACTCGAGTTGTCCGCGCAACTCTTCAGGGCTGCATGACTTGGCGCAAGTTTCCTGCCACGCCACTTTCGCTAGTTCGGGGTTGCTGAATAGTTGACTGATGCGCGGTTCCCAACCGGCGTTTTTTGCCCAAAGGGCGCAGCAATGTTCCACGTCGAGTTGGTCAAGCGGCTGTTCGAGAAGCCATTCGTAGAGGGCGGTCACGGCCAGCGCGCCAATGCCCACTTTGAACCCATGTGACGGGGCGCGGCCACGGTGAGTGTGATGTTGCATATCCCACAAATGGCTGAATTGATGCTCGGCGCCCGAGGCCGGACGGCTTGATTTAGCGCATTGCATCGCCAGGCCGCTTAACATCAAGCCCTCGGTTAATTGGCCAATGGCCGTCACCTCGCCGTATCGCACTCCGGCGGGATTGGCCAGGGCGCTGGACAACCCGCCTTGCACTATGTCCCATGCCAGAGGATCAATCGGTTCGAGGCCCAATGCGTCGGCCAGCAGCCAATCCGCGCCGGCGGTTTTTTTGGCAATCAAGTCTGCATACCCGGCCGCGTTCATCGCGGAGGGCGCGACGCAAATTGTATTCAGATCGGCCAACACCGCGGCTGGCGCGGGACAACTGAATGTCTGCTTGGAATTATTGAAAGTGATCGAAGCGCCGAATGCCGTATAGCCATCCATCGAGGCGGCGGTGGCCACGCTCAAGTAGGGGCGATGGAGGCGATGAGCGGCCAACTTCACCAAATCGTTAATTGTGCCCGAACCTACCGCGATGGGAATCGCGTTGTCCTGTCCAAGGGCGGCCTCCAATTCCATCATATAGCTGTATTCAGCATACAAAGCGGGATCGCGAAAAATGAACGAATCGAAACATCTGTGTCCCGCCGAACGAAACGCCTCCCAAACGGTTTGGCCGACGACCGCAAACGTATTCCCATCCGCAACGATGATAGCCGGACGTTCTCCAAATTGTTCGCGAAACAGATCTGGAGCGCGTTCCAGAAGGGCGCAACCGATCTCGACCCGGCGGGTTTCGCGGGCGGATTTCAGGGCCTGAACCAGTGACAGGGCCTTGGGTGTTTCAAACATTATTTATACCTTTGAGCGAATTGATTAATTAGCAAAACTATTTCAAAAGAAAGCCCAATCGGGCAACCCCTGAGTCCCCGCTATTAAGAAATTCAACAAGGGGGGTACACCCCATAGCAAAAGGCTCTGGGCCAATGGTAACATGCCAAGGCAATGCCAGCATGACTACCTTATGAATACAACAAAACTGGAGAAGAAACGCATCCTGGTGGTGGACGATTTGGCCCGCAACACCAGGCTGCTCAAACTTTACCTCGAACAGACTAATGATTACGTGGTGCGAGAGGAAAATGACGCCAATGCCGCCATCTCCACCGCCGAGGAGTTTCAGCCGCACTTAATCTTGCTTGATGTCATGATGCCGGACCTGGATGGCGGGGAACTGGCCATCCGTTTTCAGGCCAGTCCAAAATTGAAAGCGGTGCCAATTATTTTTCTGACCGCGGCGATCACCAAAGCAGAACTCGAGGCCAGCGGCGGGCGGCGCGGCGGATTTACCTTTTTGGCCAAACCGGTCGTTCTGTCGGACGTGGCTGCGTGTGTCAAACACCAACTCGCCGAAAGCGTCTCGTAAAGAGGTAAAACTCACATGAAACCAACAGGTCCTTCCAACGGCGAACCCGCCGGAGTGCAAACCGTCACTGAAGGTCGGCGCGAAGAGGTCTTGATGAAGGCGGGCGCCTTGCAGCACGCGATTTTCAACAGCGCCAACTTCTCCAGCATCGCCACCGACGAAAAGGGCGTCATCCAGATTTTCAATGTCGGCGCCGAGCGCATGTTGGGCTACGCCGCCGCCGATGTGATGAACAAGATTACTCCCGCCGACATTTCCGATCCGCAGGAAGTGATCGCCCGCGCCGAAGCGTTGAGCCAGGAGCTTGGGACTTTGATTAAGCCGGGCTTTGAGGCCTTGGTTTTCAAAGCTTCTCGCGGGATTGAGGACATTTACGAACTGACCTATATCCGAAAGGACGGCAGCCGCTTTCCCGCCGTCGTATCGGTCACCGCCCTGCGCGACGAGCGCGACAGCATCATCGGCTATCTGCTGATCGGGACGGACAACAGCGCGCGCAAACGAGCGGAAGAAGCGCTCCTCAAAGCGGGAGCCTTGCAGAGCGCCATCTTTAACAGCGCGAATTTCTCCAGCATCGCGACCGATGAAAAAGGAGTCATTCAATTGTTCAATGTCGGCGCCGAGCGCATGCTGGGCTATGCCGCCGCCGAAGTGTTGAACACCATCACTCCCGCCGATATTTCCGATTCGCAGGAACTGATCGCCCGGGCCAAGGCGTTGAGCGCCGAACTGGCCACGCCCATCACTCCAGGCTTCGAGGCGCTGGTCTTCAAGGCCTCGCGCGGCATCGAAGATATTTATGAACTGACTTACATTCGCAAGGATGGCAGCCGTTTTCCCGCTGTGGTCTCCGTCACGGCCTTGCGTGATGCCCAGGGAGGCATCATCGGCTACCTTTTGATCGGCACGGACAACACGGCGCGCAAACAGGTCGAAGCAGAACAGCAAAAGCTGGATCAACGCTTGCGCGATCAGCAGTTCTACACGCGGTCTCTCATCGAATCCAACATCGACGCATTGATGACGACCGATCCGCTCGGCATTATCACCGACGTCAACAAACAAATGGAAGCGCTGACCGACTGCACGCGGGATGAATTGATCGGCGCGCCTTTCAAAAGCTACTTCACCGATCCCGAGCGGGCGGAGGCGGCGATCAAGCTGGTGCTCAGCGCGAAAAAGGTGACGGACTATGAGCTGACGGCGCGCGCCCGCGATGGCAAAAAAACAGTCGTCTCCTATAACGCCACCACCTTCTACGACCGGGACCGGAAGCTGCAGGGTGTGTTCGCCGCCGCGCGCGATGTCACGGAGCGCAAGCGTTTCGAGCAGGCCCTCCAGGAAACGAACGTCGAACTGGAGAGCGCCAAGTTCGCCGCCGAGAAAGCCAATCTCGCGAAGTCGGATTTCCTTTCCAGTATGAGCCATGAGCTTCGCAGCCCCTTGAATGCGATCCTCGGTTTCGCGCAATTGCTGGAGGCAACCGCCCCCTTGCCGACGGCGTCTCAAAAGGAAAGCATCACCCAGATTTTGCAGGCCGGCTGGCATCTGCTCAAGTTGATCAACGAAGTCCTGGATTTGGCCGTCGTCGAATCTGGCAAAGTCTCTCTTTCCCCCGAACCTGTGGCCCTGGCGGAAATCATCTCTGAATGCCAGGCCATGATGGAACCGCAGGCGCAGCAACGCGGCATCAGCATGACCTTTCCCCAGTTGGACATTCCCTGCTTTGTCCAAGTCGATCGGACTCGGGCGAAGCAGGTGCTCATCAACTTGATTTCCAATGCGATCAAATACAATCGCAAGGGAGGGACGGTCGAAGTGAAGTGCGCCTCCACTCATCCAGAGCGCATTCGCATCAGTGTCACGGACTCCGGCGCGGGGCTTTCTCCAGACAATCTGGCGCAGCTTTTTCAATCCTTCAATCGCCTCGGGCAGGAGGCCCGTAGCGAGGAGGGCACCGGCATTGGCCTGGTCGTCAGTAAAAGACTGGTTGAACTGATGGGAGGCGTTATCGGCGTGGAAAGTACGGTTGGAGTGGGCAGCGTGTTCTGGATCGAGTTGCTTTTGACCACCGCGCCCACCGTTGCGATTGAAAGCGGCGAATCGGCCGTGGTGGTCCAGGCCCAACTCCCGGGGGCGCGGCGGCGCACCCTGCTCTACGTCGAGGACAACCCGGCGAATATGATGCTGGTGGAAAAATTGATGGCCCAGCGGTCCGACCTTCGCTTGCTGGGCGCGGTCAACGGCACTCTCGGCGTCGAGATGGCCCGCGTCTCGCAGCCGGAGGTGATTCTAATGGACATCAATCTGCCCGGAATCAGCGGCATTGATGCCATGAGAATCTTGCGTGAAGATCCCACCACGGCGCACATCCCCATTGTCGCCCTCAGCGCCAATGCCATGCCCCGTGACATCGAGCGCGGGTTGGAGGCGGGCTTCTTTCGCTATTTGACCAAGCCCATCAGAGTCAAAGAGTTTATGGACACGCTTGACGTCGCGCTGGAATTCGCCGAAAAAGGGACGCCTCATGGCAAATGACGCAAGACGACTAATATGTTTCCTGGGCCAAAACGGCTGCGCTGGGCTTTCGCCACTATCGCGATAGGGTTCGGTTTATTCCTCGGGCGAGGGAAAGCCGCGCCCGTTTCCAATGTCGTTTGGCAGTCCCAAAGCATTTACCAAGTCGTCACCGATCGCTTTTATGACGGCGATCCGTCGAACAACAATGCCGATGGCAATTACGACCCGGCGGGTCACAGGGGCACGTCGGTTCACGGCGGCGATTTCAAGGGCCTCGAACAAAAACTGGATTACATCAAGGCGCTGGGCGCGACGGCCATCTGGATTTCGCCCGTTGTTTTGAATGCGCGGGGCGAATTTCACGGCTATGCCGGGCGCGACTTTTACAAAGTCGATCCGCACTGGGGCAGCCTGGCGGATTTACAACACCTTATCCAATCTGCGCACGCGCGCGGGCTGCTGGTCATTGACGACATCGTAGTGAATCACGGCGGCGATTTAATTGACAGCGGCGAGGCGGGTTATCCTGCCTTCAAGTATCCGCCTGCGGGTTACAAACTGCGCTTTCGTAATGCCGCGCGGCAATATCCCCCGCCCTTCGATCTCAACGCCGCAAATCCAGCGCTGACCAACCTTTTTCACAACCAGGGCGATATCCAGAATTACAAGGACTCCACTCAGGTTGAACTGGGCGAACTGAGCGGCCTGGATGATTTCAGAACCGAGACGGACTATGTCCGAACTCAAATGAGCAAGATATACGAGTATTGGATCGAGCAAGCTGGCTTCGACGGCTACCGCGTCGATACGGTCAAGCATGTGGAGATGGGATTCTGGCAAACCTGGTGCCCGGCCATTCATGCGTTTGCGGCGGCGCAAGGCAAGCCGGATTTTTTCATGTTCGGCGAAGTGCCGCACCAATCCGATGCCAAATGCGGTTCCTACACCGGAGCGATGGGTGGCGGACCCTTCAAGCTCGATTCGGTATTGGATTACACCCTTTATTTCAAAATCAATTCCGTCTTTGGCCGCGCCGATGGCAACACCAAACAACTTGCCGATCATTATGCCGCAGTCTCGGTCAATTACGATCCGTCCGCCCAAATGCGGCTCGTTACCTTTCTGGACAATCACGATCAACCGCGTTTCTTAAGTTCTCGTTGGGCGAATAATAACCTGGACCGCCTTAAAGTGGCGCTGGCCTTTCTCTACACCGCGCGCGGAATTCCCTGCTTATATTACGGCACGGAGCAGGCTTTCAACGGCGGCAAAGACCCCTACGACCGCGAAGACATGTTCCCCGGCCAATTCGAGTGGGGGCCGTCGCTCGGCGATAACTTCAACATGACGCACCCGCTCTTCCAACTCGTCGCCAAGCTGAACAATTTCCGGCGCCTGTCCCCAGCGCTGCAAACCGGCGTCCAATCCATCCTCTACAGCAACGCCAGCGGCCCCGGACTCTTCGCCTATGCGCGGCGTCATGGAGCGCAGGAAGTTTTAGTGGTCTTCAACACCGCCGCCGCCAGCCAAACCCTTCCCGCTTGCCCAACCGTGAACCCGCCCGGGACGAAGTTAGTGAACTTACTCGATCTGCCTGAAACCATCACCGTTTTAGCCAGCTCGCAGACCCCTCCCCTCACCGTGCCAGCGACCTCCGCCAAGATCTTCATCGCCCAATCCCAGATGTTGCCGCTCGACCCGGTTGTAGTAGCTATTTCTCCCCCTCACGACTCACGCAAGATTGCGCGCGCCTCGCCGATTGTGATTCAGTTCAGCCAGCCCATGGACACCGCGAGCGTGGAAGCCGCCTTCTCCACCACGCCACCCGTCCACGGGACCTTTTCCTGGCAGCCAACCCACGATAAGATGACGTTCCTCCCGCAAGAGTCCGGGTTCCCCGCACGCACGATGACTCAAATTCACCTCGCCGACACCGCTCACGCCGCCGCAACAGGAAATCGGGTCTCCGGAGGATTCGAATCACGCTTTGAAACCGGAAACAGATGAGGGTCAGGCTAAGTTCCTCCAGCAAGCCAAGCTCCTAAAAACCCACAAATAATCCTTTCTTGGGCTGGCGGAGCGCGTCCCTGCTTTCTCCCTTGAATGAACTCAACCAATTCCGCATCGTCTCGCGGTGAGCACAGTGGAAGAAATCGAACAAGCTGCCGAGCAACTGGCTCCTTCGGACTTTGACCGGCTGGCGTTGTGGGTCAGCGCCCGCTACCACGATCTTTGGAAACGGCAAATGGAGGGTGACTCGACCGCCGGCAAGCTGGATTTTCTTTTCAACGAAGCCGCCGCCGAACGCCAAGCTGGTTCACTTCGCGACTGGCCTTCCGACAAGGAATGACTTCAAGAGCTACGCGCCGGTTCTGGAAATGCTATGAAGACTTGCCCGGCCACGTTCAGCGCCTCGCGGTCAAGAATTACCATCTTTGGAACGCTAACCCCAGACATAGCGCCCTTCCTGAAACAGCCACTTGACCAACAAACCTCAGCAACGGGATAAGCCGCCTCCCAACGTTATCGCGCTTCGCATTCCAGAGCCGTTACAGAGAGTGCGGGCAAGGTCATTTTGGTTTCGGTCGCGGTCAGAGCGACGGTTCGGACGCGGTCGGGGGCTGCCCAATGGTTCATAATGTCAGATTGGCGGGCGTTTTGGGTGTCGCAGACGGTTTCGGCTTTGATGACGTGGAGGGGAAGGTCGAAGCCTGTGAATTCCCAGGAGAAATCGACGGGCGCCGGGGTTGAGTTGATGGCGAAAATTGTCGCGGATTTTTTGTCTGCGGAGGCGCACGCGAAGAGGTCGGGAGATGCGGCGTCCTGGCTGCCTCGCTCGACTTTGAGCGGGATGGGTTGGACGTGGCGGGCGTAGAGTTGCATGACGTAGTAGCTGGGGCGCTTGAGGAGGCCGCTGGGCGAGGTTTCGATGATGCCGGAGCCGAGGCTGTTGGCCATGTTCGAGCGGCAGGCGATCTCGGCTTTGTCGGAGTGCCGCATCAGGACGTGCAGGTAGCGGGCGTTGAGAAGGGCGGTTTCGAGGGTCAGATATTTGCCGCGCATCAGGCCGAAGTTGCCGCCGGAAATGTTCCATTCGGTCACGGCGATTTTGAGGGCGGCGCAGCCGGGGGTGCTGTCAATCATTTTTGAAAGGCGGGTGAAGTCCTGGTCGCAGGAGGCTAGATCGGGGGTGTAATGGTGGGGGGCGATGAAGGCCAGATCCGCGCCGTCGCAGGCGAGGAGCTTTTGGGTGGGAAAGGAAGAGAGGAGGGAAATGTTGGGATCGGCTTTTTTCATTAGGGAGGCGAAAAGCGGAAGCTTCGCCAGATAGTTTTGGTCGTCGCCGCTGATTTCGTTGCCGATTTGCCAGTATTTCACACGGTAGGCGGCGGGATGGCCGTTGGCGGCGCGCCGGGAACCCCATGGTGTCTGGGCGTCGCCGTTGCAATACTCGATCAGGTCGGCGGCGTTTTGCGGCCCGTCGGAAAAGCTCAGGCAGATCAGCGAGGCCGCGCCGGTCAATTCGCAAAATTGGCAGAATTCGTCGATGCCGGCGTCGTTGGAATCAATTCGGCCCCATACTTTGTTGGGAAAAGGTTCGCGCCTATCACGATCACCGATGCCGTTTTTCCAGCGGTATCCGCCAGGGTCGCAAACCGAACCGCCAAAGCGGATGATGCCGGGATGGACGTCTTTGATCGCGGCAATGGCATCAGGACGCCAGCCTTGGAGATTGTCACTCGGCATAAGGGAAAGCTTGTCGGCCCAAACCTTCCCCTGTCCTTCGGCTTCCACCTCAAAAACGGCGCGGTCGGTTTCGCCGGCGGAACGCAGGGAGACGGAATATTTTCGCCAATCAGCGGAGACTGAGGGAAGTTTGGCCGAGGCCAAGGTCAGCCATGAGCCATCGGGAAGCCGTGTTTTGAGAAGAACTGTAATTGGCAGGCTTTTGTCCGAGCGAAAGTAGCCGGAAAAGTTGCAGGCCATTCCTTTTTTTACGGCCAAGCCCGACTGCGTCAAACTCGCCCGATGGCCGTGCTCCGCGTTGAGCCGGACACAGTATCGCCCGTTGAAGGGATTAGCGTTGTCGTAGCTCCAAGACGGGTTGCGGTCCCATGGGCGATCACAAAAATCGGGCGAGCCGTCGTAATAGCACCAGGAGGACAGCTTGGTAACGCCTTCGAAGGAGCGGTCGTTCAACATCTCGGACCACATCCCCGGCACAAGATCGTCCAGCAGTTCGATGAAATTGCCGAACAGCATGGGGCTGATGCGGCCGGCGTGCAGCGGCTGCGAAAGAATGATGACATCCGCTTGGGGTGCGGCGGCAGGGACGGAAAGGACGGAAAGGACGGAGGCGAGGAATGCGACGGCGATGAGTTTTAGGGAGGTGGGGG
>Ga0209483_1002160_pt1 | contig 14005 bp, 13 predicted proteins | sample NGEPerA_FD_184508 | JGI IMG/M metagenome (GOLD analysis project Ga0209483, IMG submission 184508) | Arctic peat soil microbial communities from the Barrow Environmental Observatory site, Barrow, Alaska, USA - NGEE PermafrostL2-A... | ecosystem: Environmental > Terrestrial > Soil > Wetlands >... | reverse complement strand
GCCCGATCCGCATCCGCGACCGATTCCCACGTCCCTCGACGCCTCGAGCGTGCCTCGTCACGTGGCCATCGTCATGGACGGTAACGGTCGCTGGGCGCAGCGTCAGGGACTGCCGCGAACGGTCGGTCACGGCGCCGGGGAGGAGTCGCTCCTCGACACCACCTACGGCGCGCTCTCCATTGGCGTGAAGGTCCTCACCGTCTACGCCTTCTCCACCGAGAACTGGCGCCGACCGGTCGACGAGGTCCGTTATCTCATGAACTTCAACAGCGGTCTCTTGCAGCGCCGCCAACAGGAACTGCACGAACAGGGCGTGCGGATCACGTTTTCGGGGCGACGCGACTGGCGCGTACCCAAAAAGGTCCTCACGAACATGGAGAATGCGTCGGAACTGACCAAGAAGAACAAAGCACTGACGCTCAACATTGCCTTCAACTACGGCGGGCGGGCCGAGATCGTGGACGCGGTGGCTCAACTAGTGGCTGACAAAGTTCCGGCCAACAAGGTCGACGAGAAGGCACTGCGCACTCGGATGTATCACCCGGAGTTGCCCGATCCCGATTTGGTCATTCGCACGTCGGGGGAGTACCGGATCTCGAACTTCTTGCTATGGGAGATGGCGTACTCCGAACTGGTCTTCACCGACGTGCTCTGGCCGGACTTTCGGCGCGAGAATCTCTTCGAGGCGATCGAGGAGTACCAGCAACGCGAGCGCCGCTTCGGGGGTCTCGACAAATGATCATGACCAAGACCATGCTCGTCGTCGGCGTCCTCATCTACGCCTTTCTCTGGGCGCTCTATGCCTACGGTGACTCGGTCTTGCTCGCACCGCTCCTCATCCCGGCGATCATCGCGGTCATGGTCGCGCTCGGCGTTGCCCTCCAGCGATTCATGGGTATCGAAGCGCGCAAGCAGCATTTCGACGACGGGGCCGACGAGACCAAGCGGTGAAGGAGATTCGCGACGACGCCGTAGTGCTGCGCACGTACAAGTCGGGCGAGGCCGATCGGGTCGTGGTGCTGTGGACGCGCAACTACGGCAAGGTTCGAGTCCTCGCCAAGGGCATCCGCAAGACGACGAGTCGCCTAGGCGGAAATCTTGAGACGTTGGCCTACGTGAACGTCGACCTCGTGAAGACCCGCGGCGAGTTCTATATCGCGCGCCACGTCGCGCACCGCGAACGACTGACGACGCTGCGAGGCTCGTACGCCCGAATCAACGCCGGGTACGCCGTCGTCGAAGTGATGGACGCCATACCGTCGGATGACGTTGCCGACCAGGACATCTTCGAGCTGTTGACGCGCGTGCTGCTGACGCTCGACGATGAGACCTACGACCCAATGCTGGTGCCGTCCTCGTTCTACTTCAAGCTCCTCGCCCTGGACGGATCGGGTCCGGTCGTCGACGTGTGCGTCAACTGCGGGCGCGACGTGTCGCTGGTCGCCTTCGACGCCGAAGTGGGGGGCACGCTCTGCGCCGACTGTCGTTCCGGCACGTCGATCTCACCCGACGCGCTCAACCTGATCCGGCGCATCATGAGCGGGGACCTGGCATCGGTGCTGCACGAGGAGTCGCCCGCTGGAGCTGGCGAGGTCATGGCGATCGCGCTCGATTCGATCGAGGCGCACTTCGGTAAACAACTGCGCGCGACGCGTTCGACGCCGCCGCTCTCGCCCCAGTCACCGGCCCGCTAGCGTGCCGAAACGATGACTATCGCTACGAGCACCTTCGGGGTCTACGTCCACGTGCCGTTCTGTGCGCATCGATGTGACTACTGCGCCTTCGCGACGTATTCGGACCGTGACCACCTCATGGAGGAGTACGTCACGTCGGTCATTCAGGAAATCCAGTGGGCGCTCGACGACAGTCTTCCCGTAGCGACCTCCGTGTTCTTCGGCGGGGGAACGCCGTCGCGTCTCGCGCCCGATCAATTGATGCGAATCCTGGATTCGATTCCCAGGACCGACGACGCCGAGGTGACCGTCGAGTGCAACCCCGAGGACGCGTCGCTGGAACGACTCCGCGCCTACCGCGCCGGGGGAGTGAATCGGATGAGCTTCGGCGTGCAATCAACACAGCCAGCCGTCCTGGCCGACCTCGGACGCCGCCACGGCACCATGGCCCACGAAGAGGTGTCGCGCAACGTCACCGCGGCCGGTTTCGCCACCTGGAACATGGACCTCATCATCGGCTCTCGCGCTGAGTCACTCGATGACGTTCGCCACACGTTGGACGACTTACTCGGCCTCGAATCGCCGCCGCCGCACATAAGTTGCTACGTCTTGACGCCCGAACTCGGCACGCCGCTGGGTGACGATCCAAAGCGACACCCTGACGAGGACGAGTCGGCAGACGCCTACGAATTGGTGAGCCGGGTGCTCGAAGAGAACGGCTATCAGTGGGAGGAGATCTCGAACTGGGCCAAGCCCGGACACGAGTGTCGCCACAATCACGTGTACTGGGATCAAGACGACTACGTCGGCTTCGGATCTGCGGCGCACTCCCATCGCCGCGGGCGACGCTTTTGGAACGTGCGCACGCCGGACCGCTATATCGCGATGGTGCGCGACGGCACGCGACCACTCGGGGGCGAAGAAAGCCTCGATGAGCGCACCCAGACCTTCGAGCGCGACTCGTTGGCGCTGCGCACCGCGAAGGGCGTGCCGCTCGAGGCCTTCAACTCACTCGATGAGGTCGCCCACCTCGTGTCCGTTCGCGACGGGCGCGTGACCCTGGCTCCGAACGGCCGCCTGCTCGCGAATCAAGTGATCCTTCGCCTGGGGAGCGCGGACTAACCCGGTAGCCTTAGGCGATGAATTCGACGCCGGAAACCACTCCCGACCTGCTCGACAAGGTCACGAACCTCGCCAAGCGCCGTGGGTTCATCTTCCCTTCGGCCGAGATCTACGGCGGTTTCCGCTCCACTTACGACTACGGCCCGTTGGGCGTCAACATGCTGCGCAACGTCAAGCAGGTCTGGTGGCGATCCATGGTCCAGATGCGGCCGGACATAGTGGGCCTGGACGCCGCCATCCTTGGGCCGCCCGCCATCTGGGCCGCCTCAGGCCACTTGGAAACGTTCAGCGACCCGTTGGTCGACTGCAAGAAGTGCAAGGAGCGCTGGCGCGAGGACAAGATCGACGGCGTCTGTCCGAACTGTGGCTCGACCGAGTTCACCGAGCCGCGGGCCTTCAACCTGATGTTCAAGACCCAGGCCGGTCCGGTCGAGGGGGAGGGCGCGACGGCGTACCTGCGCCCCGAGACGGCTCAGGGCATGTTCACGAATTTCGCGAACGTGCTCTCGACGGTGCGAAAGAAGCCGCCCTTCGGCATCGCCCAAATCGGCAAGTCCTTTCGCAATGAGATCACGCCGCAGAACTTCGTCTTTCGCACGCGCGAGTTCGAGCTAATGGAGATGGAGTACTTCGTCCCACCGGCCGACGCCGACGAGTGGCACCGCTACTGGATCGAGACGCGCCGCGCCTGGTACGTCGACCTGGGAATTCCCGAAGATCAGCTTCGGTTGCACGAGCACGCCAAAGCAGACCTCTCGCATTACTCGCGCGGCACGACTGACATCGAGTTCGCCTATCCGTGGGGCTGGGACGAGCTTGAAGGCATCGCCAATCGCGGTGACTATGACTTGACGCAGCACGCGAAGGCCTCGGGCGTCGCGCTCGACTACTTCGATCAGACGACGAACGAGCGCTACACGCCCTACGTCATCGAGCCGGCGGTCGGCGCCACGCGCGCGATGATGGCCTTCTTGCTCGCGGCCTACCACGAAGACGTCGTCGAGGGCGAGAGCCGGACGGTCCTACGCCTCGACTGGCGACTGGCGCCCTACCAAGTAGCCGTCCTGCCGCTCTCGAAGAAGCCGGAGTTGGAGTCGGTCTCACGTGAAGTCCTCGAGCTCCTCCAGCCGCACTTCATGTGCGACTACGACGTCACGCAGTCCATTGGTCGTCGCTACCGTCGACAGGATGAAGTGGGCACGCCGTACTGCGTGACGGTCGACTTCGACTCACTCGAGGACCGCGCGGTCACGGTTCGCGACCGCGACACCACCGAGCAGGTGCGGGTGCCGATCGCCGAACTATTGGCGTCGCTGCGCGAACGAACGGGACAGTCCTGACGTGACCTATGACGGGCGAGGCTTGCGCTTCGGCACCGTCGCCGAGCAGTATGACCTCTTTCGCCCGGCACCACCTTTGGAAATAGCGTCGGTCCTCGGCGACCTGCGCGGTTCTTCAGTACTCGAAGTCGGCGCCGGCACGGGCAAGTGGACGCGACTGTTACTTGACCTCGGCGCAGTCGTCACTGTCGTGGAACCCGACGACGACATGCGCGCGGTGCTGGTTCGCCGAAGTCCCGAGGTGCACACCCTGAAGGGTGTCGCCGAGGAGCTTCCGGTCGAGGACGCGACTTTCGACGCCGCGCTCGTCTCCTCGGCCTGGCACTGGTTCGAACAACCGGCCGCGACCAATGAGATGGCGCGCGTGTTGCGTGACGGTGGCTCGCTCTTCGTTCTGTGGAATGGATTCAGCCGCAACGTTGCGTGGCTCGCACCGCTCATCGCACTGCGTGATCGTTCCGAAGACGACGGAAAGCGACCGCGGGGATGGGCCGCCGACGTGGGAGTCGAGAGTGACTTCGACGTCGAGTCCCAAGTCGAAGTCGATTGGACGTGGACTAGAAGCGTCGATGAACTGGTCTCACTCTTCGGCACGTACTCGGGCGCAATCATTCGCACCGGTGAACAGCGTCTTGAGATGGAGACGGAACTGCGGAAACGATTCGAGGAGATCGCTGTCGACGGCGTCCTGGAAATACCATGACCGTGCGCGGCACGGTCGCTCGGCGACGCGCGCGCAGCTAAGTCGTCGAGATCGGCTCGCGCCACAAAATCGCGAGCACGAGGATCACGAGACCGATGCCACCGCCTAACAGGCAGTCGCCGCGCCAACCGGCGTGCGCGTAACACTGACCCGCGGCCAAGGAACCGAGTGCCGCGCCGATGAACGCGCACACCATGTAGGCGCTATTGATTCGGCTGCGCGCGTCGGGGGCCAGTGAATAGATGATCGACTGGTTGGTGATCTGGAGGCCCTGCATCCCGGCGTCGAGCATGATGATTCCGAGAGCAAGCAAAACGACGACGTTGCGTCCGAAGTAGAGCACCACGAAGGACAGCAGGATCAAGGCGCCTCCAACGATCGTCGTGAGATGCGAGCGCTGCTTGTCGGCGTTTCGCCCTGCGACATTCGCCGCCAATACGCCCGCGGCGCCGAAGAGACCGAAGAGACCGATCACCAGGTTGTCGTAGTGGAACGGTGCCGCCGAAAGATGGAAGGCGAGCGTCGTCCAGAGCGCCGAGAACGCCGCGAAGATGAGCAGTCCGTAGAGTGATCGTCGACGCAGCATGGGCAACGTGACGAACATGCCCAGTGTTCCGGCGAGGAGTCGGTGATAGGGAACGGGCGTTCGAACAGGCTCGTTGGGCAAGACCCGGAACAACATGATCGCCATCAGTGCCAACGCGACGCCGGCGGCGACGTAGACGGTGCGCCAGCCGGCCGCCTGGGCGATGATGCCTGAAACCGAGCGCGACAGCAGCAGTCCCATCAAGAGCCCGGTCATCAGTCGCCCGATGACGCGTCCGCGTTGGGCCGGATTGGCCATGTCGGCACCGAGGGGAAGGATCACCTGTCCGCCGCACGAGGCCAGTCCGATGAAGAAGGTGAGCGCTGCGAACAGCACGAAGGAGTGCGCGGCGGCGCCCGCGAAGACGACGACGCTGGCCAAGACGAAAATCAGAACCGCGAGACGACGACGCGGGATGAGGTCGCCGAGCGGCACCACGAAGGCCAGTCCGGCGGCGTAGCCGGCCTGGATCAGCACCAACAGCAACGTGGCCTTCGACTCGCTGACGCGAAAGTCCTTGGTCAACTGATGGAGGAGTGGCTGCAGGTAATAGAGGTTGGCGACGATGACGCCGATGGCGATCGACATCAGCGTGATCAACGTGCCCGAGAGTGGTTGCAACTCCGCGGTTTCGCTCGTGGAGGTCGTACTCACAAATGCGACGTTAATGGTCGCGAGTTAGCTCTTCGGCGAAGGAGGGATGGAGTACGTGACCTGCGCCTTCGCGACCAGTTCGGTCTCGCCACGCGAGTACAAATCGACGTCGACGACTGCCAGGCGGCGACCGAGTTTCAACATGCGCGTTCTCGCCATCAGATCGGTCAGTTGCGGCTTGCGCAAGAAATCGATGTGCAGGCTCGTCGTGACCGCGAGGACGACCGGACCGATCTGGGACATGATCGCGACCCAGGCCGAGGTATCGGCCAGTGACATCATCACCGGTCCCGAGAGAGTCCCGCCCGGTCGGCCGTGGCGGTCGGTGACGGCGTAGCTCACGATCACGGATTCGTCGGTGACCTCCTCGACGTGCGGTACGTCGAATTCGGGAAAAGCGTTGGTGAGGATCGACTGCAGTTCATCGACGCCGAGCAGTGGCACGGTTGCCTAGGCGACCTTGCGGAACTGATTCACGGCCAGCGGCGCGAGTACGGCGACCATTCCGATCGACCAGAGCATTGACACCCACACGTGGTTGCCGACGGGAGTGCCCGACATCAAACCTCGAACGGCGTCCGTCGCCTGGCTCACGGGCTGATTGTTCGCGAATCCTTGGAGCCACCACGGGAGCTTGTCCAATGGGATGAATATCGTGGACGCGAAGGCCAGTGGGAAGATGAGCGGGAACGTCATTGCTTGGGCCGTCTCAGAGTTTGGTGCGGCCAGGCCGATGAAGGCGAAGCCCCACGAGAGGCAGTACGCGAAGAGCAGCATCACCAGGCACGCGGCGATGTAATCAAAGAAACCGCCGTGCGGGCGGAATCCCACCAAGAATCCGACGCCCGTGATGATGATGAGCACCAGCACGTTGCGGGCCGCGTCGGCGAGCGTCCGTCCGCCGAGCACCGCCATACGGGCCATAGGCAGCGCCTTGAATCGCTCGATCAGTCCCCGTTGCAGGTCTTCGGCCAGACCGATCGCCGTTGCGATGGCGCCGAAGATCGTGGTCTGCACGAGGATTCCGGGCACGAGATAGTTGACGTAGAGACCACCCGGAACGAATGAACCGAGCGAGCTAAAGATGTATCGGAACAACAGCACGAACATCACCGGCTGGATAACCATGAAGACGAGCGCCGTGGGAACACGAAGGAGCGCCAGCAGATTGCGCCGGGCCAGCGTCAACACGTCGCGAACGGCATAACGAAGCGAGCTGTGGTGGGGCGCCGTGGCTGACGTCGTGAGGGGAGTCGTGGTCATACCTGGGCCCTTCGACGAGCGCGACGCGACTGTTTCTCAGAGACGACGGCCACTTCATCTTCGGCCTTGTGTCCAGTCAGGTTTAAGAAGACGTCGTCGAGGCTCGGTTCTCGGAGTTGCAGTCCGGCGACCGTGATGTCAGCGTTGTCAATGCGACGAAGTGCTTCGGCCGCGGAGGCCGGACCTTTGTCGACGGTCAACTCGATCACCGTACCGTCGAGGTTGGCGGGCTTGGCCGAAATGTCCGATATCAGTCCGAGGGCGCGTTGCGCGTCACCGGTGGTTGAGAACGTGAGCACCAAGACGGTGTTGCCGAGACTGCTCTTCAATTGCGACGACGTGCCTTCGGCGATGATCTTGCCGTGATTGAGTACAACGAGTTGTTTGCAGAGGCGGTCAGCCTCTTCGAGATACTGCGTCGTTAGGAGCACCGTCGTACCGCCTTCGACGAGTCTCTCGATGATTGCCCAGAGGTCTTGGCGAGACTGGGGATCAAGTCCCGTCGTCGGTTCGTCCAGGAAGAGAATTGGAGGATCCGCGACGAGCGCTGCCGCCAAGTCCAGGCGACGTCGCATGCCGCCTGAATAGGTCGATACCAATTTGTGTGCGAATTCGGCCAGACCAAAGTCGGCGAGTAATTGACGTGATCGCGCCACGGCCGTGGACTTCTCCATGTGGTTGAGAAAACCCACCATCCGGAGATTCTCGAATCCGGTGAGGTTCTCGTCAACCGCCGCAAATTGGCCCGCGAGTCCAATGACGCGTCGGACCTGACCGGGCTGCTTCATCACGTCGTAGCCACCCACGATGGCCCGACCTTCGGTCGGCGAGAGGACCGTGGAGAGGATGCGCACCATCGTCGTCTTGCCCGAACCGTTGGGTCCGAGGAGGCCAAACACCTGCCCGGTGGGCACCTGTAATGAGACGCCGTCGAGGGCGCGGAAGTTGCCGTCGTTGAAGGTGCGGACGATATCGGTCGCCTCAACCGAGAACTCAGACATGGGCAAGAGTTTAGGCAGAAGGGAATTGGTGTTCGATGTGAGAACGGGATATAACCGGTACCTTCTTCCTATGGCCATATCGGAGAGTGAGATCGCGCAGGTTCGTTCGGCGACCGACATCGTGGCCCTCATCAGCGAGACCGTGGCACTGAAGAAGGCCGGTCGTCGCTGGACCGGTCTGTGCCCGTTCCACGGTGAGAAGACCCCGTCATTTTCGGTGAACGCCGAAGAGGGTCGCTACTACTGCTTCGGCTGTCGCGCGTCGGGTGACCAAATCACGTTCGTGCGCGAGATTCAGCACTTGGACTTCATGGACGCGCTGCGACTCCTCGCCGACCGCGCGGGCATCGAGTTGCACGACGACGCCAACGCCGGACCAGCTCGCAAGGAGCGCCAAGAAGCGATGGCGGCCATGGATAAGGCCGTCACGTGGTACCACGAGCGACTGCTCAACGCTCCCGACGCCCGACCGGCCCGCGAGTACCTCAAGTCGCGCGGCATCGGTGGCGACATCGCTCGTCAGTTCAAGCTCGGCTGGGCGCCGGACGAATGGGACGGACTGGCCAAGGGACTCAAGTTCACGGAGAAGGTGCTACTCGACACCGGACTGGGATTCGTCAACAAAGGTGATCGTCGCCAGGACGCCCTGCGAGCGCGCGTCATCTTCCCGATCTTCGATCCCGGTGGCAAGGCGATCGCCGTCGGTGGTCGCATCCTGCCGCCGCCCTACGGCAGCGCCCCTCGGCCCGACGGCCGCGTCGAGGCGAAGTACAAGAACTCGCCCGAGACGTCCATCTATTCCAAGCGCCGCACCCTCTACGCGCTCAACTGGGCCAAGGACGACGTCATCAAGTCCGACGAGATCATCGTCTGTGAGGGTTACACCGACGTCATCGCGTTCTTCATGGCTGGCATGCCGCGCGCCGTGGCGACGTGCGGCACGGCCCTCGGCGAGGATCACTTCAAAACAATGCGCAACTTCGCCAAGCGCATCGTGCTCGCCTACGACGCCGACAAGGCCGGACAGAGCGCGGCCGCGTCGGTGTATCAGTGGGAACGTCAACACGAGGTCGACGTCTTCGTCGCGCATCTGCCCAAAGGCCAGGACCCGGCCGAACTCGCCCAGAACGATCCGGCAGCCCTTCGAAAGTCAGTGGCCGAGGCCGTCCCATTCCTACGGTTTCGTCTGGACCGCGTTCTCGAGAGTGCGAATCTCGCCACCGCCGAGGGTCGCGGCCGGGCTGCCGAACACGCCATGGAGGTACTCGCCGAGCATCCGAGTGAACTGGTTCGCGATCAGTACATCATGCAAGTGGCCAGCACGTTGCGACTCGAAGAATCGCTGCTGCGGCCGCGAGTCGCCGAGCTCGCCCGTAACCCGAAGCCGAGAACCACTAATGAACCTCCTCCGGTCGCGGTGAGCCAACCCCGCGCGGCACGACTACCGATGCCGCGTCCTGGTCTCGAGGCCCTTCGACTTCGCGTGCATTTTCCCAACGACGTGAAGGATCGACTTATCGCCGCGTACTTCGTCAACGACGTGCAGCGTGAGATCTTCGAGGGACTCTCCAGTGATCGCTCGCTCTCTGAGGTCATCGATGAACTCGATCGACGCGGAGAGGAAGAAGCCGCGCACGTCCTGAGTCAACTCGCGGTCGACGAACTCGACCGCGACTACACCGTGGAAGACGTCACTGCCGTGGTGTCCCAACTCATCCGCAGCGCGGTCACCGGTGAATTGAAGAACGTGGCGCGAGATCTCAGTGACGGAAACATGGCGCCCGAAGTCGCCGACGTGACCGTACGCGACGTGAAGGAACGACTCGTTCTCCTCGATAGTTCTTCCGGTCAGTTGGCCGAGAACGAACTACGAGAGTGGCTGTTAGAGCGAACGTCGTCAAGGTCGTCGTGACGCGACAGTCTCTGGGCGTCATCGGCGGGCTCGAGATGACCGCTCCATTGAGTGTCGAAGAAGAGCGGAGCCTGTATCCCGTCATCCAGCAAGGTCGACGATCCGAGCAGCTTCTCAAGCGTGGTTCGTCCGATACGGCCGAACGACGACGTCTACTTCGTCAGCGCCACGCGGGACAGGAGGCGGAGGCAACACTTCTGCGTGCGACGCTGGGCCTCGTTCGAACGCGGGTCGTCGAGCGCGGTTATCGATTCGGTAATGATGAATTGGAGGCGGCCGGTGTCGAGGCGCTCGTCAACGCGCTACACCGATTTGATCCGGAGCAGGGGAACCGATTCTCCACGTACGCCAATTATTGGATAATGAAATTGGTCAATCAGGCAGTGCAACAACAGGCGGGACTCACCGATTCTGAGATGCGTCTGATACTGAAGTTGCAAAAGTTGACGCGCGTGAATCCGACGAAACATTTGACCAAACGCGAGGTGGCCCAAGGGCTCGGCGTTTCGCAGGCGAAAGCGCAGGAATCGATGCAACTCAATCGCGAACTCCAGTCTCGCCGTTACGGCACGACCGAACTGGATGACGACACCGACTTCAAAATGCGACGCGATGCAAGTGATCCTCCCTCGTGGGTCATCGACGCGCTCCGACGGATTTGCGGCGATGACTTTGACGCGTTCTGGCAGTTCACGTTTAAGACGATGTCGATCGAGGAAATCGCGCGTGCTCAAGGAATCTCGCGTCAAGGAATGACGAAACGCATAGCGCGAAGTCGACGTCTTGTTCGCGAGAGTCCCGACGCGGAGCGTCTCCTGCAGTGGTTCGCTCGACAATGACTCACCGTGGTGGGTGCTAAAGTTTGCCTGCTTTCAATATCCTTTCCCAGATAGCTCAATTGGCAGAGCAAGCGACTGTTAATCGCTAGGTTGCAGGTTCGAGTCCTGCTCTGGGAGCGTTAGCCCGTCATTTCCTAAAGGGCCGTAGCTCAGTGGTTAGAGCAGGGGACTCATAATCCCTCGGTCGTGGGTTCGATCCCCACCGGCCCTACCAGTGTCTGTAAACCTTCGGCAGTTACTTGTCGAAACTACTTCGACTGATGCTTTACACAACTTCGGCTGATGCTTGACACAGCTCCAGGAGTTGCTTGACACTCAAGCCGCCACCGGCCTTTGCTCTTAACGAGTGGAAGGTGGCCCAATGCTTTGGGAGTCAAGCAAAATGGAGCAGCGTTACGACGCCGTCTTAGGCGTCATTCGAGATGGATTCAGCGTCACCGAGGTGGCCACGAAGTTCGGCGTGAGCCGCCAAGCAGTTCATTCGTGGCTCAAACGTTACGAAGCGGGTGGACTCGAGGCGCTCGGCGAACAGTCCCATCGACCACGCGTGTCACCCAACCAGATCGGTGCAGCCGTTGAAGCACGCGTCTTAGAACTGCGTCGACATCACCCCAGTTGGGGCCAGGCACATATCCATCACCAGCTGGGCCGAGAGGGTGTCCAACCAATGCCCTCGCTCTCGTCGATCTATCGCGCACTGGTGCGCAGCGGTCTGATCGAAGAGCGCGCCAAGCGCAAGAAGATCCCCACTTATAAACGCTGGGAACGCGGAAAGCCGATGGAGCTGTGGCAGATGGACGTGGTCGGTGGACTGTTGTTGGACGACGGCACCGAGTGCAAGATCATCGACGGCATTGACGACCACTCACGATTCATCGTGTGCGCCGGCATCATGACGCGCGCGGTCGCGCGTCAGGTCTGTGGTCACTTCGCGGCGGCCTTAGAGAAGCACGGCGCGCCGGAAGAGATCTTGACCGACAACGGCAAGGTCTTCACCAACCGATTCGGACTGACGCCGACTGAGGTGCTCTTTGATCGGATCTGTCGCGATAATGGCATCGCACATCGTCTGACCGCACCGGGCACCCCGACCACGACCGGCAAGATCGAACGCTTCCACCGAACCTTGCGCCAAGAGTTCCTCATGGACCGGACGTTTCCATCTCTCGAACGCGCTCAGGCCGAACTGGACGAGTGGATCGAGGACTACAACCTGCGTCGTCCTCACCAGAGCCTCAAGATGGCCACGCCGGGCGAACGCTTCTTCGCCACGCGAATGACGGTCCCAACGCCGGTGCTCGATCTTCGCACCTTCAATGAGGATCGCAGTGGTGACGACTGGGTGAGTCGAACCGTGTCGATCAACGGGGTCATCTCCATTGCGAACCAGATGTTCAGCGTCGGCAAGCAGCGCAGTGGTCACCTGGTCGACGTGCGAGTGCTTCCCACGTTGTTCCAGGTCTGGGACGGCGCCGAACTGATCAAGTCAATTCTGAGGACGAACTCAAAGGAGGTGAGGAAAAAGCGAGCAGAACCGCATCGAAAGCGACAAAATCAATAACAAGAAAGTGTCAAGCAACTCTTGAAGCTCTTTAGTCAAGAATCTCCCGAAGTCTTACAGCCCTACCAGTGTCCTGTATCAAGACATCGGAGACGCTGTGTCAAGACATAGTAGACACAGCGTCTCCGGCTGGCTTCTGGTAATTGCGTTTGGGGTCGATTGTGAACCAGCGCATTAGTACTCCTTCTGGATTCAGCACCCGCACGTCACGATCGGCGACCAGCATCGTCACGACTTGACCGGCATTCCTTCGCCCCATTCCGAGGTGCAAGAGGCGCGAACCGTAGCGCAGGGTGACCGTGCCGTTGGTGTCGACCTTGTCGTAGCGCACGCGAAAGTGCGCCGTGGCGTCTTTGACGTCGCCGGGGTGCGCCTTCACGCGCGCCTGGTAGACGGATTGGGGCGTTCGACGAGCGAGCGAGCGATGCGCTCGCACCTCGTTGTAGTAACCAACGAACTCATCGAGCTGAGCCTGCAACTCTTTGAGGTTGCGCGCCGGCGGTTGCTTTCTTAGATATCGCTTCATGGTCTGGTGGAACCGTTCGACCTTGCCGCAGGTCTGGGGGTGGTAGGGACTGGCGTGCTTGGCGATGACGCCCAGGCGATCGAGTTCGGTCTCGAAACCGGTGCGACCGCGGCGCGAACGCGCGGTGAAGATCGCGCCGTTGTCGGTGAGGACCGAGGCCGGGATTCCGTAGGCCTCGCAGATTGATTGGAAGATGGTCACCACGTCGAGCACCTTGGTGACCGGCAGGGCCACCGACGCCAGACAGAGCCGCGAGTGATCGTCAATGAAGTTCACGATCTCGATGCCCTTGTCGCCCTCCAAGACCCAGTGCGTCATGTCGGACTGCCAGCACTCATTGGGCAGTGACGCCTCGAAGCGTTGGTAGGAGGACTTCGGTCGCTTCTGGGGTTGGGGCGTGATGAACCCGCGTCGCTTCAGCACCCGCCAGATCGAACTGACCGACGGCGGTGTCAGCTCCTCGCGTTCCAAGTGGACCTGGATCGTCTCGGAACCGTAGTCGTGGCCGGCGTCGAAGAGCTCTTTGCGGATCTCGACGATTCGCTCCTCGAGCTCGTGGCTCCGCCGTCGGCGACGTGCGTGGTCGACGTGAGCGAGGCGCCAGGCCGGCCTCGCCCTCTCGTTCATAACGGGCCAGCAATTTGTAGATCCAACTGCGATGCAGCCCGTGGTCTCTCGCTAACGAAGCGACCGATCGGCCCTCTTTGAGATGGGCCTCCACCAGGTAGCGCCCGACGTCCATAGGAAGACCTCCTCAAGAAGTTGTCTCCTATGTCTTGCCACATCAAAAGAACTGATGTCGCTTATGTCCTGGAACCAGACACC
>Ga0209483_1002159_pt1 | contig 14005 bp, 16 predicted proteins | sample NGEPerA_FD_184508 | JGI IMG/M metagenome (GOLD analysis project Ga0209483, IMG submission 184508) | Arctic peat soil microbial communities from the Barrow Environmental Observatory site, Barrow, Alaska, USA - NGEE PermafrostL2-A... | ecosystem: Environmental > Terrestrial > Soil > Wetlands >... | reverse complement strand
CGGCGGGGCCGGGGTTGCGCGGGACGGGGCTGGCGGGGAAGCCGATTACCATCATCGTCGATCGTGGCTTTACCATGTCGGCGTTGAGCGACGGCCAGCCGCGATTTATCGCGACGGCGCGGGAGGCTGGCAAGCGCATCGCGACGATTGTGCCGCCGCTCACGCCCGTGGACTTGATCGCGGTGCCCGGCGAGGGTGCTCGGCATACCACCGCGGGCGACTGGGCCGGCACGCTTCGCGCGCTTTCGCGCACCGCGCTCGACACCCGTGCCGCCCTCCGCGACATGGTGCGCGATCGCCTGGCCGGCACTAGCGGGCCGGTGATTGTGATCAGCGATCAGCGGCTGGATGCCGACGATGCGCGCGTGGTGCAATTCGCGCCGCAAGGGCGCGTGGCGGACGTGGCGATATCGTTGCTGTCTGCTCGCGCGGCGCCGACGCCGCAGGTGATGGTGCGCGTGCGAAATGATTCGGATCGCCGTTCCGCGGCTATTGAAGTTCAATCCGCTGGGCGGACGGTTCGCCGGACGGTTGATCTGCCCGAACGCGGGGCGCGGCGGGATTTTTTCCTCGATTTGGAAAGCCTGGGTTCCGTGGTCGAGGCGTCGATTGACGCGACGGACGATCAGCCGGCCAATGACCGCGCCTGGCTCGTGCGCGAGGGGAGCAACCCGAAGCTTGAGGCCCGCGCGCCGCTGCCGGCCGAATTGCAACGGATGATCCAGGTGTATGGCAGGTCGCGGCCGCCGACCGAGGCTTCGAGCGTTCTGGCGATCGTGGCGGATGAAGCGCGACTTCCGAGGGATGGCCCCGCGATCTGGATCGCCCCGTCCACCGGAAGCATCATGCGCGGGGAAACGGACGCGATTGCCCACCCAGTGACGGCGAACATCGATTGGCGGGCGTTCCCGCGCGAGGCGCGGCTGGCCGGGGAGCCACCCAAAGGCTGGAAGATTTTGGCGCGCCTCGCGGGCCGGCCGATCCTGGCAGTGCGCTCCGAACCGGTTCGGCGGGTGTGGGTGGGATTTGACGCGGGGGCTTGGTCGGGAACCACCGATTTTGTGGTCTTCTGGGCCAACGTCCTCTCCTGGGCCGGCGCGTCGGAAGAGCGATTCGCGGGTTACTCATTGGATCGATATGAGCCGGGCTGGAAGCAGGTACGAACGCCGGCAATTACGCCAATCCCCGCAGCCGGGGAATGGCCCGGTTTGTACCAGAGTCCCGAGGGCGGTCAGCGGGCGTTCAATGCGCCTGATATGCCCGCGGCGGGCGATGCACGCACGACTGCCAACTGGCGCAAAAAGCTCTCGGCAGCTCTGGGAAATCACGTCGGGGGATGGGATGTTTCGCCGCTCTTGCTGGTGCTGGCGGTAGCCGGTCTGGCCGGGGCCGCGGCAACCTGGAAGCGGCGCAACTTGACACCCGTTTCGGCGGGCCGTACGTTTTGAGCTTGCCTCTACTGTATTAGCGAAGGAACCTTGGAATGGCCGACTCAAATCCGCCCGTCTCCGTGACGCAGCAAAAAGACATCCGGATCGTCGAGTTCACCAACAACCGAATTCTCGACGAAGCCAACATCGCCGAGATCGGGCAGACCCTGTCGGCATTGATCAAGGAACGGAACAACCCCAAGTTGCTTCTGGATTTCTCCAGCGTCGATCATTTGAGCTCTGCCGCTCTTGGAATGCTCATCAGCGCCAATAACGACATTCGGGAAGCCAATGGGCAGTTGCGGCTGGCGCATATCAAGCCGCAGATCTTCGAGGTGTTTCGAATCACCAAGTTGGACAAGCTCTTTAAGATCCACCCCGGCCGGGCCGAAGCCCTGGCAAGTTTCTTGGCGTGAGTATTCTCTGGTAACCGATGGGCGTCGGCGGCTCGAATCGTCGCGGTGGCGGGGCACGCCGCTCCCGCCTTAAGGGAGGGGCGGCGCCCGACACCGGCGCGCACCTGGCCAATGGCAAGCCCACCGGAGCCGCCGGCGGCCAGGAGGGAAGCCTGATCTTCACGATTCCATCCGACCTGGAGCAGGGGCATCACGTTCAAAGACAGATCCTGCAGGCGGCGCAGGCGAATGGGTTTCACGGCGAAAGCTTCTTCGCCCTGCGCATCGCGCTGGAAGAAGCGCTGATGAACGCCATCAAACATGGCAACCGCCTCGACCCTCTCAAGAAAGTGCATATCGAGGCGCGCGTGGCGCCGGGGAAAGTGGAGATCATCGTCGAGGACGAAGGAGCCGGGTTCGACCGCAACGCCGTCCCCGATCCCACTTCCCAGGAAAACCTGGCCAAAACCAGCGGACGCGGCATCCTCCTCATCGAATCCTACATGAATAAAGTCAAATGGGACCGCGGCGGACGCAGGCTAAGAATGATCCGGGAGGATAAGCCAACCGAGAAAAATTGAGCGATCCAATCGCATTGCGGCGGCAGCTCCAATGCTCAAAACGGTGAGCCGCGATTTGATTCTCGGCCTTTCGCCTTCCAAACCACCGGCACGGGCGAGACGCCCGTGTCACATCATGGCGTGGAACGCATGAACATGACCGGCAACCGACAATCCTCAACCCACCACCAACAACTGACAACCCGCAACTGACAACCCACAACTGACCACTGACCACTGACACCTGACTCAGAAAATGCTCATCCCCATTCGCACCGACAGCCCGCTCCGCAGAACGCCGTACATGAACTGGGGGATCATCGCGCTGAATGTGGTGGTTTTTTTGTTCACGATTTCCCATCCGCTGGCGTCCGATGCCTACGCGCTGGGGGTGCGCCAGCCGAAGCTCTACCAATTTTTCACCTATCAGTTCCTCCATGCCGGCTGGATGCACATCATCGGAAACATGTTGTTCCTCTACCTCTTCGGCAACAATATCAATGACCGGCTGGGGAACCTGGGCTACCTGTTCTTTTATCTTGCCGGTGGCGTGTTTTCCGGCGCGAGCTTTGTCATGACGGCCAGCGTCGATACCTCGCTGGTCGGCGCCAGCGGCGCGATATCGGCGGTGACGGGCGCGTACCTTGTCTTGCTGCCGCGATCCAACGTCACGATCTTTTATTTTTGGTTTTTGATCGGCGTCACGGAGATCGCCAGCCTCTGGTTCATCCTCGGGTTTTTTGCCTACGACATTTTCCTGGCCGCCAGCGCCAATTCGGATCCGGTGGCCCACATGGCGCACATCGGCGGATCGATCTTCGGCATCGTGATTTGCGGCGGATTGCTGTTATTGAAGTTGCTGCCGCGCGATCCGTTTGACGTGATCGCGATGATCCAGCGGTGGAACCGCCGGCGGCAGTATCGGGACATGGTGGCGGGGGGTTACAACCCGTGTGATTACTCGCGGCCTGGCCCTCCGGGCCGGCATGCCCCGCCCCCGCCGCCGGATGCGCGCACCGCCCGCATTCTTGATATTCGCGCCGCCATCTCCGAATCGCTGGCCGCCCACGACCTCGATAAGGCCACGCGCCTGTATGGCGAGCTCAAAACCCTCGACCCGCAGCACGTCCTTGCCCGCCAGCAACAACTGGATGTCGCCAACCACCTGGCCGCCCAGCAATCCCACGCGCAGGCCGCCGAGGCGTACGAGGTGTTTCTCAAGCAGTACCCCAAGTATGAGCAAATCCAGCAGGTTGAACTGATGCTCGGCCTGATCTACTCCCGCTATCTCAATCAGCCCGACCGCGCCCGCGCGTGCCTCCAGCTTGCGATGGGAAAGTTCCATACCGGCCGGGAGATGGAGATGGCCAGGGAGGAACTGATACATCTGGGCGCGGCGCCAACTCCGCCAACGAAATATTGAGCGATTCCAAATGCAATTGGCAGCTGCACAGACGTGGGTGTCGTGGAAAAAAGCCCGTCATGTATCATGGGCGTCTCGCCCGTGCGGACTTGCGCGGTAGTTGAGGAATCACGATTTTCCCAATTTCAACACACCCTGCACGGGCGGGACGCCGCGGGACGCCCGTGTCACGTCGTATCACGGGCGTCTCGCCCGTGCACAGTGCGTTGAGATTGGCAGAACCGTGATTGTTCAACTACCGCGTCATCAGCAGGGGCGGGACGCCCGTGATACGATGACGCTCTTCTTTCTCGAATTTTCGATCAATACGTCGCTTCAAACGCATGCGGCACATGCCGAATTTCCGGCTCGCGGCCATCGGGCCAGACGATCGCAACCACATCAAAACGCGCCGGCGGGGGCGGGCTGCCGTACCGGCCCAGATAGGCCTTGGCGGTCTTGGTGATCTGATGGCGTTTGAAGTCATGCACCTGAACTTCGGGGGCGGGCTCCTCGCCGACGCGTGTTTTCACCTCGACAAAAACCAGTGTGCCGCCATCGCGCGCGATGATGTCGATTTCGCCGGTCTGGCAGCGAAAGTTGCGCACGATGATCTTGTAACCCAGATTGCGCAGAAACCGCGCCGCCAGATTCTCGCCGCGATCGCCAAGGGTGTCGCGCGCGGGAGCGGCCTTAAACAGCGACCGGAACCAATGGAGCATGGGTCGCCAAGGTATTAGCCCAGCGCAGGGCCTGTCCGCAACCAAATCCGAAATCCGAAGCTCGAAATCCGAAACAAATCAAAAATACAAAGCGGAAAACAGACAATCGCCCTCACGAACGCAAAGCCACGCGCATCGTTAGGATACATCGCGCGCCTATTCAATCGGCTTGATATAAACATGCCGGAACTCCACCGGATCAGTATGCCCGGCGAATCCGAATGAGCCTTTGGTGCGCATAAGCCCCGGATGCTTGTTGTGAGCCATGAATTCATGCACCTTGCTCACGTCGGCGTTCACAACCACGTTGCCGTTGAGTTCGACCTTGATGGTGTGGCCCTTGATGATGAAGTGCTCGAAGTTCCATTCGCCCAGGGGCCGCAGGTAGCCCATGTGGGCCGGCACGACGCCGTAGATCGAGCAGCAGGATTGGCGGGGATCGAGATTCTTGTACTCGGGTGCGGTGTCGTCGAGGATTTGCAGTTCGCACATGCCGACGTAGGCGGTGTCGCCGGTGCCGGGGTAGCGGATGGCCAGGCCGTTGTTGCCGGCGGGGGGCAGCTTGAATTCCACTTTCCCCTCGAAGTCGGTGAATTCCTCGTTGGTATGGATGGTGCCGCCTTTGCCGGGCTTGCAGCGGATGGCGCCGTCGTGCACTTCGTATTCATCGACCGGGCCGCCCCAGCCGGTGAAGTCCTTGCCGTTGAACACGCTCTTGTAGCCTTGCGTGCCGGCCAGCTTATCGAGAGCGGCGTTTGCCTCGGCATTCTGGATTTCGCGGATGTAGACGTTTCGGAAACGGATCTCCGAGCCGTGGGTTTGCAGCTCGATGGGGCCGATGGGCAGCACCGGCAAAGTGCGATCGAAGTAGTTATCGAGAATTTGCCCGTCCACCGTTAGCTTGTCGTTGAACCAGACCCACACGCGCGAGCCGATCATTTTGATGTGGAAGGTGTTCCACTGCCCGACGGGATTGTCGGCTTTCACCAGCGGCCATTTGCCGGGGTTGTCGTTGTTGTTGTTCCACAGCGCGCCCGAACCTTTCTGGATGCCGTTGGCGATTTCGCGGGCATTGGAGGGATCCCAGATTTGCACCTGCGGGTAAGCACGGAGGTAGACGCCCGAATCCCCGTTGTGGCTGACCATGAGCCAATCGACCCACATGTCAAAGTCGCGATAGTCTTTGCCGGTGGTGAGATAGACGCCGTGACCATCAGAGACGATTTCGCCCTTCTCCGCGTCCACGCGCCAATGCTGGGCCATGTTGGCGTTCCACAGGGCCTGCTTGTCGGCGAGCTCCGCTTTCGAGAGTTTTGCCTCGGCGTACGGGCTGTAATCCTGCTGGCGGCCGCGCCAGCCATGCAGCGTTTTGCCGTCGAAAAGATTGGTGAAGCCCTCGGGCGGCTGGTTGAGCGGACGGTCGGCGGCCAATGCCGCGCCGCACGTCAATGCCAGAACCATGCCCGCCGCCGCCGCAAATAACCTGTGCATAAACCGCTCCGGTTTGACGTGAAACCCAGATTGCATGGGCAGCCCGATGCCATTCGTGGTTTGGATTCTTCAACGTGACACGGGCGTCCCGCCCGTGCCGATGACTGAAAGCAGAAAAATCGATGTATCTCGTATGCCGCACAACGCGCACGGGACTTCGATGAGCCTCAGTCGAATCGCGGGACGCCCGTGGCACGATTGAGATTGTATCCGCTACGCGCGTTTGCGGAAGCCCAACAGTAACATCAACAGCCCAAGCAATCCGGCCGCGATCCCGCCGACGATGTACCAGGTCGTCGCCTGCGTGAATCTTCCGGTAAACGTGTTGCTCACCTGATCGGCCATGGAATGAGACGAGTTCATTCCGATAACCAGCAGCGCCACCCCGACAACCAAAAGGACGACGCCGATGATGCGCGTTGAGTTCATGTAAGATTCCTACTTCCAATACTTTGCGACGTTGCTCTTCATGAACGCCAGGCCTTTGGTGGCCAGGTGCTCTTCATTGGGAAACATGTTGCGCCAGATGCACGTCGCGCCCGCGATCTCCGGCAGCGCGCAGCCGAAGGCTTCGATCATGAGCCACCCGTCGTAGCCGACCTCGGCGAGGGTTTGGAAGCTCTCGTCCCAGTGAACGTGTCCTTCGCCGGGCGTGGAGCGGTCGTTCTCGGAGATATGCACATGGGCGATGCGCTTGCCGCCGGCGCGGATGGACTGGGGGATTTTCTTTTCCTCGATGTTCGAGTGAAACGTATCGTAATGCAGCCTGAAATTGGGGTGATTCACGGCATCAATAAACTGAGCAGCCGTCGCCGTGTCATTGATAAAGTAGTGCTCGAAGCGATTCAGATATTCCAGCGCCATCGGCACGCCCGCCTGCTGGGCGTACGGCGCGACTTTCTGAAACACCTCGACCGCGCGGTTCCATTCATCGTCGGTGCGGCCCCGTCCGACCAGCGTACCCACCGGGCTGCTGTAGGGCCCCATCATCATGGTCGAGCCAACCGTGTGATTGTGGTCGATCATCTGCTTGAGAAAATCGACGCCCGCCTGCCGGACGGCGGCGCTGGGGTCGAGCGGGTTGGTTTCCTTGCCGACGATCACGCACGTCGTGCATTGCAGGCCGATGTCTTTTAGCTTCGCCCCGAGCTTTTTGTAGCGCGGCTCATCGGCCCCAAACGTGGGAATCTCCACGCCATCAAATCCCCAACCCTTGATCTTCTCCAGCAGCGGGTAATGTCCTTCGCCGATGTTCGCCCCCCACAGCAGCAGATTAATCCCATATTTCATAAGCGTGGCCACTCCTTGGCGGATCATATTAGCGATCCACAAGCCGGATGAAAAGCAGCCAACACTCGCCCGAAGCCATTGTGCCGCGATCCCGCAACTTTAGCCGTTCACAGCTGCTTTGGTTGCCTATTGAAGCGTAAGGAATGAGGGAATGTTCCAGGGACCAGGACGCGAAATCCACTTGCCTCCACTCGCGGGTTATGGTAGATTTACCATAATGCGGCAGCGGCAAGGAGGCGAGAATACGAAGGATAAACCGGTTCGCTGGATCGCCAGCAGCCGGGAGGACCTTCGAGAATTTCCTGACGAGGCCAAGCGCGATGTGGGGTTTGCGCTCTCGTATGCACAACAAGGCGAAAAGCACCCTTCGGCAAAGCCTCTCAAGGGTTTCAAGGGTTCGGGCGTTCTGGAGGTCGTTGAGGATTACCGCGGCGATACCTACCGTGCGGTCTACACTGTGCGATTTGCCAGGGTCGTGTATGTGCTGCATGCCTTCATGAAGAAGAGCAAGACCGGCATCAAGACACCCAGGCACGAGGTTAAACTCATCGAGCGAAGACTGAAGGTCGCCGAAAATGATTATTACAATTGGTTGAAGGAAAACACTGATGAAGACGCAACATAAGCCGCCTCGAATCCGCGAACCCCAATCTGTCACCGCCGGCAGCAACAACATCTTCGAAGACCTGGGATTTCTTAAGGACCAAGCCCTGGACCTGAAGGTCAAGGCGGGCCTCACGATGCGGATTCACAACCGCATCAAGGAACTGGGCCTGACTCAGGTTCGAGTTTCCGACCGGCTCGGCATCAGCCAGCCGGACGTGTCGAAGCTCATGAACGGCCGTCACGTCGGCTACTCCGTCGAACGGCTGCTGGCGCTGCTGAACGCGCTGGAAGTCGACGTGGATATCGTCCTACGACCCAGGCATCACGGCCGAAAGATTCAGCCCGGCACTGTTCGCGTCATGGAAGCCGCCGTCGCGTGAGCCATACTCGGATGCACACCCAAACCAGCGCCGACCTTTCACCGCGCGAGGCATTGCGGGCCATCATGAACGTCAACGGCATCTCCCAGGCCCAGATGGGGCGCATCATCGGGAGCGAGTCGGCGGTCTCCATGTTTCTCAAGAGTCAGCGCGAGTTGTCGAAATCACACATCAAAGCCCTCGCCGCACGATTCGGCGTGGACGCCGGTTTGTTTCTGTAAACGCCGGGAAGTGAAAAACGGGATAGTCATGATGGACTTCCCCACGATTGGTGGGCGCCACCTTTTCTTCGCGCACTTTGGCGATCCGCGCTTGCGAAACGGCATTGCGTGAGTTCCAATTCCAATGTTGGCTTTTCCGCCACCATTGATGGGAGCCTGGTCGATGAGAATTACAAATCGTTGGAGCATTGGAATCATCAGTGTGCTGATTGGCATGGGCGCGTTGGTCGCGAGTTCGACGTCGGCGCAGCAGCCGCCGGCGCGGAGCGCCGGGCCCGCCACTCGCCCCGCCGCGCGCGGGCAGCGCAGGGGGCCGCAGATCAACTCGCCCGAGGTGCGGGAAGACCGTCGCGTCACGTTCCGCATTCACGCGCCCAAGGCGCAGGCGGTGAGGCTCAACGCCGGTGACATCCCCGGCGGGCCTGGTCAGTCGCGCGCATTTACCAAGGGGGACAACGATGTGTGGAAACTGACACTCGGGCCGATCGATCCGGGCACGTATCGCTACACGATTGACGTGGACGGCGTCGCGACGGTCGATCCCCACAACCCGGCCATCAGCGAATCCAACGAAAATGCCTGGAGCGTCGTGCACGTTCCGGGCGCGGCGTTCATGGACGAGAACGACGTGCCGCACGGCGCGGTGGCAGCGGTGCATTACCATTCTTCGGCGCTGGGGCGCGATCGACGAATGCACGTCTACACCCCGCCAGGTTATGAGGCGGGGCAGGACAAATATCCGGTCCTTTACCTGCTGCACGGGGCCAGCGACAGCGATGATTCCTGGACTTCGGTCGGTCGGGCCAATTTCATTGTCGATAATCTCATCGCCGCGAAAAAGGCCAAGCCGATGATCGTTGTGATGCCTGCCGGCCATACCGGGCGATTCAGCTTCAACGCGGCGCCGGGGTCGGGCGGTCGCCCGAACTTCGGCGCCAACGCCTTCGAGCAGGATTTCACGCAGGACATTCGTCCGTACATCGAGAAGCATTATCGCGTGCTCGCGGATCGCGACCATCGCGCCATCGCCGGGCTGTCAATGGGGCGCGCGCAGACGCTCAATATCTCATTGGCGCGTCTAGCCGACTATGGCTACGTCGGCGTCTTCAGCTCGGGCCTGCTCTTCCGCCAGCCAGAGCAGGTCGAGAAGGAACTGGCCACCGAGTTGAATGACGCCTCGGCCAAATCAGGTCTGAAGCTGTTGTGGTTCAGCACCGGCTCGCAGGATTTCCTGCTGAATCAAACGCGCCAGACCGTCGACTTACTCAAGAAGCATGGCTTGAATCCCGTTTTCCAGCAAAGCCAGGGCGGCCATACCTGGATCAACTGGCACCACTATCTCAACGAGTTCGCCCCACAGCTCTTCCAGTGATACTTGCATTCCGCACTATGCGCTTTGCACTTCGCATCCCGCATTCGCCATGCCGCGTGGATGCGGAAAACGGGTTTGACGCGGCCCGACGCGCTTTTCGTAAATTGGGCATATTTTCGGCCTCGCAGCGCGGCTTCGCCTTCTCCAAGACGCCGAGAAGTGGTCGGCACAGGTTTATGAGGTGTTGAGCCTGGAAACGAGCCGACGCCCCGCCGATAGGTCAAACACGAATGCCCGACCCACGAAAAAGCAGCCGTTCGGTTTTCCGGCGTCACCGTCAACGGGTATACCCGGCCCGCCATTTCGTTGGGTCCTGTTCCGGCCCAAATTTGCAATCAATGTTCTGCGGGCCGTTTACGCCCTCCATTGAACCAGATATCAAGTCAACAAGAAGCCCCGGCACGCCGCCGATCAGGATATTGCCGAGAATAGCGCCGTTAAACCCGGTTTTGATAAGCCGCGTTTGTGTTGGGTAGCCTGCAAGCTCCACGCGAACGGTATGATCCTTTGAACGGATAAGCGGAGCAGCAACGGGCGTAACACCGATGCGGTTGTTATCCACGTAAATTGTAGCCCCGGCCGGTTCGCTTTTGAATTGAACCGTTTGGGTGTGGCCGCCACCCGTCACCAACGTGGCGCAACCCGTTGAAAAAAAGCCAAGCACACCCAAAGCAAATAGCACAAGCGATTTCATGCGGATCCCTTCTTCAAGCCCGAACCAAGCGCGGCGGGAAGACGTGACACACCGCCATGTTGCGCTTTGTCTGTGGTGGATTATATTTGCGGCGACATTCTTGCCAACGTGGCCGCCAGCTTGTTCGCGCGCAAATTCGGCAAGAGGATTCGCGAGCTACGCGAAGCCGCCGGCTTGTCACAGGAGAGACTTGCAGACGAGGCGGGCCTACACCGAACGCACATTAGTTTGATAGAACGTGGGCGCCGTTCTGTTCGCCTGGAAACAATCGAGCGCCTTGCGATTGCGCTTAAAACGCAACCGGGCGCGATGATGCCCGTATTGAAATTCGCACGCTAAGGCCGAAACTGGTACGGCGACTGCGTTGGAACCGGAAAAAGGTGGCGCTCACTCTATTGTCCCCAAGCTTGGCGCGTTCTATAGTGAGCAGGGAAGGGTTGACTCATGAGCGCCATTCGCATCCGAAGGACAATCGATTCTGATACGTTGCACTTGCCCGAGTTGGTCTCGTTGATCGGCCGGACGGTCGACATTGTAATCGAGGATGGGTCTGCGGCGGATGGACCTCCGAGTCGAATTACGCCCGGTACCGGCGATTGGGATCACGCGCTCGCCGCAATCCAGAAACTTCACGACTACGACTACGACGCACAGGGCGACCAGGACGCGTGTGACGTTCGCGATGTCCAAGAGCGCTTATCATGATCCTGGTAGACGCCTGCGTGCTCTTCGATCATCTTCGTGGGAAAGACCTGCGTCTCGCCGGATACTTCAGATCGCTTCCCTGCGCTGTGTGCGGCATCACGCGGGCGGAAGTCCTTCATGGGGCGCGTCATCCCGCCGACCGCGCGGCGCTGGTTCGTTGGCTGAATTGTTTTGCGCAGGTCTTAGTTCCGGACAGCACCTGGGATTGCGTCGGCGACAACCTTGCGAAACTCCGGACATCCGGGATCACGGTTCCGTTCCCGGACGTCGTCCTCGCCAGCGTTGCCATTGAGGGCGCCCATGAGGTCTGGAGCCGGGACGCTCACTTTCCAGTTATGCGGCGCGTGCTCACGGCACTTCGGCTCTTCCCAGAGCCGCCGTAGGAATTGAGGCGAGGAAAGCGGTTCGACGCTTTGGCAATATTCAGACAATCCTCCACCCGCCCGAATTTCAGTTTTAGCGCTCGGCAGGCCCCGTGGTGGATGTGCAAAGCGTAGCAACGCCGTCAATGGCGCTTCCGGTGTCCACGCCGGGGTAGAGCGTACTCGCGCCACTCCGGATTGGGGGCGCGGTCTGCGGTTGTGGACGTGAAGGCGCGCCTCCAATCCGGGGCGGCGCGGCTTGAGGCGTATTGGGGCGATTCGCGCGTTTGCCCGCCGCTTTACCCCGGCGTGGACACCGGACTGTGGGCCCGGCAACTCCGCCTGGATTGTTCAATTCTTCAGATGCTTGTCCAGAAACTCGATCGCCGCCTTGTCGGCTTGCCGGGCGTATTCTCCGCCGAAGCCGTGGCCGGCGCCTTTGAGCGTTAATAGCTCGACGTCCAAGCCCATGGACTTCATGCGATCGTACATCCAGGTGGCCTGTTCGTAGTTGACGTACTTGTCCTGCGTTCCGTGCAGCAGCAGCGTGGGGGCGGCGTCGGGGGTAACCCAGTTGATGGGGCTGGCGAGAATGTGTTTTGCCCTGGCGTGCTCGAGATCTCCGCCGAGCCACATCGGCAGCACCTCGGCGGCGTCCACGCTTTTGCCGTACGACTTGGTGAAATCCTCCGGGCCATAGTAATTGATGACGCACTGCACCTTGCTGGATTGGCGGGGATATTGGGTGCCGTCGAAGCGATGCACGTCGCCGGTCACGCCCAGGAACTGCGCCAGGTGTCCTCCGGCGGAGCCGCCGAGGGATGCGATGCGATTGGGATCGATGTGGTACTTGGCCGCGTTTTCGCGCATCCATCGCACGGCGGTCTTCACGTCCTCGATTGCCGCCGGGAACTGGTACTTGGGCGACAGGCGATACTCGACGGTGACGGCGACGTACCCATGCTCGGCAAGTGTGCGGCACATGCCGTCGTAGCCGTGCCGGTCGCCCGCGCGGAATCCGCCGCCGTGGATGCAGACCACCGCCGGCCGAAGCGCCGCGCCCTGCTCTTTGGGTTCCGCGAGATTCAGCTTCAGGTGCTGGTTGTCCGGATTGGCGTACTCGATTCCCTCCTCGAACACGATCGCCGCCGCCGGCGATTGGCGCGCGAACGCGAGGGCAATGATTAAACCCGCACAAAGACACACTGATTTTCGCACGGCAGCCTCCTGTTTACGAGAATGATTGAAGACGCGGCAACTCTCTTACTGCCGGGTGCGGTGGAATGTTGCGGAGAGATCAACGTGTCACGGGCGTCCCGCCCGTGCGTCTTGCATGGGACTGGGGGGACATCGGTTTTCCTACCAACAATTCAAACCTCAATTCTCCATTGTTCGGTAAACTCGACGAACTACGAATGGGTCTCCGCGTCTCGGCGGTTTAATTCCTTCCTGGGTTGAATCGGCAACAAAAATTGCAAAAAATGCAGTCCTCCTGTCGATGTGAGGTGCGCAGTGTGGCAACTTGTAGCTTCCGTCGCCGGCTCCGGAAAAGCCGCGGACAATGGCCCCTGGGGATGAGAAGGATGCGGTTTAGCATGGCAGAGATAACGCGCAAAGAGTTGATTCTGCTTTTGGCCGCCGTCCCTGATCGGGCGTGCGGGAAGAATGAGAAGCTCATCCGGCTCGCCGGGGTGGACCTGAGCGGGCTGGATTTAAGCGGCCTAAACCTCTCGCACGCGGATTTCGCCGGAGCAAATCTGCGCGGCTGCGACTTGAGCGATGCGTGCCTGCGTCACTGCGATTTTTCCCGGGCCGATCTGACGGGTGCAATCCTTCGCGGCGTTCATGGCGAGCAGGCCATTTTCATGGACGCGGCATTGCCCGGCGCGGACTTCCGCGCCAGCGAGCGCGATGTTTTCTATGGCACCCATCTGGCGGGCGCCAATTTCCAGGGGGCGGACCTCACCGATGCGGTGCTTGCCGGCGCGAGCCTGGAAGGGGCGGATTTTGAGGATGCGGTGCTGATTCGCGCAAATCTTACCGAATGCGGAATTGATGATTGCACGAATTTCGAGCGCGCGCGGATGGCCGAGTGCGTGTTTGACGACCCTGCCGCGGGGGTTTTGGATCGGGATACAGATTCGATGCCGCTCTTCCCCGCCCTGCAAAAGCGCTCGCGGCGCGTGGGTGCCGCAGGGCGATGCGACGCGGCATAGAGCCCGGATGATTCACCACGAAGTCACGAAGACACTCAGCGTGGCCTCGCTGCGCTTCGGCCACAACCAAATGTAGGAATACAAAGGCGCTGGCCTTTTCGATAAAGTGAGTTTGGATAAAAAACCACTCACCGAAAGGACAGCGCCATGGATTCGTTT
>Ga0209483_1002158_pt1 | contig 14006 bp, 10 predicted proteins | sample NGEPerA_FD_184508 | JGI IMG/M metagenome (GOLD analysis project Ga0209483, IMG submission 184508) | Arctic peat soil microbial communities from the Barrow Environmental Observatory site, Barrow, Alaska, USA - NGEE PermafrostL2-A... | ecosystem: Environmental > Terrestrial > Soil > Wetlands >... | reverse complement strand
CGCGTCGCGGAAGCCAAGCTCGATCCCGCGCGCTCCAAGCGCATCGCGCGCGAGGTCGGCGCCCAGCCGGGCGAGCCGGTGGCGGTCATCGATTATTTCAAGCCGGGCATCGAGGAGATGGCGACGTTGCTGCCGCCCTTGGTCGCGCGGCCGATCCTCGCGCTGTCGGCGCGCATGGGCTGGCTTGGCACGGTCTATTGGGGAATGACCGTCCAGAGCAATTCGGTCTCGGGCTATTTGAAGATGCGGATGCTGGCGAGCCTGCGCCGCTTCCGCAAATCGAGTCACCGTTTCCGCGAGGAGCAGCGTGCCATCGATGAATGGCTCGGCCTGGTCACGGGCGCGGCGGCCCGCTCCGCCGATTTGGGCATCGAGGTCGCGGAATGCGCGCGGCTGATCAAGGGCTATGGCGATACGCTGAAGCGCGGCCAGGGCAATTACGGTACCATCGTCAGCCGCGTGATCGCCCCGGCGATCGCCGGCAAATGGCCCGCGCCGCGGGCCGCCGACGCCATCGCCAGCGCGCGGATCGCCGCGCTCGCCGACCCCGAGGGCGAAGGTCTGGCCCGTACCATCGCCGAAATCGACAGCCGCACTCCGCTCGGCCTCGCCGCGGAATAATCCGGCCCGGCGAGTCGCCGGATTATTGCGTGTCGCCGCCTGACTCTGTTGTACGCTTCAGAATTGGATGAGGGGGCGCGACGGTGCATGAACACGGGATCTTCCGGGCACCTTGGCCTCGACTCCATCTCGGTGATCATTCCGGTCTATAACGAGGAACGCAGCATTGCGCTCCTGGTCGAACGGCTCTTTTCCATCCTCGGCGGCCTTGGCCGCGCCTTCGAGGTGATTGCCGTGAATGACGGCAGCATCGACGGCTCGATGAGCGAATTGCGCAAGGCGGCGACGGCGCGGCCGGAATTCAAAGTGGTCAGCCTGGCTCGCAATTACGGACAAACGGCGGCCGTCATGGCGGGACTCGACCACGCGCGGGGCGAGATCATCGTGCCGATCGACGCCGATCTGCAAAACGATCCCGCCGATATTCCATTGCTGCTGGCCAAGATCGAGGAAGGGTATGACGTCGTCTCCGGCTGGCGGAAGGAGCGCAAGGACCACGCGATCCGGCGGAATTTCATGAGCTGGGTCGCGAATTGGCTGATCTCCTGGATTTCGGGCGTGCATCTCCATGATTACGGCTGTTCGCTGAAGGCCTATCGCCGCGCCGTCATCGGCCATGTCCGGCTATACGGCGAGATGCATCGGTTTGTCCCGATATATGCATCCTGGTATGGCGCGCGTATCACGGAGATCGTGGTTCGGCATCATCCCAGGGCGCACGGCACCTCGAATTACGGGCTGGAGCGCGTCCTCAAGGTGCTGCTGGACCTGATCGTGGTGCGATTCCTCGATCGGTTTCTCGGCAAGCCGATCTATCTCTTCGGCGGCTTTGGCCTGCTGTGGCTGGCGATCGCATTCGCCGCCATGTTCTATGTTTTTTATCTGAAGATTTTTGAAGGGCTGTCGATGATTCAAACGCCCTTGCCGGCGCTGGCGGCGATGTCGCTGATGATGGGGGTGACCAGCATCCTGATCGGCCTGTTGGCCGAAATCGTGGTGCGGATTTATTTCGAGGCGCGCTCCCAGCTCATCTACCACATCCGCGAAGAGATCAATTTCGACCAAACCCTGAAGATCTGAGCATGTGCGGTATTGCCGGTTTTGTTGGGGAGCATGATCCGGCGCATCTCGGCGCGATGGTCGGGGCGCTGGCGCATCGCGGCCCCGACGATGAGGGGCGCTACATCGATCCGGCGCTGGGCGTTCATCTTGGCTTTCGCCGGCTTGCCATCATCGATCCCGCCGGCGGCGCCCAGCCGATGTGGAACGCCGATCGCTCGATCGGCGTGGTGTTCAACGGCGAGATCTACAATCATCGCGAGCTGCGCGCCGAGCTTGAAGGGCTCGGCCATCGGTTCGCGACCGATCATTCCGACACCGAGGTGCTGGTCCACGGCTATGCCGCGTGGGGCCAGGCGCTGCCCCTGCGGCTGAACGGCATGTTCGCCTTCGTCGTCTTCGACCGGGCGCGGCGGCTTCTGTTCGCGGCGCGCGACCGGTTCGGCGAAAAGCCGTTCTACTATACGGCGCGTCCGAGATTTTTCGCCTTCGCATCGGAGCTGTCGGCGCTTATTTGCCATCCGAAGGTGGATCGGACAATCGACCCGCGATCGCTGCAAAAATTTTTCGCCTACGGCTATCTTCCCGCGCCCAACGCGCTCTATCGCGGCGCGCGGAAATTGCCGGGCGGCTGCTGTCTTGCCCTCGATCTGGCCAGCGGCGAGCTCGCCGAAACCCGCTATTGGCGCTTCACCATCGAGGCCGAGAATGACGCCCCGGCGGCGCGGATCGCGCCCTTGGCGGAGGAGTTACGGGATTTGCTCGATCGCGCGGTCGCGCGCCGTCTCCTCAGCGACGTACCGCTGGGCGTCTTCCTGTCGGGCGGCATCGATTCGAGCCTGGTGCTGGCGTTGGCGGCGCGGCATCGGCCGGCCGCCTCGCTCGACAGTTTCACCATCGGCTTCACCGAGCCGTCATTCGACGAATCGGCCCATGCGCGCCGGGTCGCGACGATGATCGGGACGCGCCATCACCAGCGCATTCTCGATCTCGATGCCGCCCGCGACGCGGCGGATTGGGTGCTGGCACGGCTCGATGAGCCGCTTGGCGATGCCTCGATCCTGCCGACCTGGCTCTTGTCGGGCTTCGCGCGGGAGACCGTGACGGTCGCGCTGTCGGGCGATGGCGGGGACGAGTTGTTCGCCGGCTATGATCCGTTCGCCGCGCTGGCGCCGGCGGTCTGGTACGACCGGCTGATGCCGAAGGCGGTACACCCGGTGCTGCGCCGCCTAGTCGGGCGGCTGCCGCGATCGACGGCGAATATGAGCCTCGATTTCCGGCTGCGGCGCGCGCTCGCCGGTCTCTCCTATCCGCCGCGCTATTGGAACCCGGTGTGGATGGCGCCGGTCGAGCCCGCGCTGATGGCGGCGCTGTTCGACGCGCCGCTGCCGATCGAGGAGCTTTATTCGGAGGCGATCGACTTATGGGATCGCTCGCCCGCGCTGACCATGGTCGATCGGACGCTGGAATTCTTTACCAATCTCTATCTTCAGGACGATATTCTGACCAAGACCGATCGCGCCTCGATGATGGTGTCGCTCGAAACGCGCGCCGTCTTTCTCGACAATGATCTGGTCGAATTCTGCCGGCGCCTGCCCCATGGCTATAAATTTCGCGACGGGACACGAAAATATCTGCTCAAGCGCGCGGCGACCGGGTTGCTGCCCGATGCCATCCTCCAGCGGAAGAAAAAAGGCTTCGGCATTCCGCTGGCCGCGTGGCTGCGGCAAATCCCGCCCCAGCCGCCGCTGTCGTCGGTGCCCGGAATCGACATGGGCTGGGTGGCCGGCCAATGGCGCGATTTCCGCGCCGGGCGATCCGATGAAAGGCTGTTTCTATGGAGCTGGTTGAGCCTGCAGAGCGTGATGGGCGCCACGGCGGCCCTGGGCCAATGAGCGCGGTCATCGAAAAGGCGCGCGGGCCGCTCGGCCGAACGCTGTTCCGCATCGTGCGCTACGGCTTCGCCGGCCTCGCCATCTCGATCGTCTACAGCCTCGCCGTGGTGGTGTTGGTCGCCGGCCTTCGCGTGGCCGGCCCGACCGCCGCCAGCGTCATCGCCTTCATTCTGGTTCTGCCGATCGGCTATGTGACGCATCGCCGGGTCACCTTCCTCGATGCCGATCCCGACCCGCTGATGCCGCTGCGCTTCGCCGTCACCACCGCCGCGAGTTTCGTGGTGGCGATTGGCGGCATGTATGTCGTGACGGACGTTCTGGGCAAATCCTATCTCCTCGGCATCGCGCTGAATTGGCTGGTGATCCCGGCCATGAACTTCCTCATCTATTGCCTGTGGGTGTTTCGGGTGGGAAACCGATCTGGCGTGCCCGGCGGCGGCGGCGGCCCCGCCGTCGCGCCCGCGGTTCACCGCGGATCGCCGGAACGCTTCGGCTATTCCTGGGACCTCTATGACGAAATCCTGCCCGATCATGAGGAACAATTTCGGCGCTGGACGACACCGCTCGGCCCGGACGACTGGCGCGGCCTCCGCTTTCTCGATGCCGGGTGCGGCATCGGCCGCAATTCGTACTGGCCGATGACCTATGGCGCGGCCGGCGGATTGGCGGTGGATTTGGACGATCGCACGCTCGCTAGCGCGCGCGCGAATCTGCGGGCTTTCCCGACCGTTGAGGTGAGGCGGCAGAGCATCTACGAGATCGCGGAAGAGAACGCATTCGATGTCGCGTTCAGTATCGGTGTCGTCCATCATCTGGAATTTCCCGACGCTGCGGTCGCACGCCTCGTCCGGGCGACGAGGCCCAGCGGTTCGGTGCTGGTATGGCTCTATGGGCGCGAGAATAATGGCTGGATCGTCCATCTGCTCAACCCCGTCCGCATGGCGCTCCTAAGCCGGCTGCCGCTCGGCCTGGTGCATGCGCTGTCCTGGCCGGCGACGGCGATGTTATGGACATTTCTGCGCCTGGGCGGCGGGCGCCTTCAATATCTTGGCTTCATCCGACGGTTCGCGTTCCGCCACCTGCGCGCCATCGTGTTCGATCACATGATTCCGCGGATTGCGCGGTACTATACGCGCGACGAGGCGGTGGCGCTGCTGCGGAACGCTGGGCTCGACGAGGTCGAGGCGGTTTGGGTCAATGAAATGTCCTGGGCCGTCCGTGGCGCCAAGCCGTTACGATAACGGCGCCGCCAAGGACGCCGACGCGGCTGCGATGTCGCGCCACCCCGCGATTGACAGGTTCATCTATCGGTTCGCGCCGGCGATCGTGGCGCTCGGCGTGTTCCTGGCATTCTCGGCGATCTACCTGACCGGCCACCAGGACGCCTATATGGCGGCGCTGCGTTTCTATGGCATCGACCCGTTCCGCTTTCCCTTTCTCGACATTGGCGGCTCGCTGGCGGCCTGGGATTGCAGCCGGCTGGGCATTGACGTCATCCAGAGCGATCCATGCGACGTTCTGAAACGCGGCTATACCTATTCCCCGCTATGGATGGATGGCGCCTTCATCCCGCTGGGCAGCGGCGCCAGGGGCGTGGTCGGCTGGATCCTCGGCCTGCTGTTCCTGCTGTCCCTTACCCTTCTGCCGCCCGCGCGCCGGCCGTGTGAATTGGCGCTGGTCATCCTGGCCACGATATCGACGATGGTGGTTTTCGCGGTCGAGCGCGCGAACCCCGACACCATCATTTTCATGCTGGCCCTGCTGGTCGGCTTCCTCGCGCGCCGCCCCCATCCGGCGCGGCTTCTGGCCTATGTCATCGCGCTGTTCGCGGCGATGGTGAAATATTATCCCATTACCCTGCTGATCCTGATGTTTCGTGAGCGCGTGTCGGCCTTCCTCGGGATCGGCGTCGCGCTCGCGATTCCGGTCGCCGCCTTCCTCGCGGTCTATCTTCCCGAGATTGAGCGTGGCTTCCCGTTTATTCCCAGCGGCTCCTATAACACGGACCTGTTCGGCGCCAAGAACCTGCCGTCTCAGATCGCGAGTTTTTTCTTAGGCCGCGTCGACGGATCGCCGGCCACGCCGCCGTTCGATCTCGTCGCGGGCGGTCTCTACGTTTTGATTGTGCTGGCGGGCGCCCTCGTGTGCCGGCGCCTCCTGATTCGGACGCCGCTCCGCGCGGCGCTGTTGGCGATCCGCGACCCCGAGGGCATGTTTCTGATCGGTGGCTGCGTCCTGATCGTCGGTTGTTTTTTCGCGGGGCAAAATGTCGCCTACCGGGGAATATTTCTGTTGTTCGTGCTGCCCGGCCTGCTCGCGATCGGGCGCGGCACGGCCGATGCGGGGCTGCGGCGGATTATGGTGGCGACGGCGATCGTGCTGGTGTCGGTGATGTGGGGCGAGTTCTTTCGCAGGGGATTGTTGAATTTTCTCGGTATCGCCGCATTCTCTCCTTTGTCGCGCAATCTCCTCTATTTGGCCTACTGGCTGGTTTGGCTGGTCCGCGAGCTGGCATGGTGGGGGATGATCAGCGTCATGGTCGCGATCCTGCTGAGCTTCCTGGCGGACGCGCGGACCGTCCGCGCCGCCTGGCAGGCCGTTGGACGATATCGCGCGCGATAATACCGACCCGGACGGCCGCTTGGGGTTGTGAGAATGGCCGTCGTCCGCATCGTCGGCGTTGCGTGCTTCCCGACGCGATGCTCTTCGGCGGGCGTTTTTGCTGGGTCATGCCGGTGCCGGCGTTTCGAGGCCCATCGCCGCACCATCGACGTTGGCTGGCTGGCTTCGGCTTGCCTAAGCTAACAAGCCATATTCCTGGAAAATAAGCGCGGTTCGAAACCGCCCGCATGGCCGCGCCGCCGATCAGCGAATCCGACGGATCAGGATGACCGCGTCGCCTGCCTGCAGTCCCGAAACGATTTCGACCTTGTCGCCATAGTCGCGGCCGATGGCAACTGGCACCAAATCCGCCACCCCGTTCTTGGCGATGGCGACGCGGAGCCCTTCCTTGCGGAAGATCAAGGTATTGGACGGCACGGCGGCAGCGTTCCCGGCGGCATGCCGCGTAGCGTGGTTTGCGTTCCTTGGCTAAATCTTGGAACAAACCCTAATCCCAGCCCGGGACGATTCTCGCATCGAAGGGCACGCACTCGGCGAGCGGCCGATCCCGCGGCCCCAGCATCCGCCGAGAATGAACGGAAGTAATAGAATCCAGGATCGTCGCGGCAAGTTTTGCGGGATCGCTCATCGGCAACCGAACGTCGACAGCGACATCATCAGCCGAAGCGTCACCCCCGAAAACAACGATCTTGTCGGCGGCGGGTGGGCAAGTCCGCATTCCAGGCATTAGAATCACGATATCGTCCCTGATCGAATCGCGGCAATGCCATTGAGCTGACTTATCGATACGCGCGAAGTGTCCAGCTAGACGAAATGCAGACGCCAACGACGCGGCAACGTCGTAATCACCGCTGTCGGGATTTTTGATACCGATGCGATATCGCGCCGACAGATATTCGATGAACATCGTGAACAAGCGATCCGCGGCATCGGGCGCCGCGGGATCGAGCGGCACGACTGCCGTCGCGCAGCACTTTGCCAATCGATCGGCGATTTCGGCGTCGCCCGCCAGCACCAGGTCGAAGATAGAGAAATCGTGCCGCATCCATTGCTCTACATTGGAAGTGACCCAGGCGATCCGATGCATCATCGGATGGCGGTGACGTACGCATTCGAGGCGATAGCAAGGATCGGCGACAATCAAGAGCGCCTGAGCCGTCATGTCATAGCCGCTCGCACCGCGGATGTTCCAGTGATAGCGGTCCCCGAGAGCTTGCGCCGTGGTCCGCACTTTTTCATGATTTGGGCCCGATACAACGGTGACATTTGCCCGATACCCCCACAGCGAACCATCATCCATGAAGAGACGGGGCAAAATGGTTCGGCGTACCGCGTAACCGAAGCGCCGACTAAAAACTTCAAAGTTATTTTCGAGCCAATCCTTTCGGTGGTGCTTCAAAATCGTTTGCCGAGTAGCACGGCCGCGATGAAACGCAGAAACGTTGTTGAGACAGATATTCTTCCGGCCCCAGCCGAAAGCGAGCTTCAGATTCAGATCGATGTCCTCGAAACCATACAAGTAGTCCTCGCATAATCCTCCCACACCTAGGTAATCATCTCGACGACACACGCTGACAGCCGCCGTTACCGCCAGGAAATGGCTCGGCGCAGAGGCGATTCGTTCGTCCCCCGCCATCGGCGTCGCGTCATACGGTCCGGAAAGCCGTCGACGCTGGTTCCATTTGAAACGTACGCCGATATGCTGGACCGATGAGGTTTCACCCTTTTTCGGGTCCGCATCCAGCAGCTTGCAGCCAACGATGCCACCATAACGGGCCGCAGTCGCGATCATCTGGCCGATCATATCCTCGGACAACACGATATCGTTGTTCAGCAGCAGCAGATACTCGCCGGTCGCGCGTTCCGCGGCGCGGTTACAAGAAAAAGAAAAACTGTGATTCCGGCGACAGCACACAATGGTCAGTGGCAGAAGCTTCGCCCACTTCTCAATGACGGATAGACTCTCATCGGAGGAACCGTGATCGACGATGATCATATCGAGATTCGGATAGCGATTGATGCGATGAAAACTCGACAACAAATCGTCAAGCATTTGCGCGCCTTGACGATTGAGTACGATAGCCGTTACCGCGGGAGGCGGATCTGGGAGAACGGAGACCGGCACAGCCGGGCACAGACCCGCGACGTGAGGAGCAACTGAACGTGCCGCGGCCCGTCGCGGTCGAAACACGGGGTAGATAGGCGCTGCCATGTCACTGGCGAATTGCGTGACCCGCGCCGAAAGTGTTTGGGCCGGCCAATGCCCAACATTGACCCGGGGCACTCCGCGATGGCTTAAGACGGGTCTTGGTCTAAATGACATACAATTTTTCACCTGAATTTGCGCGGGACAAGTCCGGCATCGTTAAGTCCAGTTTCGGTATAAACTATAATAATACTCGTTGACCCGAGCCTTTGAATCTGACCCGGGCTCTTTTTCTCATCCGTTGATGAGTGGAGTCTATTGCTCACTTGACCCTGTCTGGCTCGGTGGTGCAACGGGACGGGACGCGAAGCCCTCGAGTGAGCGTAGATCCTGTCCCGTCGCATTGCCGGATCACTGAGCTTAGCATAGGCGGCGGGCGGCAGATTGCCGAGCGCCCTGTGGTCTGACGGATTGTCGTCATCCCGCCGCTGGCTCATGCCGAAACCTTCACAAGCGTGCGCCACCGCCTGCGGCCTCGCAGCGGGCGTCACCATTTTTTGGCAGCGTGTCCTTTAGGATCGCGTTGGTCCAATATCGCCTCGGCCAAGTTTTTTCAGCTTGGTGTTCTCGTCCTCAAGCGGCTTCAGCCGGCGCGCGGTCCGACACATCGAGCCCGTCATACCGCGCCTTCCATTTGGAAAATGTGGCACTGCCGACCCCGTGCTTGCGGCAACATCAGCCATCGTCGCCCCAGCCTCCTGCTCCCGCGGAATCCCGATGAATTGTTCCTGGTTAAACCTCGACGCCCCTTACCGCAGATCGAACTTTAGAGCCCTCATCACGGCGCGGTAGGCGAAGGGCATTGAAAGCGGGGCACTTGCCGGATCCTATCAACCCATCGCTTTGCGACTATATCCTGCGCTTCCGTGGTAAAATGGCCGACATAGTATCGTAGGGTCGGGCCGGTCAGATCGTCGAGGTCGGGCCCTCGAATCAGGCATTTGTGCCGTGCGATCGCGTCAAGTTGTGCCTGACGGATTTGCGGGAGAACGGTCCGAGAAAGTGTTTCAATCGCGACGATCATCGGGGCATGGATGCCTGCGTTCCAAATCGTCGCATAAACGCGCAGTAGGTTGTCGGTATAATCCTTAGCTGGTGTGGTGAAATCCGATTCACCCTGGCTCCAAGTTATGTAGTCGATCTTAATGTGATGCTGGACGAGGAAGGTCGTCCGTTGCTTTAGCGGGCCGTTCAGCCGGCCCCCGGGCGCCCAATCCGCAACTCGCGTGCCACCCACGGCAACAAGCGCGATCACGACGGAATCCGCCACATGGTCCTGAACCAGTTGCGCGCCGACCCTTGTCCAAACATTGGTGCCTTTGCCATACGCGCCAAACAGTGGATCGTGCGCCGGGACCACGCGATGAAGCGCCCAGGCGAGTTCATAGACATTGGCAGGAGCAATAGCCGGCCCCTGACCGACATTGCCCGCATTGGATTGGCCCAACGCGAACACACCCAACGGCTCGGCGGCATCTTGGCGCTGCTCGGCATGCGCTGTGATACCAGCAATCGATGCCGTCAGAAGCCAAGCGATGAAGATGAATCGGATTCGCATTATCTCAGTCGGGCACCCCTTCGATGATCTCGATCAGGCCTATGCCGACGACCATATAAAACGAGACACGCTTGCCGTGGAACAGGATGGCCGGTTTCGGCGGGGAAACGCATTGCACGCGAAGCTTTGCGTCGTCGATCTGGCGCAGCGTGGCTTCGAGATCGTTCGATATATAGCACAAATGATAAACGATACCATTCATGTGGCGGGCGACCAGCCCGTCGACGGGACCCTTTCCCTGGCCCGGATAGATCACCTCGATGTTGGGCATCGCGTTATGCAAGCACATGATCAAATTGACGTTCTGTTCGGGATCGAAGATCGGCTCGCCCATCCGGTAGCCGAGCCCCGTCAGTAAAGACCGGGCGTCGTCAGGACGGCGAACCGCCAAGCCGAGGTGATGAAATTGAAGTCCGAATTCATTCATGGCGATCTTTCACGCGGCACGCCCAATGATGCCAACGGAAATCGGGATCTTGCGCTTGCGTGCGTCGGCTTCCGAATAACCTGAGGCGGGCGCAAAACAAGTGTCCTCTATGTCAAAGTCGGCCGCGCGAACCATCTCGATGACCTCTTCGGGCGTGGTCAGCAGATAAATATGGTCAGTTGCCGGCGCGTTAATCGGCATGTTGACGAAAATGCGGCCACCCGGGACGATGATACGCCGGAGCGCCCGCAACGCCGTCAGCGGTTGCTCGAGGTGCTCGCAAACTTCGCTCAGAATGATGCTGTCGAACCGACCGGAAAGCGGTGAGCCGTCGAGCACGTTATGGGTTTCGAGCCGGGTTGGCGTCGCCACCTCCAGGACCTTAAGGCAAGCTGCGGTATGTTCGAGGCTGACCGCGCTCACATCCCAGCCGGTCAATTCGGCGCAATCGGCGTATTCCGCAGCGAGCGCTAGCAACAAACCATGACCTGGGCCGACTTCCAACAGCTTGCCGCCGCGCGGGGCCCGACCGAGAAATTTCTCGATAAAAAAATTCAGGATCAAGGCGTGATTGCTCCATAGAACTTGCGACAGGAGCAGGCCCTTCATGTATTGGTCCATCACCACTTTGTTCGAATAGACGGCTTCGTTGGCCTCGTCGAATGTACTGAGGCGGTATTTGTGGTTCCGCCGGAAGTACAAATCTTCCTCTCGCACCATGTCGCACATCCAGCGATATCCGCCATACAAGTCATCCATGTGACCGTCGCCGAGGCGCTCGATCATGACCGCGACGTCCTCTCCATGGGCGAGAACGGGGGCACTCCGGATGGACAGGCTTGTGGTCATGAATTTCGTATGCTCTGGCCAGTTCATTAGCACGAGGGCAACGATGCGGCCGAGCGCGGAAGCGCGCGTCAGTCCCTGGAAATTGAAACCATTGTTGGTGGGCATGGTCATGCGGAACACCCCTTGCGTACTTGTAGCATGCAATGTGCCCGAGCTACGTTCAACTCCGCAATAGATAGTTTCCTGCGGACACGGTCCCAATTTACACTGACTTGATTGCCGAAAACGCCGCCTTTGATGCAAGGCGTGATATATATGTGTTGGCGGCGACCAACGTCAGTGCGCGTCCGGCAACGACAATCTTGCTTCTCCTTTCGGGAGTGGCTACGACATGCGGCTCGATGAAAGCGGTTCGACGATAGATGGCAAAAGATGGCAGAATCGATTCTAAGGCGGTCCAAACAAGCGAAAACGCCTGTCTTTACGATAGCATCGGCCCAACTTGCGATGCGCCATAACGATTGGACCGAAGCTCTGAATTGCTGGAATAATGTTCGCTTGCAGTCTCCCGACTGCGTCCCGGCTTATTTGGGAGTTGCCAAAGCGTTGTGTGCCCTGAAGCGTCTCGACGAAGCCGGAGCGGTTTTGGCCGATGCACGCAAACATTTTCCCGCCCATGCGGACGTGGCGATTGCCGAAGCACGCCTTGTACATGAACGCCGTGATTGGCCTTCGGCACTTCAGCATTGGAACTTCGTCCGTGAGCGTTTTCCCGACGAAGCCCAGGCATATTTCGGCGCCGGGGTTGCGCTGTGGGAGCTTGGCCGACTCGACGAAGCCGAGGGTCTGTTCGGCGATGCCTGGGAACGCTTTCCCGAACGCTCGGCCATCGCCATCAGTTATGCGCGTCTGGCCCAGCTTCGCCGCGACTGGCCGGAGGCGCTTCGCCGTTGGGAGATTGTGCGCGAGCGTTTTCCCGACGAAGCCCAGGCGTATTTAGGCGCCGGGGTTGCGCTGTGGGAGCTGGGCCGACTTGACGAAGCCGAGGGTCTGTTCGGCGCCGCCTGGGAACGCTTTCCCGATCGTCCGGCCATTGCCACCAGTTATGCGCGTCTGGCCCAACGTCGCCGCGACTGGTCGGAGGCGCTTCGCCGTTGGGAGAGTGCGCGCGAGCGGTTTCCGGTCGCTGCCGAGGCCCATATTGGCGCAATCGTTGCCTTGCGCGAGATGGGCCGCCTGGATGAGGCCGAGATTCGACTGAGCCAAACAATGGAACGCTTTCCCGAACATCCTGGCGCTGCGGCTGCCCGCGCCGAGCTTGCCCAAGCGCGCAACGACTGGCCGGAAGCGTGGCGGCGCTGGCGGGAAGTTCACCGCCGGTTCCCTTCCATCCAACTGCCAAGTTCCATGCTGGTTCGAGCCGCAAAGCTTTCACCCGAGGAAAAGGACGATATCGACGATATAGATGCATTAATAGGCGAGGCGCGAGAGCGTTTTCCGACACGATCGAGCGTCGCAATCGCCTATGCGAATCTGGCTCAGAGCCGTCGCGACTTGCCTGAGGCGCTGCGACGGTGGGAATATATTCACGATCGCTTTCCCGATTTGGCCGATGGTCCCCTGGGCATGGCACGGACGTTGCGCGACTTGGGTCGGTTTGACGAGGCCGATAAATTGTATGGTGCAATCCGGGATCGTTTTCCCGATCGTTATCATCTGGCGCGTGAATATATTACCATCGCGATACGCCGCCGAGATTGGCAGGAGGCGGTAAGGCGTCACCAAGTGGCAAGCGAGCAGTTTGCTAATTTTCTACCACCAAGGATTTTCGCCGGCATGGTGACAAATCTCGCGAAATTGGACGACATCGATCGTTTAGCCGAAACCTCCGCTAGCGATGGTAATTGGCAATCCGATGATGCCCATTCAGCGATCCGTGCTCCGTTTACGGTCTTGGGTGACCGAGGACAGGCGTTTGACAACAATGGCGCCGAGATCGGCCAGCTGATGATGAATTTCGAATCGATGGGCAACAACTGCGAGTTCGGACTGGTGCAGCGCCATTATGGTGCCGAACCGATCAGCCTCCTACGCTGGTCCGGTACCCCACCGCTACTTTTGGCGGAGGCTATTGCCGCAGGCTTCGAGGGCTTCGGTCAGCCTCAAAATACCGAATTGCAAATCCGGTATAAAGAATATCACCTTGTGGATGTACGTTTCCAAACGCGGACGCATACCTTTGTCCACGAAGGGGATGTCGACGAGGAGAAATTTTATCAGATGATGACGCGCCGACTCCAATATCTGAGCCGGAAGTTCATCGAAGATTTAACCAATGCTGAAAAGATTTTCGTCTATCGCTCAAGCAACTTCGTGATCGAGGAAGTAAGTACTCTTCATCGAGCGATGCGGAGTTATGGAAAATGCGCGCTCTTGTTCGTCGATCGAGCATCAGCGGCGAGCACCGTGACCAGGTTGGCTGACGGTTTGTTCTTGGGCGGTATGGACCGTTTCCTGGATGGCGGTGATGAAAAGCTCTATTACGATGGTTGGGTATCGATTTGCCGTCAGGCATACAATTTGTGGGACGGTCGCAGTTCGGTGCCAGCGCCGCCGACGGAGGGCCGTGAGTGGTCGCCAAACAGAAGCGTTGACGGCAGCTCGCCATGACTGTTCCTCCCCAACTTTATTGGCTACCACCGGACGCGGATTGGCGAAGTAAATTCCAGCGACTTGAGACGATGGGGGATGGCGCCTGGGACGCCGCCGTCGCGCTTGCCAATACGCGGCTTGATTTCATCCGGACCAACGCCCTCGATGGAATAGTCC
>Ga0209483_1002157_pt1 | contig 14010 bp, 12 predicted proteins | sample NGEPerA_FD_184508 | JGI IMG/M metagenome (GOLD analysis project Ga0209483, IMG submission 184508) | Arctic peat soil microbial communities from the Barrow Environmental Observatory site, Barrow, Alaska, USA - NGEE PermafrostL2-A... | ecosystem: Environmental > Terrestrial > Soil > Wetlands >... | reverse complement strand
CCGCCCTTTTCGCCGTGTTCGCCGAGCGGCACGCGTAATTGCTCAAGCAGCGGCAGATCGCCGCGCGCGGAATCCTCGAGCTGGACCCGGATCGGCACCAGCCGGTCGCCGGCGTCGAATTTCGCCAGCGCCGGACCGACGTCGCCAATGGTGGCGACCCTTATGGTCTGCGACAGGCTTTCGGTCGAGACGCCGAGCCGGGCGGCGAGATCGGCGCGCGGCTGGATGCGCAATTCGGGCCGGTCGAGCGAAGTTTCGGAAATCACATTGGCGATCAGCGGAATCCGCTTCATCTGGGTCGCGAGTTCGCTGGCGACGTTGCTGACGATGTTGCTGTCGACGCCGGTGACCACCAGCGAGATCGCGCGCAAGCCGTTTTCGTCGAGGAACCAGAACCGGATGTCCGGGACGTTTTCGAGATCCTTGGAGATCTCGAGCTCGAGCTGGCGTTGGGTGATGCTGCGCTTGGTCTTCGGCGTGTAATTGATGATCAGCGCGGCGCGGCGCACCTCGAAGGTCCCCGGCGGCACCCGCCCGCCGTCGACGAACACGCTCTTGACCTCCGGCCGCTTGCGCAGCCGGGCTACGATTTCCTCGGTCACCTTCTCGGTGAAGGCGAGCTGCGTTCCCGGCGGCAGCTCCATTGCCAGCAGCGAGCGTGCGGTGTCCTGCGCCGGCAGGAAGCCCTGCGGCAGTAGCGTGATGCTCCAGATCGAGGCGGCGAAAATGCCGAAGCCGATCAGCACGGTGATGAAGTAATGCTTGACCGACCAGGTGACGAGCCCGGTGTAGGCCTTCAATGCCCGTCCCGGCGGTGGGTCGTCATGAGGATGGTCTTTCAGGAAATAGGCCGCCAGCACCGGCGTGACGAAGCGGGCGGCGAGTAGCGAGAAGAACACCTGCACCGACACCGTGATGCCGAATTGCTTGAAGAACTGCCCGGCGATGCCCGACATGAAGCTTGCGGGCGCGAAGATCGCGATGATGGTCAGTGAGATCGCGATGACGGCGAGGCCGATTTCGTCGGCGGCCTCGAGCGCCGCGCGATAGGGCGATTTGCCCATCCGCATGTGGCGAACGATGTTCTCGATCTCGACGATGGCGTCGTCGACCAGGATACCCGTCGACAGCGTGATGGCGAGGAAGCTGACCAGATTCAGTGAAAATCCCAGCATGTCCATCGCCCAGAACGCCGGGAAGATCGACAGCGGCAGCGAGATCGCGGCGATGACGGTGGCCCTGATGTCGCGCAAAAACAGCAGCACGACAATGACGGCGAGAATCGCGCCCTCGAACAAGGTCGAGATCGCGGCTTCGTAATTGCCCTTGGTGAACTCGACCGACGTGTCGATCAGTTTGAGATCGACGCCGGGGTAGGCGACCTTCAGCGCGTCGATGCGCTTCTGCACGGCGGCCGCGACCACCACGTCGCTGGCGCCCTTGGAGCGCTTGATGCCGAGCGCCACTACCGGCTCGCCGTTGAAGCGCGCGAAGGTGCGGCGGTCGGCAATGGTATCGGTGACGGTGCCGAGATCGTCGAGTCGGACCTCGCCGCCGCCGAACAGCGGGATCATGGTGCCGGCGAGTTCGTTCAGCGTCTTGGCGCCGGCGAGGGTTCGAATCGCCTGGTCGTTCTTGCCGATCTCGGCGCGGCCGCCGGCCAGGTCGACATTGGTGCCGCGCAGGCTCTGGCTGACATTGACGGCGGTGAGGCCTGCGGCCTGCAGCCGGTCGGGGTCGAGCGAGACCAGTATCTCGCGCTCGACACCGCCGATGCGCTCGACCTGGGCGACGCCGCGCACGCCCTGCAGCGCGCGTTTGACCACGTCGTCGACGAAATAAGAGAGTTGCTCCGGCGTCTTGCCGGGCGAGATCGCGGCATAGGTGACGATCGGCAGCCCGATCACGTCGACGCGCTGGATCAGCGGTTCGTTGACGTTCTGCGGCAGGTTGGAACGCACCCTGGTGACGGCGTCCTTGACGTCGTTCAGGGCGCGGTCGGTGTTGGTCTCCAGCGCGAACTGGATCGTGGTCAGCGACAACCCGTCGGTGATCGAGGATGAGATATGCCGTACGCCTTCGACGCCGGAGACGCCGTCTTCGATTGTCTTCGTGACCTGCGATTCGAGTTCGGCGGGCGCGGCGCCGAACTGCGACACTGCCACCGAGATTACGGGAATGTCGGCGGAGGGCAGCCGCGTCACCGCGAGCTTGGTGAAACTGACCCAGCCGAGCACCAGCAGGATGATCGAGAACACGATCGACGGCAGCGGGTTGCGGATCGACCATGCCGAGATATTGAGAGCCATCAGCGTCCCCGCGTTCGGTCGAGGTCTTCGGCGAAACTGGTCTTGATCTGGTCGCCGTCATGCAACGAGGAGCCGGCATCGGCCACGACGATTTCGCCGACGTCGAGGCCTTCAAGGATTTCCGTCTGGTTGTCCGACACGAGGCCGATGCGCACCTTGCGGGTCTCGACCGTGTTTCCTTTGACCACTTGCACGGTCAGATGATCAATGGCGGTGCGTGGGATGGCGACGCCGCAACTGCGCTTGGCGTCGATGTTGGCGCGCGCGAACATGCCGACCTTGAGCGCGGGATTAGCGCTGAGCGAGATCCGGACGTGGCCGAGCTGGGTGGAGCGCTCGATCTGCGGCGAGACCACGCGCACCCGCCCGATCAAATCGGGCGCATTGTCGCGCGTGATCCGTACATTGGCGCCCACATTGAGCTTCAGGAGGTGGACGGCCGGCACTTCGGCGTCGAGTTCGATTTCGTTGTTGACTGCAATGCGGAACAACGGGCCGGCTTGCGGCGAGGCCGGCGCGCCGGCGACGGTCCTGACCTCGGTGACGAGACCGGGCGCCGGTGCGCGCAGCGAGGTCGGAGCCGCCGGCTGCCTGTTGCCGCCTCCAGGCTGTGAAGGCGGCGGCGTCAGGCGGGCAAGTTCCTGGTTGTCGGCGACCATGTCGCCCTCGCGGACGTAGACGTCGGAGACTTTGGATCCCTCCTGATCGACGCCGACCACCGCTTCGCGCCGCGGCACCATATAGCCGGTGCCGCGCACCACGTCGGAGAAGCAGGCATTGGTAGACTTCGCCACGATGACGAGGGCGTTGGTCTGTGTTTCCTTCTCCTCGTGCGGCGAACGATTCTCGAACCAGTACCATCCGGCTGCCAGGGCGATCACGAAGACCGCCAGCAGCGCAGGTTTCATGTATTCGGTGAGTTTCATCGCCGGATCAATCCAGAGCCGAGGTCGCGGGGAGGGTAGGCGCCCGGTTGGACAATACCGGATCGCAGCGGATCACTCAAACCATCCCCCAGGGACCTCAGTGCCCGACGGCTCAGACAGCTCCGCGCCGTCTGCGCAAGCCCGACTGCGGCGGCCGGGCGTCACGGGCTTTGATATCGGCGCTTCGGAAACGACAGCGTCCCGCAGGGGGGTGCGGGACGCGTTGGCACGGCGAAACATGACGTGGCATCAGCACTACTTGGATGCCGTCGCCTTGTTTTCCATGTTGACGACCTGGACGCGGCGGTTGGCATCCGCCATCGGGTTGGACGCATCCTTGAGCTTGCTCTTGCCGTATCCGACGGTCACGAGATCGGCACTGGCGATACCGTATCTGTCGACTAGGTATTTCTTGATCGCGTCGGCGCGCCGCTCCGACAGATCCTGATTGTAGGACTCGCCGCCGGCCGCGTCGGTGTGCCCTGCGACCACGAAGGTCGAGCCCTTGAGGTCGGGATTGGTGAGCGCCTTTCCGAGCGCCTGAATCGATGGCAGCGACTTTGCGCTGATATCGGCCGAATTATAGTCGAAGTTGATTTCCAGATCGATCTTCGGCTTGTCCTTGACGATAGTCGCAATCTCTTCGCGCTCGGTGTTCGAGAGCGAACGGGTTGCCCGGCCGCGAATGGTCTGGACGAAATGCCCTTCGGCGGCGGCCGCCGCGGGATCGACCTGGATCTGCGGACCGGCCGACAGGCCGCGCGTCAGCGGTTTCTTGGCCGGCGCCAGCGCCCTCACGATCTGATCCTCGGTGACGTTGTTGTCACCGGCGTTGGCCGTCGCGACGGTAAAGGAAAGTGCTGCGCCAATCGTCAGAAACGAAAAAATCGCGGTAAGACTGTTCCTTCCAGAAAGCCTCAGCATTGCCAGTCCCTCCTGCGCTGCCCGCGCGGTTCCAATCAGTTTGCCATCAAGCCGCGAACCTAAATCGATCTACGCCAGCCCCGGCGCCCTTCTCATCTGTCTCCGGCGCCCGCCTCCCGGTTCGACGCAAGTGCCGCTATTTCCCGCTCAAATCACCCGTCAATGGACTCCATAATCGCCGTATTCCTTGACGATATCCGGATCCATGGCCTTGGCGTTGGCGATGTCGAGATCGCCTTCGGAAAAGGCGCCGTTGCGCCGCTTGGCGAGGCCGCGTCCGTATAGCGAGGAGGTCAGTCTCGGATTGATCTTCAGCGCGGCGTCGAAATCGACAATGGCGTTTTTCACCATTCCGCTCTTGAGGTTAACCAGGCCTCGGCTGTCCAGCGCATCGACAAAATTCGGGCGTAGCCGAAGCGCCTCGTTGCAGTCCTTCAGCGCCGCCTGCAGATCGCCGACCACCGCGCGGGCCCAGCAGCGGTTGTTATAGGCCTCGACGTCCTTCGGGTTCAGGCGGATCGAATCGTCGAAATCCCGGATCGCCAGGCTATAGGCGCCCTTGCTGGCATAGACCTGCCCGCGCCGGTACAGCGCGTTCTGGTCTTCGGGATTTTGGATGAGCTTGTCGGTCAGGCTCTTGATGGTCGGATCATCGGCTAGCGCGACCTGCGGGCTTGAGCCGCTCTTCTCCGCCGGCTTGTCGACCGGTGGCGGCGCCTCCGCCTTCGGCTGGGGTGGGGGATCGTAGCGCGGCGGTGGCGGCAGTCGCGGAGGTTCCGGCGGCGCGGGCAGCGGGGGCAGCGTCGCCACCACCGGCGGCCGCGAGCCACCGCTCGCGCCCGGGATAAAGGAGAAATCCTCCGCAAGGGACGACGAAATCCATGGCACCTGATCGGTGCGGGAGGCGCGGGTGACGCCGACCCGGGTGCGGTTGAGCGTCTCCTCGGCCATCAGGTCGGGAACGCGGATTTCCTTGAGCAACTCCTGCACGAACAGGCTGTGGTCGCTGCCATTGTCCGAGATCACGGAAGACAGCGCCGCCGAATACATCACCAGCGTTCCGTTCGGGGCAATCACCGGGGCAAGGCCAGCCGAGAAACTGCGGAACCGGCGCTCGAATGGATTGCGCCTGGAAGCATCGATCAGCGCGATCTTGACGCCTGCGCCGCGATTATTGATTTCGCCGAGCACCGTTTCGAGGCTGATGCCGTCGCGCCGAACGTCCGGTTCGGTCCAGATCTGGGCATCGACCGGGATCATGTAGCTCTGGCGGTTGGACTGGATGCCGAAGCCCGAGAAGAAAATCAGCGCGACCGAGCCGGGCTTGATCTTGCCGTAGAGCTTGTCGAAGGCGCGGCGCATGCCGTCGCCGCTCAAATTCTCGCCGATCTCGACACTGAAGCCGTCGCGCTTGAGTTCGTCGGCGACGTCGCGGGCGTCGTTGATCGGCTCCTTCAGCGGCGCTTCCGCGTCGGGATATTTCGCGTTGCCGATCACCAGTGCGAAGCGATCGCCGCGATCCGCAGCCATGGAGGGAGCAAGCGGCGCAACCGAAAAAATCGACGTCACAAGCAATGCGAGAAAAAATCTCATGCCACGGCGGTCCAGCCAACAGGGCGCCGATCCAGCTCGCGCCGCGGCGACCTTACTCTACGCAAGCCGCATTATCAAACCGCGCAGACCGGCCCTGTCAACTATCCAAAAGCTACGTCTATTCCGTCAATTAACCGCAAAAACGTTGCGGAACCGCAAGCCTTCCCGCGGGCCATTTACCCGCCTTGCAGCCCGCGCCTCCGACATGCGTAAAGCCCACCTCCATCATCTGATGCCGCGTCGCAACATTGTTGCAGGAACCTGCCGGTTTGACCTTTTGACAGCGCGGTGGCTTGCTGCCGGAGAGGCAGACGCCCGGCCTATAACCCAACCAGCAAGAAGTGGAACCGATGGGAAACGCCTACGAAATCTACGCGCTCCGCTATGCGACGATGTCGCCGCGCACGCCGCAGCTGAATTATCTGGCGCCTGATCCGCACGAAGCCATGGCGCAGGATCTGGATTATTTCGTCTGGCTGGTCCGGGGCGGCGGCCGCGATATCCTGGTCGACACCGGCTTCAACGCATCGGAAGCGCAATTGCGCGGCCGCAAGCTGACGCTCAACCCGGTCGAGGCGCTGGCGCGCTTCGGCGTCGCGGCCGGCGACATCAAGGACGTCGTCGTCACCCATCTGCACTACGATCACGCCGGCAATCTCGATCTGTTTCCGAACGCGCGCTTCCATCTGCAGGATCGAGAGATGAGCTACGCCACCGGGCGCTGCATGTGCTTCGGCCTGCTGCGGCATCCGTTTTCGGTCGAGCATGTGACGCTGATGGTGCGGCATGTCTATTCCGAGCGTGTCACCTTTCATTCCGGCGAGGGCGAGGTCGCGCCCGGTGTGACCTTGCATCGGGTCGGCGGTCATTCCGACGGGTTGCAGGTGGTGCGGGTCGAGACCGCGCGCGGGCCGGTGGTGCTGGCTTCCGACGCCGCGCACTATTTCGGCAACCTGCATCGCCGCAGCCCGTTTCCGATCGTCTATAACATCGGCGACATGTGCGTGGGCTGGGAAACCGTCGAACGACTGGCCGGTCATCCCGATCGCATCATCCCCGGCCATGACCCGATCGTCACGGAAATCTATCCGCGCGCCAGCGACAAGGTCGATGCCTACGCGCTGCATCTGCCGCCGTCGCGCTCCTTTGTGAAATAGCGCAAAGCATTTTCAAGCGAAGTGGATACCGGTTCGCGTCAGGAAAACGCGTCTAAAAAGAAGGCGGGCGACAAGCGATGCCAACCTGCAACAGCATTGGCTTCATCGGCCTTGGCGTGATGGGCGAGCCGATCTGCCGCAATCTGGTGAAGAAGAGCGGGACGCGCGTCATCGCGTTCGATCTCACGTCCGAGCCGCTGGCGCGGCTGCGTGACGAAGGGGCAACGATCGCAGGCTCGGTCGCGGAAATCGTCGGCAACAGCGACATCGTTTTCCTGTGCCTGCCCAGCGCCAAACATGTGCGCAGCGTGTTCGAAGGCGACGGCTTCCTGAAGCATATCCGCAAAGCGCAGGTCGTCGTCGATCTCGGAACGTCCTCGGTCAAACTGACGCGCCACTTCGCGGCCCAATTGCAGGCCAAGGGCGCGGTCTGGGCCGACGCGCCGATCGCGCGCACGCGGCAGGCCGCGCAGGACGGCACGCTCAGCGTCATGATAGGTGCGACCGCGGAGCTGTTTGCCGCGATCGAGCCGCTGATCCGCTGCTTTGCCACCGACGTGACGCGCTGTGGCGATGTCGGTGCAGGCCAGGTGATGAAGATCCTGAACAACATGGTGTTGTTTCAGATCGTCAATGCGCTGGCCGAGGCGGTCAATGTCGCCAAACGCAGCGGCGTCGATCCGAAGCTGTTGCTGGATACGCTGTCGAAGGGATCGGCGGACAGTTTTGCGCTGCGTAATCACGGCCTGAAGGCGATCGTGCCGGGCAATTTTCCGGAACGCGCCTTCTCGACGGAATACGCGCTGAAGGATCTGTCCTACGCGCTGGAGCTCGCCGCCGACGCCGGCCTGAAGATTCGCGGTGCCGAGCTGGTCGGCCGGGTGTTGCAGGAAGCGATCGATGCCGGCTCGGGAGATGCGTATTTCCCTGTCATCGCGAAACATGTGAAACAGGCTTGACTGTCATTCCGGGGCGATGCGAAGCATCGAACTATGATGTGCAATTGCACATCTGAGAATCTCGAGATTCCGGGTTCATCGCTGCGCGATGCCCCGGAATGACAGTCAAAAAACGGAGCCCCCCATGATCGACCGATTTCCAGGTCTCACACTGACCCGCAGTCGCGCCGTCGTTCACGATGGCCTCGTTTTTACGGTTGCGGTCGCGCCCGATCCGGTCATGCCGTCATTATACGAGCAGACCGTCAAGGCGCTCGCTCGCATCGACGAAAGCCTTAAGCTGTGCGGCACCAACAAGAGCAGGATCCTCTCGGCGATCGTCTACATTACCGACATGAAGCGGAAGGGCGAGATGAACCGCGCCTGGGACGAATGGGTCGACAGCAAAAATCCGCCGATGCGTGCCTGCATCGGCGTCGAACTCGAACCGCCGCATATCGTCGAGATCGTGGTGACCGCGGCGAAGTGAGTCCGCCTTCGTCATTCGGGGGCGCCCGAAGGGCGAACCCGGAATGACGAGATAATTTTTTGACTCGCCATGGCCGGGACGAGCCCGGGCATGACGAAAAATCTAATACGCGCCCGCCTTGCCCGCCTCCCGGCTGGTCTGCACCAGGCCGAGACTGGTTTCGATCTTGCCGAGCAAGCGCGCGAATTCGCCGCGCTCCTCTGCGGACAGGCATGACAAAATCTCCCGTTCCCGGCGCTTCAGCCGCGGGATCAGCTGCTGGTACAGCGCCTTTCCCTTCCGCGTCATGCGCAAGCTGAACTCGCGCCGGTCGTCCTTGTTCTCGACGCGCTCCACCAATTGCCGTTTCATCAGCGAGGTGACGGCGCGGCTGATGGTGGATTTGTGGGTCCGGGTGCAATGGGCGATATATTGCGCGCTGCAGGCGTCATCGCGAAAGCCGAGCGTCGCCAGCACCCGCCATTCCGGGATGTCCAGCCCGTATCGGGCGCGGTATTCGCTGGCGAGCGCGGCGGAAACCTCGGCGGCGAGCCGGTTCAGCCGGAACGGGGCAAATCGGAACAGATCGAGGGTGGCCAAAATCGCTCCAATTTGAGTTGACGATCGGGCGCGCAGGGGGTTGAGATAGTTGCAGATGCGACTATTCTAGCGCCATCTTTCGGGCAGAGCAACGCGAGCGCATGGTGCAGCAGTCCACAACCCAGTTCGGCTACCACCGCCACCCCGACCAGGACAGGAGCGGGGGAGCCATCGCCGGCCATCCGGTGATCGTGGTCGGCGCTGGCCCGGTCGGGCTGTCGCTTGCGATCGATCTCGCGCAGCGCGGCCAGAGCGTGGTGCTGCTCGACGACGCCGACCGGATCGGCGAAGGGTCGCGCGCGATCTGCTTTTCCAAGCGCTCGCTGGAATATTGGGACCGGCTCGGCCTGGGTCAGCGTATGGTCGACAAGGGCGTAGTGTGGAGCGTCGGCAAAATCTTCCACGGCGCCTCACTGCTCTACCAGTTCAACCTGCTGCCGGAGGAAGGCCACAAGCGGCCCGCCTTCATCAACCTGCAGCAATTCCATGCCGAAGCCTATCTGGTCGATCGGGTCCAGGAGCTTTCATCGATCGACCTGCGTTGGCGCAACAAGGTCACAGGGCTCGAGCCGCACAACGATCATGTGGTGTTGACGGTGGAGACGCCGGACGGATCCTACCGGATGCGCGCAAGCTATGTGGTGGCATGCGATGGTGCGCGGTCGTCGCTGCGGCAAATGGTCGGCGCGGAATTCGCCGGCAAAGTATTCGAGGACCAGTTCCTGATCGCCGACGTCAGGATGACGGCGGAATTTCCGACCGAGCGCTGGTTCTGGTTCGACCCGCCTTTCCATGCCGGCCGCTCGGCGCTGCTGCACCGGCAGCCGGACGACATCTGGCGCATCGACCTGCAGCTTCATCCGGATTCTGATTCCGCGGTCGAGAAGCGCCCGGAGAACGTGCGGCCGCGGATCGGGCGCATGCTCGGGCACGAAAATTTCGATTTCGAATGGATTTCGCTCTACAAGTTCCAGTGCCGCCGGATGGACAAATTCATCCACGGCCGCGTGATCTTCGCCGGCGATTCCGCGCATCAGGTTTCGCCATTCGGCGCCCGCGGCGCCAATTCCGGACTGGAGGACGCCGAGAACCTGGCATGGAAACTCGACCGCGTGCTCGACGGCAGTTCGCCGCAGGCCTTGCTCGAAAGCTACCAGATCGAGCGCAGCGCGGCGGCCGACGAGAACATCCGCGAGTCGACCCGTTCAACCGATTTCATGGCCCCGAGCTCGCGCCAGGAGGCGCGTTTGCGCCAGGCGGTGCTGTCGCTGGCGAAGGAAACCGAATTCGGCAAGCGCATGATCAATGGCGGAAGGTTGTCGGTGCCCTCGATCTATGATTCCCCGCTTTCCACCGCCGACTCTGAGTCATGGCGGGGCGGACCGTGGCCGGGCGCGTCCATGCCGGATGCGCCGATTGCCGGGCACGACGGCAATCCCTGCTATTTGACCGATGCCTTCATTGCGGCCGGAAAGCAATTCACGCTGCTCGAATTCGCCAATGGCGGCGAGCTCAACCCCCCCGACGGCGTCGGCGTGATCCGGATCGGCGCGGACGGTTTGCGCGATCCCACTGGATTCGCCGGCGCGCGCTACGATGCCGAACCCGGCACCGCCTATCTGTTGCGGCCCGACGGTTATGTCGCCGCACGTTTCCGGCATCCGACCCGCGCGGCGCTTGAGGCGGCGCTGGCGCGGGCGGCCAGTCATATCTGAGGTATCCGATGGCGCTCTCGACCAATTCGAATTTTGCCAGGCCGGACGACGCCTTCCGCGCCGTGGTGGAAGCACATCGCGGTTTGAGCGACGAACAAAGCGCCGATCTCGACGCCGCGCTGGTCCTGATCCTCGCCAACCACATCGGCGATTTCGACGTGCTGGTTGAAGCGATCGCGTTGGCGAAGCGCCGGATGGCAGATGCGAGTCAGCAGCAACAACAGCAGCAACAGCAATAGCACTCACATGCATCAACATCGTCATTGCGAGCGCAGCGAAGCAATCCATCTTTCCGCTTGTGGCGCGATGGATTGCTTCGTCGCTTCGCTCCTCGCAATGACGGGGAGAGAGTTAGAGTCATCGCAAAGGGAAATGAATTAATGGCAAAAGGTTTCGCGTCCACGACCGATATGGCGGAAAAGAAAGTCACCTTCTCCGAAATCGGTACCGATCTCTATGCCTTCACCGCCGAGGGCGATCCCAATTCGGCTGTTATCGTCGGAGACGACGGCTGCCTGGTATTCGATGCCCAGGCGACGCCGGCGATGGCAAACAAGGTGATCGAGCGGGTGAAGACCGTCACCGACAAGCCGATCAAATATGTGGTGCTGTCGCATTACCACGCGGTGAGAGTGCTCGGGGCCTCCGCCTACAAGGCGCAAGGCATTATCGCTTCGGCGGAAACCCATCGCCTGGTAGCGGAGCGCGGCCAGCAGGATTGGGATTCCGAATATGGCCGCTTTCCGCGCCTGTTTCAGGACGCGCAGAGCATTCCCGGCCTGACCTGGCCGACGCTCACCTTCGAAGGCGCGATGTCGATCTATCTGGGAAAACGCGAGATACGGCTGATGCAGCTCGGCGCCGGTCATACGTCAGGCGATATCGTGGCCTGGGTGCCGGATGCCGAAGTGATGTTTTCCGGTGACCTGATCGAATATCATTCGGCCTGCTACTGCGGCGACGCGCATTTGCGCGAATGGCCGGCGACGCTGAACGAAATCCGCGCCTTCAATCCCAAGGCAATCGCGCCTGGCCGCGGCGATGCGCTGAAGGGGATCGCCACCGGGCGCGACGCCATCGCCATGACCCGCGATTTCGTCACCACGCTCTACGGCGCCGCCGAATCCGCCGTCGCCAGGGGCCGCAACCTCAAGGACACGATGGCGGCGTCGCGCGAGGTGATGGACCCGAAATTTTCCAGCTTCGCGATCTACGAACACTGCCTGCCCTTCAACGTCTCGCGCGCCTTCGACGAGGCCTCGGGGATCGACGACCCCGTGATCTGGACCGACAAGCGCGACCGCGAAATGTGGACCGCCCTGCAAGGAGGATGACCATGAACATCAACACTTCGCCCGACCTGGTCGGCCGCAGCGCCGTCGGCGTCACCCCGGTCTACATGTCCGGCTTCGGCAACAGCTTCGAGACCGAGGCATTGGCTGGCGCGCTGCCGGTCGGGCGCAATTCGCCGCAGCGCGCGGCCTATGGCCTCTATGCCGAACAGCTCTCCGGTTCGCCCTTCACCGCGCCGCGTGGCAGCAACGAGCGCTCATGGCTCTATCGCATCCGGCCCTCGGTGAAGCATTCCGGGCGCTTCACAAAAGTCGATGCCGGGCTGTGGCGCACCGCGCCGTGCCAGGAACACGATTTGCCGATCGCGCAACTGCGCTGGGACCCGGCGCCGATCCCGAAGCAGGACATGACCTTCCTGCAGGGCGTACAGACCATGACGACCGCGGGAGACGCCAACACGCAAGCCGGCATGGCTGCGCATGTCTATCTCATCACCCAATCGATGGTCGACCAGCATTTCTACAACGCTGATGGCGAGATGCTGTTCGTCGCGCAACAGGGCAATTTGCGCTTCGTCACCGAGTTCGGCCGGATCGACATCGAGCCCGGCGAGATCGCGGTGATCCCGCGGGGCGTCAAATTCCGGGTGGAAATCACTGCGGGCCCGGCGCGCGGCTACATCTGCGAGAATTATGGCGGCGCCTTCACGATGCCGGAGCGCGGCCCGATCGGCGCCAATTGTCTTGCCAATGCGCGCGATTTCCTCACCCCCGTGGCGGCCTATGAGGAGAAGGACACCCCGACCGAATTGTTCGTGAAATGGGGCGGTTCATTGTTCAAGACCTCGTTGCCGCATTCACCCGTTGACGTCGTCGCCTGGCACGGCAATTACGCGCCCTACAAATATGACCTGCGGACTTTCTCGCCGGTCGGCGCCATCAGCTTCGACCACCCCGATCCCTCGATCTTCACGGTGCTGACCGCGCCATCGGAAACCCCCGGCACCGCCAATATCGATTTCGTGATCTTCCCGGAACGCTGGCTGGTGGCGGAAAACACTTTTCGTCCGCCCTGGTACCACATGAACATCATGTCGGAGTTCATGGGACTGATTTACGGCGTCTACGACGCCAAGCCGAAGGGATTTACGCCGGGCGGCATCAGCCTGCACAATATGATGCTGCCGCACGGCCCCGACCGCGACGCCTTCGATCACGCCAGCAATTCCGAATTGAAGCCGGTGAAATTGACCGGCACCATGGCCTTCATGTTCGAAACGCGTTATCCGCAGCGCGTCACTGCGCATGCGGCGAACAGCGCGACGCTGCAGGACGACTACGCCGATTGCTGGAAAGGGCTGGAGAAGCGCTTCGATCCGAACCGGCCGTGAGAGTTTTGCCCTAACGTTTCGTCATGCCCGGGATAGATGCATCGCCGCACTCCTTTTCCGACGGCGAGAGGTGCAGCTCTAGCATTTCTTGAAATAGCGGTAGGTGTCCGGCGCACGCATCCAGATAAAATCGGCGGTGAGGCCGCCATGCTGGTTGATCCATTGCCGGATGTCGCCCGAATAGGCCCGCCACAGCGTCGCAGTGGAGGCCTCGAACTTGGCAAGGTGAAAGCCGAAACTCGCCTCGGGCATGACGCAGATCCGGCTGCGCGGAATATGGCCCAGCAAGACCGTGCAAGCCGACTGGCAAGGTCCAACGATGCGTACGTTCACGCCGCGCGCGGCGAGCCCCGACCAGCGCGCGTTGTATTCCGCGACCACCCCGCCATGACTATCGTTGACGTCGATGGTCTCCGCCCGCGCCGCGCCGGCGATAAAAAGCAACACAATGGTCGACAGCAGCAATGCAAATTTCATGGCGGGGTTCCTTTGCGTGGTCCATCTTCATGTCGAACGTGCTGCTCTGTCGCGGCTTTGCCGCATGCTCGGCGCCGTACGCTATCGGGGAGTTTCGGGCCGGATGCCCAAAATGGATAGTCGGACCGTTCCTGTTCCCATAAGCTGGTGTCAGTGAAGCAACCTATCCTGCACTTTTCGGGACTTTGGTCAAAACCAGTCCGGAGCAATGCGCAGTAA
>Ga0209483_1002156_pt1 | contig 14012 bp, 12 predicted proteins | sample NGEPerA_FD_184508 | JGI IMG/M metagenome (GOLD analysis project Ga0209483, IMG submission 184508) | Arctic peat soil microbial communities from the Barrow Environmental Observatory site, Barrow, Alaska, USA - NGEE PermafrostL2-A... | ecosystem: Environmental > Terrestrial > Soil > Wetlands >... | reverse complement strand
GGCCTAAACGCAAGGGGCGCATGGTTTCTCCGTTGGGCTTATAGAAGCTGCAATTGTTCTTCTTCGCCTAAGGCGTGGGCGTCATGCCCGGTCAGGCGCAAGTGTGACGCGAATTCGGCCGCGAATCCGTGGTGGGTATGGATTTTTTTCGGATGCACTTGCCAGACATAGGCCAGCAGTTCGCTGAAGTCGGCATGATCTGAAAGCGGGAACGCTTCGTCCACGCCCATGCGGGTCCTGATGCCCGCGTCCATGGCCCACCCGCTGCAGAAGGCGGTCCGGCAGCGGGCGCTGATGCCGGAATACCAGGCATGTTTGCGGCCGTTGGGGGGCCAGATGAGCACCTTGTTGTCCAAGCCGGTGTTACCGGGGGTGTGGCTGGGCGGCAAGGCATAGCCCAGACCCTTGTAGGCTTCGCAGACCGTCGCCATGGTTGGATGCAGGACGAATTCCCAGTTCCAAGGTTTCAGGCTCAACATTAATTCTTGGGCCTTGCCGAGGCTGTAGGCCAAAAGGACGGGCACTTTTTTGTCTTTGTGGGCTTTTTGAATAAAGCCTGCGATGCGTTCCACGGTTTTGCTGGCCGGAGGAAACAGGTACTGGGCCTGCCCGAAGGTGGTTTCCATGATGAGTTGGTCGGCTTCGTGCACCTGGATGGGTTCGCAGGCGGGATCGGGCCGAAGCTTGAAGTCTCCGCTGTAAAGCAGGGTCTCTTTTTTGTATTCCACCAGGAGTTGGGAACTGCCCGCCACATGGCCCGCCGGCAATAAGGTCAAGGTCGCGCCGGCATGTTTAAAGCGCTGTAAAAAGGCCTGAGGTTTGGTTTGCCGGTCTTTGGGCGGGCTTTCCCGGGCCCGCATCAGGCGCAAAGTAGGGCTGGATGCGATGGTGGTTCCGTGCCAATTCGCGTGGTCGCCGTGGGCATGGCTCACAAAACCGGTGGCTTCCGGCTTGGCTTCATGGGGATCCAGCCAGAGGTTTATTTCGGGCAGATAAATGCCGTGATCGTAGACGATTTCCATCAAGACTTTCTCGTGTCGGCCGACCGAAGTGGTGGACCGGATTGGGCGGCTAGGGCCGCATTGCGCCGCAGTCCGGCGGCTTTGGTTCGTTTGATGGGGGAGCCCTTAAAACGGGCCGCAAAGCCGGCGTCGTCGAGATTTTTCAAATCGGACAGTTCCGGGTTCATCAGTCCTGGTCGGCTTTCAAAGGCCGTTTCCCGGCCCAGGACGCGTTTACCGTTCCAGGGGCAGACGTCCTGACAGATGTCGCAGCCGTAGACGTTTGCCCCCAAGGACTGGAGGAATTCGTCGGGGAGATCACCGCGTTTTTCGATGGTCAGGTAGCTGATGCAACGCGCCGCATCCAACTCGTAGGCCCGAGGAAACGCCTGGGTCGGGCAGGCGTCGAGGCAACGGGTGCAGGTGCCGCAATGGTCGAGGCCCGGCGCGTCGGGTTCAAGGTTTAGGGTGGTGAGTATTTCCGCCAAGAAGAACCAGGATCCGACGCGTTGGTTGATCAAGTTTGTGTTCTTGCCCTGCCAACCCAGTCCTGCGGCGGCCGCCCAAACTTTTTCACTGATGGGGCCCGTGTCGCAATAGGAGCGATAGCGCGCTTGTCCGTCGATGTTCTCGCGCAGCGCAGTTTCCAGGTTGTCGAGTTTGCGCGCCATGACCTTATGGTAATCGTCCCCCCAGGCGTAGCGCGAAATCCAGCCTTTGTTTTCATTGCCCTCTGGCCGGGTTTGGACGCCGTCGTGCATTGGAAAGACGTCTGTGCTGTAAGGTGCGTCCGTATTGTAGACCAAAGCGACGCAAATGAGGCTTTGGGCGCCCGGCAAAACCAGCTGTGGATTTTGGCGTTTTTCAGCCTGGCGTTCCATCCATCCCATGTCGGCCTGGCGTCCTCGAGCCAGCCAAGTTTCAATTTCCTTCAAAACCGGCGGCGGGGAGCTGAGGCTGGCGATACCGCAGAGATCGAAACCGCAGTCCAGGGCCAGCTCTTTGACCTGTTCTTCGGGGCTCATCGCGTTTTGGTCCTGGTGTAGCCTTTGATTTTGAGACTGGCCGCAGCGGTCTCGTCCCTTAGTTTCACATAAGATAGCCACCGCGCTTCAGGCAAATCGCCTCGTTCGATGGCGTCACGCACAGCGCAGGCGGGTTCGTTGGAATGCCCGCAGTCGCTGAATTTGCATTGAGACGCGAGGGACCTGATGTCCTCGTAGCTCGCGGCGGCGGATTCTTCTTCGACGATTCCCAAGTCCCGCAGACCCGGGCTGTCGATGAGACAACCGCCCTTGGGAAGCACCAGCAGATGGCGCCCCGCGGTGGTATGGCGGCCACGGCTGTCTTTTTCGCGTATTTCCGCTGTGGCCATGACGTCTTCCCCTAGCAGGGCGTTGACCAGTGTGCTTTTGCCGACGCCGGAACTGCCGATGATGACCGCCGTGCCGGTGCCGTTCAAGAGCTTGCGAAGTTCGGGCAGGCCTTGGCGGGTCGGGGCGCAAAGCAAGATGACGGGTAAATGGGCGGATAGGGCGCGTGTGGCTTTGAGCGCTTCCGCGCCTCCATCTGGGGCCAGATCGGTTTTCGTCAAAAGCACGGCAGGCCTGGCTTTGGATTCCAGGACCAGGGCGATGTAACGTTCCAGTCGGCGGGCGTTCCATTCTTCGTTGAGGCTGGTGGTGATAAGACCCCAATCAATATTGGCGGCGAGGATCTGCAAATTGCTGGCGCGTCGTCCCGCTTCCCGTCTGGATTGCTCCCTTCGGATCAAGGCATTGCGGCGGTCCAAGGCTCGCACGATGAGGGCGCGATTTTCGTCCCTGGGTTCCAGCAGGAGCCAGTCCCCTACGACGGGGTAGTCCCCATGGTCGCCGCGGGCTCCTTTTCTGAGTATGCCCTTGAGCTCCGCGGTCAGCGTTTTTCCGCCCGCGAGCATGACCTGGTAGATGCCCCTGCTTCCAAAGCTCGCGCGACCGACAAGCAAACCTTGCTCCTGGGGCTTTATCTGGTCGGCGAAGAGGCGGTCGAACCCGAGACCCGCAAGAGTGACCTTCATGCCGGGTCCTGCGCAAGGATTCCCTTGTCCAGTCGAAGAACTTGGCCCGGCTGATAGGCTAGGCCACGCGCATGGGTGCTGGTGACAAAAGTTTGTACCCGTTCGTCGAGCAAAGCGAGGAGGCGGGCTTGGCGGTCGAGATCCAACTCGCTGAGCACGTCGTCGAGCAGGAGGACCGGGCTTTCTTCGAGTTTGCGCGTGAGGAATTGCACTTCCGCCAGTTTTAAACTGAGCGCAATGCTGCGTTGTTGGCCCTGGCTCGCGAAGAGCCGGGCCGGTCTTCCGTCGAGCAAGAGTTCCAAATCGTCGCGATGCGGCCCGGTCAAGGTACTTCCTCGGGCCTGTTCTTCACGCGCCCGTTCCCTGAGCAAAAGTCGGAATCGGTGGGCCAAAGCGTCATGGTCTAAGGCCGGGCTTAAAGGCGCCAATTCTTTGCCCTGTGCCAATGAGCTTAGGTAGCGCAAGCCAAGGTGTTCAAGGCCGCCGGCGAGACGGGTCTGCACCTCGGAGGCGATGGGTTCCAATTCCGCGACGGCTTGCATTCTAAATCGAACTACGGCGCTGCCTGCGCGTATGAGTTCCTCGTCAAAGGCGTGGACGCTGTCCAGGCTACCGGCGCCCCGAGCATAGAGACGTAAGGCCGCGTTGCGTTGCTTGAGAGAACGTTGGTAACGGGTTAAGTCTTGCAAATAAATTTGACTGGCTTGGCTAATTTCAAGGTCCAAGTAAAGGCGTCGCGCTTGGGGGCCCGCTTTCACGAGTTCTAAATCCTCGGGCGTGAATAAAACCACCGGCATTTGCCCGAAAATTTTAGAAAGTGGACTGAGTTTTTTCGAGTTTAAAAGAAAATGTTTAGGTTGACCGCGTTTTAACTGCACTTCGAGATCTCTTAGGAGGACACCATTTTTGTGGCTTACCTGAACGCGGACCAGTGTTTCGTCATGCTCATGTTGAATAAGATCGTCGATCGACGAGCCTGGTCGCAAAGTTTTAGTGGTTCCTAAAAAGAATAGAGCCTCCAAAAGGCTAGTCTTGCCTTGGGCATTCGAACCCACGAGTAAATTGGCTTTAGGATGAGGATTCCATTCAATTCTAGCGATATTGCGAAATTGGTAAATAAGAATGGATGACAAAATCACACTAAACTCCGGCTGCCTTTGTTTCACGTGGAACAGTGGGGTAAATCCCCTGGTATCACTTGCGTTTGGAATTTGAACTACGGCTTTCGGAAGGCCGAGTATAAGGTGTCGCGCCAAGGCTACAGGGATGGCCTTGGTGCGACACCTTATACTTGGCCTTCTTAAGTCTTTGTTGTTACACGTGGAACCGTAGGCAAATTTCATTAGTTCGTTTTACGTTTGAAATCTGAGATACATCTATGAGAGACGGAGGGTAATGTGTCGTTTCAAGGCCATCCCTGTAGCCTTGAAACGACACATTACCCTCCGTCTCCTTAGACTTTCGTCGTTCTACGTGGAACTGTGGATCGATTTCATGGGTTCGTTTATGTTTCAAAACTGAAAGGCATCTGTCGGAGACGGAGTTCAAGGTGTCATATCAAGGCTACAGGGATGGCCTTGATATGACACCTTGAATTCCGTCTTTTTAGGTTTTCACTGTTCCACGTGGAACAATTTTCCATGCCAGCTAAGATCGCCTTTTTAAATCAGAGGTTCTTTTTGTGCCAAACCAGTAAGGCGTGGAAACATTTTGACAGTTTCGCTGGTTTTTCTGAAACAGACAAGGCTTCTAGCTTCTAGAACGCCGGGAAGAGTAAAGTCTTTTTGTTCGAGGAGCTCCATTTTCAGTTCTTTCATGGCTTTGGCGGCTTCAGTCAATTCCTCTACAGCTTTTGGACCTTTATAAGCAATGAGCAAGCCTCCCACTTTTAGGAAAGGCGCGCCCAATTCGATAAGACTTGCTAAGCGGGCTACACCACGAAAGAATACTGCATCGGCTACAGCTCGGAGGTTGAGGTCTGTTCCACGTGAAACAGAGCTTTCCGGAGAACGATCTGGAGCCTGGGACGAATTTAGATCTTCATGGCGTTTAAGGCGATCGCGGGACAGAAGTCTAGCAGATGTTCCACGTGGAACATCCTTAGAAGGCTTGCTGCCAGGGCCTGTATAAGGACTTAGGACTTCAGCCCTTTGATTGTGAACATGAATCCGTTTTATGAGACCAAGCTCGGCGGATACCATATTGAGAAAATGGGCTTTTTTCCCAGTGCTTTCGATGAGATGCACGGTCGAAGACGGCACGGCTAAGGCAAGGGCAATTCCTGGAAATCCAGCACCAGAGCCTACATCGATCCAAAGAGGATTGTGATTAATTTGGGTTTCAAGACTTTTCAACATTAGAACTGACACACTGTCGATAAGGTGTTTATGGATCGCTTCTTGCGGGTCGACTATGGACGTTAAATTCATGGTTTCATTGGCAATTAAGACTTTTTCTAGAAACGTCAAAAGTTGCACATCCGCACCTTGGGGTAGGGATAGGTTTAAGGTTTTGAGATCATTATTTAAGAGTTCTAGGAGCATTGGTTCCACGTGGAACAATCCTTGGTTGGAGGTGCTATGGCGCCTAAATAAGAGCTTAGGCGCATGAGGTTGTGGGTTACGCTGTAATTCGTAATCGGGCCTCTAGACCCACCAGAAGCACGCTGATATCGGCTGGACTGACTCCACTGATGCGGCTCGCTTGGCCAAGCGAAGCTGGTCGTATTTGACCTAGTTTCTGACGGGCTTCACTACTTAGGCCGTGTATCGTCTGATAGTCCAAATCATCCGGCACCCGTTTATCTTCAAGTTGTTTGAATTGCTCCACTTGAACCATTTGGCGACGAATATAGCCTTCATATTTGAGTTGTATTTCTGCTTGACCCCAAATATTGGGTTCAAGATCTGGAGAGGGTTTATCCTGTCCAGGGTCTAGATGGCCTGACGAGGCCTGGAGGAACCCTAAGTGCCTCCATCGAATTTCGGAGCGTTTGAGAAGCGAAGCGAGAGTCGCGGATTCTTCCAACGCGGGGCTTTCTAGTTGAGCTAAGGCTGCATTGAGCTCTAGACTGGGATTTAAACGGGTTCGATTTAAACGTTGAAGTTCTTTTTCAAGGGCCATGCGCCGGACACAAAATTCCTGGTAGACGTTTTTATCCAACAAACCAATTTCAGCGCCCAGATCCATTAAGCGCAAATCTGCATTGTCTTGGCGCAGCAAAAGTCTGAATTCGGCCAGCGATGTGAAAAGTCGATAGGGTTCGGCCGTTCCTTTGCTGACTAAATCATCGACCAAGACACCTAAATAGGCTTGTTCCCGGCCTAACTGAATAGGAGGCAATTTGCGAACCCAGCGGGCGGCATTGATGCCGGCCAAAAGCCCTTGGGCCGCCGCTTCTTCGTAACCGCTGGTACCGTTGATTTGTCCGGCAAAATAGACACCTTGCCATTGACGCACCGCCAAAGCGTGGTTTAGTTGGGTCGGATGGACAAAATCATATTCAACGGCATAGCCGGGGCGCATAATTTCTACACGCTCAAAGCCTGGTAGTTGACGCAAAAATTGGAGCTGATCTTCTTCAGGAAGACTCGTACTTAGCCCATTAAGATAGAGCTCACTGGTGTTAAGGCCTTCAGGTTCGATGATAATTTGATGCCAGTTTTTTTCTGGAAAACGAACGACTTTGTCTTCAATGGAAGGGCAATACCTTGGACCGACACCTGTAATTGTTCCATTATAGAGCGGTGAACGCACTAGAGCATCTCTAATGGCCTGGTGAACGCCATCATGCGTTTTTACGGTCCAGCAAACCGTCTTATTGGATAATGACGCAGGATCCGTCCTGTAACTAAAAGGTTGGATGTTCGTATCGCCGGGAAATTCGGTGAATTTGCTAAAGTCCAGGCTATGACGATCCACCCGCGGATTGGTCCCCGTCTTAAGGCGACCGAGTTCAAGGCCCATGTCTTGCAAACTTGCGGAAAGACCTTGGGATGCCGCCTCTCCCGCTCGACCGCTGGAAATGCGATGGTCCCCGATATGGATCAGGCCCTGGAGAAAAGTTCCTGTCGTCAAGATCACGGCTTGGGCACGGTATTCCAGGCTTGTCTTTGTGCTCACGCCTAGAACGCGCTTGCCTTCACGATCCAGAACCAAGCGTTCCACCTGGGCCTGCTTCATGGACAAGCCGGGCACAGTTTCCAGAAAGGTTTTCATCCACGCGCGGTAGCTGGCTTTGTCGCATTGGGCGCGGGGGGCCTGCACTGCGGGACCTTTGCTGGTGTTCAAGAGCTTGAACTGGATGCCGTTGGCATCAGCGGCGCGCGCCATAAGGCCGCCTAGGGCGTCGATCTCCCGGACCAAATGGCCCTTGGCTAAACCGCCGATAGCCGGATTGCAACTCATGGCCGCAACCGTGTCGAGGTTCATGCCCAGGAGCAAAGTTTCCAGCCCAAGACGCGCGCAAGCGTGTGCCGCTTCGCACCCGGCATGCCCCGCGCCAACCACAATGATGTCGAATTTTTTGGCGTATACGCCCATGGGCCGGACTTCCCCTTTTTAAATGGTGCAGGCATGATAGCAAGGCTTAGGTCCAAAGACCACGCTGAGCTTTTATCTTCTTGAGGATTTGTCGTGCCCCCAGTCTTGACCCAGCATGAGCAGCGTGTTTTGGGCTGCCTCCTTGAAAAGGAGGTCCTGACCCCCGAAGCTTATCCCATGACTTTGAACAGCTTGCGCCTGGCCTGTAATCAAAAAACCAGCCGCGAACCGGTGATGGACCTTAACGAATCGAGCGTCAGCGTTGCGCTCAACGGCCTAAAAGGAAAGAATCTGCTCTGTGCTCGCACCGACGCGCGCGCCATCCGTTACGGACACAGCCTTGAAAAAGTGGCCGCTTTCGGCTCGGGGCAAAAGGCAGTCGTGATGTTGCTTCTGTTGCGTGGCCCCCAAACCACGGGCGAATTGCGTGGCCGTAGCGAACGCATGGTTGAATTCCAAAGCCCGGCCGAAGTGGAACAAGCTTTGGAGAGTTTGGCCGGCTATGAGGGCGGCCCTTGGGCGGCTCGCCATGGACGTAGATCGGGTGAAAAGGAAACCCGCTGGGCCCATTGCCTTGACGGAGGCGTCCCTAACGAAGAAGTTGCAGTCCTGGAAGCCGGGGATCGCTTGGCTGAGCTTGAAGCCAGGGTCATACGACTTGAAGGGGACGTGGCGACCCTCATGGCCCAAAGAGGGGACCCAAGAACCCCGTCACGTTTTTAGTCCGATTCTCGATATCGCCGCAAGGCGCATCGCGTTAACATCCTGACCCATGTCCATACGCGTCCCTGATTCTCTTTTTGCCGCCCTTGAAGCGCGTCTGAACCTTGCCCCCCTGAGCACGCTCAAGGCGGGCTATGCGGCGCTCAGTCGCGATTACCGCACCCGAACGGTCAGCGAGGAGCACCGTGATGACCTAGAGGACGCCGCAACGCCACAAGGCGGACGCCTGCAGGGAGGCTATACGCGGGCCCAGGCGCGGGCGTTGGGCTATTTGGCGGCACGTTTTCCGGCCACTTACGCCGCCGTGGTTTCGGCTTTGAGCCAGGTGCCCGACTCAGCGCTGGCTGATTGTATGAGCATTTTGGACATAGGGGCCGGGCCGGGAACCGCCACCTGGGCACTACAGGGACGCCGTTCCAGCTTCGTGACCGCGCGCCTGTTGGAATCCAACGCCGAAATGTTGGGCCATGCGCAGGCCTTATCGGAGGTGTTTCCGTCGATGAAGGTCAGTTTTCATTCCGGCGATCTTATGGAACAGCTTAAACTGTCCCCCCCCGCCGATGTGGTGGCGATGGCCTACGTCCTGAGCGAACTTAACGACGCCGACCAGGAAGTATTGCTTCAAGCGGCTTGGGACAAAGCCCGTTGCGGATTGTTTTTGCTGGAACCCGGCACGCCGGACACCTCCCGGCGGGTGCTGGCAGCGCGAACGCAATGGATCGCTTTGGGCGGTCGCGTGATCGCCCCATGTCCGCAGGCCGGCCTGTGTCCCATGGACCTAGCCCATCAAAAGGCCCCTATAATGACGAAGGCGGGCATACCTGCCTGGTGCCATTTTTCGGTTCGCCTGGAGCGCCGTGGGCTTCATAAAGCGGTAAAAGGGGGCGACTTGGGCTATGAAGATGAAAAATTCTCGTGGATCTATGTAAGTAAAGACCCTTCTTTGTCCCCCGCATCGCCCTTTCGTCTGCATTCGGATCCGCGTCGGATAAATCGGAACATCAATCTTGAAGTGTGTGACGCCCAAGGACGGAGGCGTACCCTGTTTTATAAACGCCGCGAAACGGCTTTTGGTCTGCGTCATGCGGCCAGACAACGTCATTGGGGCGATGGCTGGGATCCCGATGGGCCTTTCGCCCATGGTGCATCCAGCGACGAAAGTTCCGAGGACGAAGCATAGATTTTATCGGGGTTTAGGCGCAGGACTTGCGCAACCCAAAGTTCAGGAATACGTTCGATGCACAAGGCCCTGGAACCTGGGGCACACTTTATGAATAATGAAGCCATCCCCTTTTCTTGAATGACCTGGAGCCGCTTTGATCGCGTGTAGCAATCTAACCCTACGTTTCGGCAAAAAAATATTGTTTGAGGATGTCAGCCTCAAATTCAAGCCCGGCTATATCTACGGGATCATCGGCGCCAATGGCGCGGGCAAATCCACTTTTTTAAAGATATTGACCCAGGAGATCAAACCGACGACCGGAACGGTGAGCCTGGATAGCGGCGTCAAAATGGGTTGGCTGCGCCAGGACCATTACGCGTTCGACGACAGCAGCGTTCTTGATACCGTGCTTATGGGCAAACGGGAGCTCTACGACGTGCTTAAAGAGAAAGACGCCCTTTATGCCAAGCCCGAGATGACCGAAAAAGACGGCGAACGGGCGGCCGAACTGGAAATTCTTTTCGGTGAAATGGACGGCTATTCAGCCGAAGCCACCGTGGGCGAGCTTTTGGAAGGCTTGGGCCTGCCCAGCGATCAGCATGGAATGCTGATGAAACAGCTCACCGGAGGCTGGAAACTTCGCGTTTTGCTCGCTCAAATTCTGTTCGCCAAGCCCGATTTGCTTTTGTTGGATGAGCCCACCAATCACCTCGACATCGCGTCCATCAATTGGCTCGAGAACTATTTGGTCGAGCACGATGGCACCATCATTTTGGTCAGCCATGACCGCCATTTTTTGAACAACATCTGCACCCACATGGTGGACATAGACCGCCAAAAGATCACCATCTACACCGGCAATTACGACTTCTTCGTGCAGGCCTCCGCCGGCGTGACGGACGCCAAGGAGACCGAAAACGCCCGACGAGAACATCGCGCCGCGGAACTCAAGACCTTCATCGCCCGCTTCTCGGCCAACGCCAGCAAAAGCAAGCAGGCGACCAGCCGCTTCAAAATGTTGGATAAATTGGCCAGTGAAATGGAAGAAATTTTGCCGTCAAGCCGCCAGTATCCGCGCATTCTTTTGAAGCCGAAAAAGGAGCCAGGTAAGGATTTGGTTGAAGTCACGGGTCTCAGTAAAAGTTTCGACGGAAAGACCGTGCTCAAGGACATCAGCATCGCCTTGTCGGGCGGCGAAAAATTGGCGGTGATCGGGCCCAATGGGGTGGGCAAGACGACGTTTTTGCGCTGTCTTCTCGGGGCTTTTACGGGCGAGGACAAGGGCGATCTGGCCGGTCGCGGCTTAAATTTGGACCATGGAACCGTGTCCTGGGGCAAGAGCGTCTTCCTGAATTACATGCCCCAAGACACCAAGGAAGAGCTGGTGGAGGACCGTGACATGGTCACCTGGCTCAAAGCCTGGGGCCCCAACGACGAAATTCAGACCATTCGGGGCTATCTAGGGCGCATGCTTTTCTCGGGCGAACAGCAGGAAAAAAGCGTCAAAGTGCTTTCGGGCGGGGAATGCCAGCGTATATTCCTGGCTAGAATGATGCTGTTGGGCGGGAATACGCTGATTCTCGACGAGCCCTCGAACCACATGGACTTGGAAAGCATCGAGTCCTTGAGCAAGACCTTGGAGGAATTCACCGGTTCGGTGCTGTTTACCAGTCATGACCAGGATTTTATCGCGAAAGTGGCGACGAGAATCCTGGAACTGCGGCCGGACGGATCCTGGTGGGACTTTAAGGGCCCTTACGCCGAATACCAGCAGGCTTTGGAGCAGGAAAAGAAGGGCAAGAAAAAATCCAAGGTTTAACGGTATTCTCCGAGGACCAATGTCCTCAGCCTTTGCAGTTCGTCGGCTTCACGTTGTTTGCTCCAGCCGAGGATGGATCCCATGAGGGCCGCCACCTTCGCCGCTCCTGGGTGGTCCGGCGCAAGGCGCAGACCCAGACGCGTTCGACGCAGGTAAAAATCGTCCAGGTGGACGGCGTGCTCACGGAGCGCTGCCCAGGCCGCCATGGCCAACACTGCGTCGCAACCGCACTCCGGCGCTATGGGCGCGGCCCAGTCCGGATGGTCCATGCATAAGCCGGCGACTTCGGGGGCAAGGCGTCCATAATGCTGAACCAAAAGTTCGGCGGTTTCGAGCTTTAGTCCGCTGGACCCCGACACATGTCGTGCCAAGAGCTTGCCCCCGGCTTCGCCGGATTGGGGCGCGCCCGGCAGCGGGCTGAGGGCGCTGATGGACGCCGGCAATTTGACCTTGAGTCGACGCGCGGCGCGTTCCACCAAGGCCTGGCAAAGACTGCGGTAGGTGGTGAATTTTCCGCCCGTGACCGCCAGGACGCCTGGCTCCTCCCAAAACGCATGTTCGCGGGACACGGTGGCGTTGCCCCGGCCTGACGCCGGGGCTGCGGTCAGGGGCCTCAGGCCCGCGAAGGTGCTCCAGACGTCGGTTCGGCCTAAGTTGGCCTTCGGAAGCACGCGTTTGGTTTCGGCAAGCAGATAGGCGATTTCATCTTCTTGGGCGTGCAAGTGGTTTTTGTCCCCGGAATAGTCGCTATCGGTCGTGCCGATCAAACTGGCGGGATGTCCTTCAAGCTCCCATGGAATGACGAAAAAAATCCGTTTGTCGCTCCGGGCAGGCACAAGCAGGGCGTGGCTGTCGATCAGGCGTCGGGTCACTAAATGAATGCCCTTGGTCGGATGCACGCGGATTTGCGTTGCATCTGGTCCCAGGCACCCGAAGACTTGGTCGGTCCAAGCTCCTGTCGCCAGCACCAAAAGGCGAGCCAGCGCTTCACCCTCATCGCCCGTTTCTTCGTCGCGCAGGCGCACGCCGACGTCGCCGTCGCGAAGCCGCGATGCGCCCACAAGGGAGCAATAGTTGAGGGCTCGACAGCCCAGTCGCTCTGCATCGATCAGGGTTTCAAGCGTCACGCGGGCGTCATCCATCTGGCAGTCCCAGTATTCGGCCGCCCCGACGAGGCCGTTGGGGGCCAGGTCTCCCGCCACAGCCAGCGCATCTTTGCGGGCCAGCCAGCGGTGGACGTGCATCAAGCCGCGGCCTTTGAAAGCGAGCGCATCATAGAGCCATAATCCCGTCCGGATCAGCCAAGCGGGCCGGGCATCCCCGGCATAGATCGGAACCAAAAAAGGCAATGGTCGCGTCAAATGGGGCGCCAGCACTTCGCATAAAATTCTGCGTTCTTTGAGCGCCTCCGCCACCAAGGAGTAGCCGCCTTGTTCCAGATAGCGCAGTCCGCCATGGACCAACTTGGTGGAACGGCTGGAAGCCCCAAAGGCGAAATCATGTTGGTCGACGACCAGGACCTTCAACCCTCGTCCGCTCGCTTCGCGAGCGATGCCCGCGCCATTGATCCCGCCGCCGACGACGAGGAGATCGTAGCTTTGCCGGCAAAGGTCCGTGAGGCGTGGACGGGCTGTGGGCATGGTTGGGACGCCTGAGAAAAGAATTTTTGACGGCTGGATAGTCTAACCTTGGACGCTTTTTTTCGGTAGCGGCCAGCGAGGAAGGGTGTTTGTGATGCGTCCGTCGCATTCGGATCTGTCCCAAAGGCTGCACCATGCCCAGCGCAGGGAACTGCTTTCCCAGAACGTTCCCCTGTCCCAGATTTTCATGGACGTACAGGCCCTCAAACGTTTGGGGCTCAACAGCTCCTTGTTTTTTTTGCGTCAACATTGGCCCCACATTGCGGGCGAAGCCTTGGCTGCACACACCACACCTTGGAGCCTTAAGGATGGGGTTTTGTCCGTCAAAGCCGACAGCCCCTTGCAAAGGCAGGAACTCAGTTACGCCGTCGGTCGCATCATACGCATCGCCCAGGACCACCTGGGAGAGACCATGATTCATTCAGTAAAGGCCGCCCGTTTATGACCGCACAACGTCACTTCGCCGGTTTTTTTCTGTCGACCGCCCTGATCCTTCCGGCTTTAGCCGTATTTCCGCCCCTAATGCATGCTTTTGATCCACCCAAATCGACGGTTTGGGAGCCTTTAGTCGTCTTGGCGGCGGCTTTCGCCTGGTCGTCGGCCCGCACTCAAACGCGCGAACGCGGCATGGCTTGGTGGTGGGCCGTCTGGGCCCTATGGGCCCTGCTGGCGTTGTGGTTCGCGGAGGTCACGGCTGCACGCCCGACTTTTGTCGGGACAAATTTGGACGCATTTCCGGTCTGGTTCCGGTTCCAGAATTGGTTGATGAGTCGTCTCTCCTTCGGCTTAAACCTGGACGGCACGGATCCGGGAATTTTCCTGTTTCGTTTCACCGAAGGTCTAGCGGCTTTGACTTTGTGCCACCGCGCCTGGCGTTTACGTCCTTGGTCGCATTCCATCCTGGGCCCGCTTCCCAGCTTGGCCTTCCTGCTCGCGGCGTTGTGGGCGCTTTCAGCCGCTGTAAGCTCCAGGCCGGATGTCGCCTCCCCGGTGCTTCTTGACTGGGCGGGCTACCTTTTGGTATTCATTGCGGTTTGGTGTTATGGTACGGATCGCTTCAGCCGTG
>Ga0209483_1002155_pt1 | contig 14012 bp, 10 predicted proteins | sample NGEPerA_FD_184508 | JGI IMG/M metagenome (GOLD analysis project Ga0209483, IMG submission 184508) | Arctic peat soil microbial communities from the Barrow Environmental Observatory site, Barrow, Alaska, USA - NGEE PermafrostL2-A... | ecosystem: Environmental > Terrestrial > Soil > Wetlands >... | reverse complement strand
ACTCTGTCATCAAAGGCCGTCCTTTTTCTGTTTTATAACTTCGTCTGACAACGCTGTTATGACAGAAAATACGGCCTTTTGCTATATATTTTTTTGCCAATACATAATCGCTCGTGAGAAATCCGGGTTAGAGCTTCGAGGAAAACGGTGTTGCCGCCTAGATTCTGTCGATGTGGGCGTCGGGTAGGGTGTGGATCTGGACAGATTTCGCGCCCAGCGAGGAGTGGGTGGCCTTGAGGGTGAGAACCTTCGCGAAGCTGTTTGGCTGGGACTTGATCCAGATGGCACCGGCGCCTCCGCTTTCGGTGAGGGAGAAGGGGTTGTCGCCGACCAGGACGCCGGGGCCGGTGAGCTCGAAGGTGACGTTGCCGCCGCCGAGCAGCCGTGGCGCGCCGTATTTGTCGGTGACCTGGAAGGCGACGCGGGTGGCGTCGACGCCGTCGCCGTCGATGGCGGCATCGTCGGCGTGGAGGGCGAACTGGTCCTGGCTGGCGTCGGAGGAGAAGGAGCGGGAGAGCGAGAGGTGGCCGCCGACGTAGCCGTCGATACGGAGTTCCGGGTGGCTGGTGCCGTCCAGTTCGAGCTCGGTGAAGAAGGGAGGGTAGAGGAGGTTGGGGTAGTCCTTGCGGTCGGGTTGCAGCGTGGCGTGGGGCTTGCCGTCGATGAAAAGTTCGAGGCGGTCGCAGTTGGAAAAGATGATTGCATCTTTGCCGGGGCCGTGCGGGGCGGCGGGGCTGAAGTCCCAATAGAAGTTGGGAACGATGACGGGACGAACCGAGGGGTGGACCTGGGCCTGGTAGAACGATGCGCCGAGCTTGGGGATGCGGAAGACGTCGGCGACGCCCGGATTTTTTACTCCCTTGTGGGAGTTGTTGGGGCTGCCGTACTCGAAGGCGCACCATGCGATGACGCCGCTCATGCGGGGCCAGGCGCGTGCGCGGTCGTGGGCCTGGGCGTGGTAGAGCGCCTGTTTGTACTGGACGGTGACATCGGCGGCGCGGCGGTAGGTGTTGCCGAATCCCTTTTCGGTATAGGTGCGCTGGCCTACGGTTTCGGCAATCATGTAGGGAATGCCGGGGAGGGGCTCAATGATCTGGAGGGTGCCGTCTGGCGCTGCACTGTAATCGTCCCTGGCGAAGACGTCCTCGTGCCAGTCGGTTTGCCAATTGGTGCTGTGGGTCATGGAGCCGGAGGTGGGGCGTGAATCGTCGAGGGATTTGGCGAGCGCGGTGGTGCGGCGGTAGAGCGGTTGGTTGTCGGCGGACTCGTTGACGCGGACGCCCCAGATGACGATCGCGGGATGGTTGCGGTCGCGGACGATCATGTCTCCGACGTTCTGGACGACGAGGTCCTGGAAGGCGGCGTCTCCGATGTACTGCCATCCGGGCGGCTCCTGCCAGACCATCAAACCGAGCTCGTCGCAGGCGTCGAGGAAGGCCTCTGTCTGCGGATAGTGAGAGCAGCGGACGATGTCGCAGTTGAAGTCCTTGCGGATGATCTCGGCGTCGCGGCGCATGACGCGCGAGGGCATGGCGTAGCCGGTGTAGGGGAAGAGCTCGTGGCGGTTGAGTCCGAAGAAATGGAAGCGTTTGCCGTTGAGGAAGAAACCGTCGACGGTGAAGCTAGCGTCGCGGAAACCGATGCGGGTGTGGTGGTCGTGGAGCGGTTCGCTGCCGGTGTAGAGGGTGGTGACGACGTTGTAGAGGTGGGGCGTTTCGGTGTCCCAGAGCTTGATGTCTTTGAGCGTGGAGAGGGTGAGAGCGACATCGGTTTTGCCGGCTTGCGCGATGGCGAAATTCTTGCGTGCGGAGGCTACGATGCGAGGGCCGTCCATTAGCTTTACTTCGAGGTGGAACGGGCCGGGGGACGCGGAGGCGGCGTCGATGGAACAGGCGACTTCGAGGCGGCGCGTGGGCTTGAGGACGTCGACCGGCTTGGCGAAGACGTCGCTGATGAAGGTCTCGGGGACCGCGTAAATGCTGGCTCCGCGGGCGATGCCGCCGGGGAGGAAGTAGTCGACCTGGCGTGTGCCGCGCGGCGAGCCGGCGGGTGGGACGTTCTGCCAGCGGGCGTCGACCTTTACGTCGAGGACGTTGTCGCCGGGCTTGAGGAGGTGGGTGAGTTCGCGGGTGAAGGGCAGGTAGCCGCCTTTGTGGGTGGGTAGCGGCGCGCCGTTGATGGAGACGTCGGCGGTGACCATGACTCCGTCGAACTTGACGAAGACGCGGCGGTTGGCGAAGTCCCTGGGCGTGGAAAAGTGGCGGCGATAGAGCCAGATGTCTTGCCAGGAATCGGCGTCCCAGCTTTCCCACGAGAGGTTGGAGACGCAGTGGGGCAGAGTCACTTTGGTGAAGGCGGCTTCAGCGGCTGCCGAGGCGGCCTTGCCCGCGAAGAGCCAGTCCTGGTCGAGGGCAAACGTCAGACGGGCCGGGCCTTTCGTCGCCGCGTTCGGGCCAAGGCCCCAGAGCGAGCCGGTTGCGAGTACAGCCGTGCCGGCGGCGCAGGAGCGTAGAAAATTGCGGCGAGAGATTTCGGTGTGGTTGAGGCTCATGTTGGCTTGTCGTCCCGTTCAAAGATTTTATGGCGTGACAGATGTTGGGAGAATGCGTGTGCCACCAGATTTCGTACGGTCGCGCCGAATCGGAGTCATGTTTCATCCCGCTCCATGCGTGGTATCGTTATGCTTTTTGTTGCCCGGGCTGCCGAGGACTTTCCGAGGCGATGGTAGAGGTTAGCGGGCGAGGTTGTCAATCGTTCACAATCGATTGCTGGCCCATGAGGTGCGGTCGTCACTGCGTTGGAAGGAAACAGAGCGATGAAGTGCGACCGCGGTTGGCGGTTCGGCGGCCATGTTTTGCAACCGCGTACAATTTACCTCGTTGCGGTCATCGTTTTGGAGACTGTCAGGGAGAGGGAATGAAAAAGTTCGTGGCTCTGTGGATTCTGGCGAGTGGCGCCGTGCTTTGCGCTCGCGCGGCGCGCGCGCAGGAGGCGATCGAGTACCAACTGTGCGGGCTCGACTTCCGGCCCATCTATATGCACTCGGACCTGCCCGCGAATGCGGTCTACGCCGATCGCAAGGCGAATGCCGAAGACCGCGCGCAAGATGTAGTGCGGCGGCTGAGCTCTGCAGAGAAACTGACGCTTACGGGCGGCTTAATGCAGATGCATTATCCGGGGGTCGCGAGGCTGGGGATTCCGCCGGTTTACTTTTCCGACGCGACCCAGGGCATTCACGCGAAGAATATTTGCGTGAAGGTTGGGAAGACGACGGCTTTCCCAAGCGGGCAGACACTGGCTGCAACCTGGAACCCGGAGTTGGCTTACCGGTACGCGCAAAGTATCAGCGAAGAAAGCCAGGCTTACGGTATCAACGTGATATTGGGGCCGGGGTTGAATATGTATCGCAATTCGGAGGGTGGGCGTAATTTTGAATACTTCGGGGAAGACCCTTATCTGACATCGCAAATTGGCGTGAGTTATGTGAAGGGAATGCAGAGCCTGGGAACCATTGCCACAGTAAAGCACTTTCTTGGAAATGAACAGGAAGTAGTCCGCCACGACGCGAATGTAATTGTCGGCGAACGCGCGCTGCATGAAATATACCTTGCTCCTTTCAAAGCTGCGATCGAACAGGGAGGCGCACTGGCAGTTATGACCGGCAACAATCTGGTGAACGGGTACCCGGGCGCGGCCGATACTCCTTTATCGCGGGATATATTGCGCGATACATATGGCTACAAGGGCATTATTATGAGCGACTGGGCGAACAGTATGTACTGGCCAGACAGGCAGGAGTTGGAGCTTACTTCAGGGCATAGCCTATTGATGTCGGACAATGAACTTTTCGCGAAGTATGTTACGGATGAAATCGCCGCTCATCCTGAAAAGAAGTCTGCTATCGAAAAGGACCTGGATGCGATGGTCTTTGCCAATTTGTATTCCTTCTTCAAGAGCGGCGTATATGACCGGCCTTATCGCAACCCGGCACTGATTGAGAAGATCGATGGCCACAAAGAGGTTGCACTGGAGACCGCCGAAGAGGGAATTACGCTGCTGAAGAATGACGGAAATTTATTGCCGTTGGAGCCGGAGAAGGTGAAGAAACTCGTGGTGCTGGGGAACGATCAGGCGCTCGAAGTTTACGGTGGACTGGGCAGCGGGGCCGTCGAGGGTTACGACCATGTCGATTTTATGGCCGGCCTGAAGAGCACGTACGGCGACAGGGTGGTGCGCCTGACTACGGACGACGAGGATGAGATAAAGTCTGCCGATGCGGTTCTTTATTTTATTTCGAAGAAGGCGGGTGAGGGGTCGGATGTGCCGTATGACTTGCCGCGCGTCGAGGATAATATAAATAAATATGCGGGCCTGAATAAGAACCTGATTGTAATTTTCTCCGGCGGCAATGGCTTCCCGATGCCGTGGCTTCCGAAGGTGAAGACGATGGTGTTTGCTTATCTGCTTGGCCAGGAGAGAGGCACTGCCTTGGCTGATATTCTTAGTGGCAAGGTTGACCCTTCCGGGAAGCTGCCGTTCAGCATTGAGAAGACGTTCAGGGACAGTCCGGCGTACGACTACAACAAATTGCCGGATGGGACCTATTACTGGGGTGGCGGCAAGCCTAATTCAAAACTGATCCAGGAGAAGTTCGGCACGTTCAATATTAGATATAAAGAGGGCGTTTATATCGGATACCGGTGGTTCGATAAGCAGCATATTGCTCCTCTATTTCCGTTTGGGTATGGCCTGTCTTATACAACCTTTACTTATTCACCGATTAAACCGTCGGCTTCGAAGCTGTCCGATGCGAAGGGCGTGACCGTTCGATTCAGCATTACGAATACAGGCGATCGAGATGGCGCGGAGGTCGCGCAACTCTATGTGCATGACCTGGGAAGTTCCGTAGACCGGCCCGTCAAAGAGTTGAAGGGATTCGAGAGAGTGTTCCTGAAGGCGGGTGAGACGAAGACGGTTGCTTTGCCTGTTACAGTGAAAGACCTTGCGTATTGGGATGACAAGACGCATGGGTGGCAGAGTAATCATGGGAGCTATCTGATCGAAGTGGGGTCGTCGTCGGCCGATATCAGGCAGCGGACGGTGGTTCGCTACTAGCGTGCATTGCGCCTCAGGCTTCGGTCGAGATGACAATTCTGGGGAGGTTGGCGGAAGACGAGTGCGGGTTGGTGGTTGAACGGGCCGGGCGGTTTTGGTGGCGCTGGCGGCTTGGCAGGTCCTTCGGCTGCGGCCCGCAAGAGCGCGTGCCTTCGCTCAGGATGACGAATTTGTGGGGTGTGGGCGAGAGCGGTCGTGCGTGGCGTCGCTCAGGTGATGGTGATCGCGGCTACTTCGTAGTCTTCCAGAGAAGCGATGGTGAAATGCAGCGTTTGGTTCTGAAATGCGAAGGACGGGCGTTGTCCTGACTTGAGGAGTTCGACTGACTTCACGTTGATTCCGGGCGGTAGTTTCATCGTTACTTTCTGCGGGCCGAGCGGGTGGGTGGAACGCAGCCAGCCGTGGTGGGCGCTGGGGTTGGTGTAGTTGAGCAGGTGGACGGCGTAGCCGGGTGCGGTCTCCCAGCAGAACATTTCGATGAGGCCGGGGCCGTCGATGTGGACGACGCGTTCGTCGCGGGTGGCCCAGCGGATGGTGTTGTGGAGCAGGCGCAGCAGGTCGCCGTGGCCGGTGATCCAGTAGGTGCGCTCGATGTCTCCGGGGAACCAGGCGGTGCGGCTGGGGCCGGATTCGCGGAGGACGACGGCCGGTTCCGTGGTGTGCGGATCGGGCGGGTAGGCGAGTTCGGGTGGATAGCGGACGAAGCCCGGGACGACAGTGAGGACGGGGTTTTCGGTGGGGTTGAGAGGGACGCGGTTTTGCGCGCCGGCGATCCAGGTGGTGTTGGTGAAGCCGTCGAGGATGGGGTGGGTTGGGGTTTCGATGCGCGCGGAATAAGCGTTGCCGTTGGTGCCGATGGCGTCGCCGGACTTGCCAATGCCCATGAGATCGGCGAGGCCGAAATCTGTGCGGGGCTTGAGGTTCTCGTCGTAGAGACTGGTCTCGAAGCTGGCGATCAACGATCCGCCGGCTTGGACGTAGTCGCGCAGTTGCCGGCACTGGCGGTCGCTGAGCATGGCGACGTTGGGCAGCAGCAGGACGCGATATTTGGTGAGGCGTTCGGGTTCAAGGCGGTCTTCGTGGACGAAGTCGAAGGCGAAGCGGCCCTGGAGCAGAGCGTCGTATATGCCCTGCGTTGTTTCGTGCATGTAGGTGTGGGAGCGCGCGGAGGCGGGGCCGGGGTAGAGAAGCTGTGTGCTCTGTCCGATGACTACGCCGATGTTGGCGATGGAGCGGCGCGTGGTGAGGTGGGCGTCGTGCTGCGCGGCCCAGCGGAAATACTCTTTGCCTACTTCCTGCCAGCGGCGGTCTTCGCTGAAGCTGTTCTCCGCGCCGACGAAGTGGAGGTAGGGCACCATGCCGCTGGCGAGGGTTTCGTTGAGCCACATCGTGGTCTCGGCGGGGGTCTTCGAGACGTTGCGCCAGCCGGGGTTGCCGGTGGAGTAGGCGGCTGTGACGTTGGCCGCAACCTTGCCATCGAGCACGGCGTTGCAGACGCGGCCTTGCAGGCTGCATCCCCAGATGGCCGGGTCTTCGTAAGTGCGGCCCTGGTTGTCGGCCTGAAACCAGACGGCGATCCTGCCGAGGCGGTCGAGGTTTGGGCCGCCGCGGACGTTGCCGCCGGAGTTCGCGAAGAAAAAGCTGTCGGGATCTTTCTCTTTGGCGATGGCGTCGTACTTTTGCCAGAGTTCGAGGACGCGGCCGGTGAAGACGCGCCAGTAGGCGGGCGTGCCGGATGCGGGCAGTTTGCTGCAGATCGCGCAGTGGCAATCGGGCAGGTTGCCGAGCGGGGGCCAGCCGTTGGTGTAGAAGCAGTCGACGTCGTAGAGGGTGTTGATCTCGCGCATGATGGCGGGAACGTAATCGTCCATGTAGGTGGAGAACATGCAGGTCTTGAAGAGGCGAGGCTCTTCGCCGCTGTGCTGGACGGAGCCGTCGGCGTGGCGCATGGCCCACTCGGGGTGGGCTTCGAGGGCGTCGGGCCAGTTGAGGTCGGGACTCATGCGGGCGACGACTCTCATGCCGCGCTTCTTCGCGGCCACGACGCATTCGCCGAAAAGGTCGCGGTCGTGGAGGAATTTTCCGCGGCGATGGAACGGCACTTTGGAGGGATAGAAGGCGAGGATTCCGGTGACGCTGACGAAGACGATGTCGGTGTCGGCGGAGTGCCAGTAGTCGGCCCATTGGTCGACGTTCATGACGGCGGGATCGTACTCGGTGAAGTTGGTTTGGCCGACGCGGCGGACCTTTTCCTGCCAGGGGATGATGGATGGATCGCGGGGCGGAAGGCGGTGCGGGAGCGCGACGAGATTCACGCTTGGTGCTTCTGTGGCGGCCTGGGGGGCGGCTTCCAGATTGTTCAGCGCGATGACGCCGGCTCCGGCAGTCAGGCTGGTCTTGAGGAACTTGCGTCGGTTCAGCATGGGACTCTCCGGAATGTATCCAGAGAAGTCTACTCGGTACCGGGATGGAAGTTAGTCAAGGAGCGAATCGACGAAGGTGGCGGGGTCGAAGGGGAGGATGTCTTCCATCTTTTCTCCAACGCCGGCGTAGAGGACGGGAAGGCCCAGTTCGCGGGCGATGGCGACGACGATGCCGCCTTTGGCCGTGCCGTCGAGTTTGGTGAGGACGATGCCGGTGACGTGCGCGGCTTCGGTGAAGAGGCGGGCTTGCGTCATGCCGTTCTGGCCGGTGGTGGCGTCCATGACGAGGAGGGTTTGGTGCGGCGCGCCGGGGACGAGGCGCTCGGCGGTGCGGCGCATCTTGTCGAGCTCCTGCATGAGGTCGAACTTGGTGTGGAGACGGCCGGCCGTATCGACGATGCAGACGCCGGTTTGGCGGGCCTTGGCGGCGGTGAGGGCGTCGAAGAGGGCCGCCGACGGATCGCCGCCCTGGCGCGTCTTGACGATCTGGACGCCGGAACGGTCGGCCCAGACTTCGAGTTGCTCGATGGCCGCAGCGCGGAAAGTGTCGGCCGCGCAGAGCAGGACGGTGCGGCCTTCCGCGCGGTAGAGCGCGGCAAGCTTGCCGCTGGTGGTGGTCTTGCCGGTGCCGTTGACGCCGACCATCATGATGACTTCAGGCGGGGAAGCGGGATGCTGGATGGGCTTCTGCACGCTGTTGAGGATGCGGAGGATTTCGGCCTTGAGGAGATGCTTGAGCTCGGCGCCGTCGTTGATGCCCTGGCGGAGGGCACGGGCTCTAAGGTTATCGACGATCTCCGCTGTCGTCACGCTGCCGATGTCGGAGGCGAGGAGGACCGCTTCGAGGTCGTCGAGGTTGGCCTCGTCGATCTCGCGGGTGAGGGCGATGACGCTGCCGATGGAGTCGGCGAGGGTTTCGCGGGTGCGGGTGACCGCCTGTTTCATGCGGTCGAAAAATGAGCGAGGTTCCGCGGGGTCTTCCGTGTCATTGTCGCGCTTGCCGAAGAAGTTGAAGGCCATCGTTGTTAGTTTATCGTTAGAGGCTTGCCTCCAGTGGGTTGGGGCTTACGGTTGCCGGTTGCGAGTTTCCAGTTGCCAGTGTTTTTCTGCGGCGAGAAGGCCTATTGCGCCTTGTCGGCAGGGGTTTGTGCCGGCGGTTGCCAGTTGCAAGTTTCCAGGTGCAGTCTGTGTTGGAGTGGAGGAAAGCGGCTGTTAACGAGAGCATCGGAGCGGCTAGGAGTTGGGGGTGCCAACTCCTAGTGCTCCATTCCATCTCGGCTCTGCTCGTCCATCGGTGCGTTCCGTTGCCGGATGTCTCGCGGTGGAGATTCCATGATGCGGGAATGACGCTGAAATGACAGCAAGTAAGACTTTTCTGTTGCGTGGACGCAACAGAAAAGGGGTATTTGGCGGATTTGTCTGAGTTTGGGGGTTTTCAGCGCGTCAAGAACGGCCGTTTTGCGGAGTTGTTTTCGCGAAATATCCGGTTGCGATGGAGGGGCGATCGGTTGTTTTGGGCTGATGTAAGATCGTCGTACCGATGCACCTGTGGTTTTGAGGAGTCTTGATGGAAGGGATTGGCGGGAAACTTCGGGCGGCGCGCGTGCAGTGGCAACTGACTTTGAGAGAGGTCGAGGAGCGCAGTGCGCGGTTGGCCGAGCAGTGGGGGAACCCGGCATATAAGATCTCGGCGAGCTGGCTGGACCGGGTGGAGCGGGAGGATGGGGGGCTTTCCGCGACGAAGTTGATCGTGCTGGCCGTGATCTACGGGCTGAGCGCGGAGCAGATGCTGGGGATGTGTACGCCGGCGAGCGCCGATCCGATGCAACTGGAACAGTCGTCCAGGCCGAATGCGACGCTGTTGCTGGTGGAGGGGGCGCTGGAAGAACATGCGAAGCTGTGGCTGCCGGACAAGCTGGTGACGGACCCTCCGCCGGAGGAGACCGTGCTGCTGCCGGCGGAGCAGGGCGTGGTGCCGGTGCATTATCGGCGCGGGATTATCGGGCAACGCGACCGGACGCTGGAGCCGATGGTGAAGGCCGGGTCGATTGTGCTGATCGATACGCGGAAGCGGGCGATCGCGGGACGACGGGAGTGGACCAACGAGTTCGACCGGCCGATTTATTTTTTGCTGACGCGCAAGGGGTATGTTTCGGGGTTCTGCGAGCTGGATAAGGAATCGGAGTGGCTGACTCTGGTGCCGCATCCGTTGTCGTTTGAGAGCAATCGGCGGTGGCGGTACCGGAAAGAGATCGAAGTGATTGGGACGGTTGCGGCTGTGTTCATGCGGCGGGTGGCGTAAGAGGTACCACAAGTGCAGAAGCAGGTCCTTCGCGTTGCTCAGGATGACATATTCAAGCCCAGGATGACATGTTCAAACCCAGGATGACGTATTTGGGGATGGGGTTTAGAGGGCTGCCTGGAGCTCGGTGAGGGTGGAGAGGTCGGCGGAGGCGTAGAGGTCCAAGAGGCGGCGGGTCATCAGGTAATAGGTTGCGGCGGCGCGTTGGGCGTAGTCGGGGAACGACGATTTGAGGTTGCCGGTCTGGGACGCTCCCTGGAGGCGCTCGATGTGCCACTTGATTTCGCGAGCGTTGAGGCGAAGCTGCTCGGCGACGACCAGGGCTTCGGGGTACCAGAGCTGGACGTAGGCGGCGAGATCGATGAGGACGTCGCAGTTGGCGCCGAGGACTTCGAGGCCGTTGAGGCCGCCGAGGAGTCCCCAGATTGCCTCTGGTTCCAATTCGGGAATTCCACCGATGCGGGGGTTGCCTTGGTCGTCGATGAGGTCGAGGGCGACCATGGCGATGTTGCGATTGTCGACTGGCGCCAGGCGAGCAAGGATGCCGGCCCAGGTGGATTTGGAAGCTCGGTGCGCACGCAACAGGTAGTAGATTGCGGTGCCTATCAGCGCCGCAGCGAAGATCGCGACGATGATGAGGAAGAGATGCTGGCGCGCGATCATGCTCGTCCCCTTAGCCGCAGATAGTCGAGGGCGAGCGCAGTGCGGTCATTGAGATGGAGCAACTGGCGACGGAGCTGCTCGGGCAGTGCGCGCGGCTCGGGCGCGTCTTTTGCGAGGGTGATGTTCCAGAATGTCAGTGTGACCATGTACGTACCGATCTGGATATGAGAGAGGAACTGGTATACGTCCGTGCCTCTGAAATGTCCGAAGGAACTCTGCAATGCTTCGACGAGGATGCCGACAATGGCAACTACTCCCAGACCTTGTACGATCCGCGCAACATGCGTGCGCCAAGGTAAACCTGTTGTGACCGACAGGACGATCATACCGACAAAGAGCTCGCTTATCAGGACGGAAGCAAAAAAGTTTCCGCGGATGACGACAGCTCGCTTGATAGTCTCCGATTCGGGGTTGGCGAGCCAGGCGAGGCCGGCGGCCAGTATCGCGCTGGCGGCAATCATCCAGAGGAAGATGCGGCGGACGCCGGGCGCCCAGTGGCCGCCTGGACAGAATACCTGCGAAGCCGCTTCGTAGAGGACCAGGAGCTGCAACGCGACGTCGACGATGGCGAGCGTCCAGTAGGCGTAGAAGTAGGCGCGGCCGCTCCCGTAACGGTGGGTGAAGAAAAGGGCAAGCGTTCGACAGATAGCGAACGCGATCATGGTTGTGAAGATGGGGAAGCGGTGGGCGCGATGCCTCTTCCAGAGTACGAAGAGCAGGACGACGTTGCTTAGAAATCCGGCCACCCAAAAGACGAGATCGAGAGCAGTCATGTGCATCTCGGTCTCTCCTTTCAGGTGGCTGCCTGTGTCGTGTCTGTCTCCATGCTACGCCAGGCCGTAAACGATGATGAGGTAGGAAATCAGATCGTCCATGGATTGTGAATCGTCGGTGCTATCGCCGCCGGTGGGCTGCGGGTCGGTGCCGGTGACGACGTCGCCGGTGGGTTGCGGGTCGGTGCCGGTGACGACGCAGGGGTTGCTGGGGTCCGTGCAGGGGCCTGTGGATTGGGCGTGAGCGGTGCGGACGGTTGCGGTCAATGCGACCAGGGTGAGAGCAAGCGTGAAATATCGTACGGATCTTTTGAGCACTGGAGGATCTCCTTTTCAACGCGGTGGCGTTGACCGGAGAGTAGGGATCGAGGTCGCAAATCCGTGATTATTTTGAAGTTGCGTTGCTTATAAGAAACAGAAGATGTTCCCACAATGGGAAATAGGCAACGAGGAAGTTCGTTCTAGGTAAAGGGTTTGGTGGGAATGGGCGGTGAGGCTTTGTCGATACACAACGGATAGGTGTGAAAAGTAGCTCTATCCGCTCGGCGAATGGTTTCGACGTTGATTTAGGGATGAAAGCGGAGAACAGGCAACGGCCCCTCACGCCAAGGTCGCCAAGGGAGCGAAGTTTCGCGAAAGAAGACGGGCCACTTGCAGAAGCAGGTCCTCCGCGATGCTCAGGATGACATACCTCTTCTGTTGCTTGGGAGCAAGTGGGAATAGTTCAGGCGTCGCGGTATTCGCGTTTTTTGAGGTCCCGCTGGGCCTGGGGGTGGCCCTGGGTGGCGGCTTTGCGGCACCAGTCGCGGGCCTGGACGTAGTCGGGCGTGACGCCCTGGCCGGTGAGGTAGAGCTGGGAAAGATCGTACTGCGCGGCGGCGTGGCCCTGGCCGGCTGCGAGGCCGTACCAGTGGGCGGCCTGGGCGTAGTCGCGGGGGACGCCCTGGCCGCGGCAGTAGAGCGCGCCGAGCTCCTGTTGCGCGTCGGGCCAGTTTTGAGCGGCGGCTTGCCGGTACCAGAAGGCGGCTTGCGCGTAGTCGCGGGGGACGCCTTCGCCCTTGCGGTACATCAGACCGAGGTTGCACTGCGCCCAGGCAAGGTTGTTGCGGGCGGCCTTTTCGCACCAGAAGAAGGCTGCGGCAAAGTCCTGTGGCAGGCCCTCGCCGGAGTAGAAGCGGTAGCTGAGGTTGGCCTGGGCGTAGGCGTGTTCCTGCTCGGCGGCGCGGCGGTCCCAGACCGCGGCTTGCTCGAAATTTTGCGGGACGCCGATGCCGTCGCCGAGCATCATGCCGAGACGGTATTGGGCGTCGGCGTGGCCGGCTTCGGCAGCGCGCTGGAAGTGGGCGGCGGCTCCGGGGAATTCCTGCGCGGTGTAGTGCTGGAGGCCGAGTTTGAAGTCGGCGTGGGCGGTGTTGTTGGCGGCGTCACTGCGGCCGCGGGCGAAGATTCCGGAGCGGGCGGAAGATAGCGCAATGGTTGAGCCGCTCGATTGCGGGATGTGTTGCAGCGCGAATTTCGCGGCGCTGGCTTCCGTATGCTTAGAGCTATTTCCCATACGCGAAGATCTGGCGGTCGAGGAATTCGTAGCGGCGCTGGGCGTCGGCGATGCGCTCGCGGATACCGGTGGCGAGCTCGGTGAGAAGGTCGCGGCCTTCGAGGTCGGCGAGGTCGGCATCGTGCTTGAGCTGGGCGATTTCGCTGGTGGGAAGCGTGGCGAGCTCAAGGTCGATGGCCGCAATGTCGCGCAGCGCGTGCCGGAGCTGGCGGGCGATGCGGAGCAGTTCGGCGGTGGTGTCTTCGCCGTCGATGGAGAGGGTTTCGTGGTGGTCGTCGAGGATGCGCTGGAGAGTGTCTGCGTCTCCGCGGCTGTAGGCCTGGTTGGCGCGGGCCATCAGGCGGGTGCAGTGGGCGGCGTCTTCGGCGTCGCGGGCGAAATCGGGATGGATGCGCTTGGCGACTTCGCGGAAGAGGCGCTTGAGGTCGGGAGTGGGGTCGATTTCTTCGGCGTCACGGGCGTCGGCAAAAGCTGCCTGGTGGGTTTCCGTGGCGCGGTGGCGGGCATGGGCGGCGCGGTCGCGGGCGGTGGCGGAGTCGTAGAGGGCGACTTCGCGCTCGGCGATGCGGGCCTCCCAGTCGTCGAGACCGGCGTAGAGGACTCCAACCTGGCGGAGGTGGCGCCCTTCGAAGGTCTTGAGGTGGGTGCGGAGGTCTGCGAGCTCCAGTTCGCGCTCGGCGAGAAGGGCACGGGTGGATACCAGCTCCTCACGCTGGAGGTGGAGGGCGGTGTCCGCGGTTTTGGGTTGGAGGATGAGGGTGGTGGGCATGGCGATACGGAGGCACTATTCGGTGCGGCCCGGGCGGGTCATCAGGTCGTGGATGGCGGATTGGGCGCTCTTGTCTTCGTGGAGGATGGCGGCGACCTGCTCCGTGATAGGCATTTCGACGCCGTGGTTGGCGGCGAGGCCCAGCGCGGCGGTGGTGGTGCGGACGCCTTCGGCTACTTTGCCGTTGAGGCTGGCGAGGATTTCGGGCAGGCGGCGGCCGCGGCCCAGCTCGATGCCGACCGTGCGGTTGCGTGAGAGGCCGCCGGTGCAGGTGAGGACCAGGTCGCCGAGGCCGGCGAGGCCGGAGATGGTTTCGGCGCGGCCACCGCAGGCGATGGTGAGGCGCGTCATTTCGGCCATGCCGCGGGTGATGAGAGCGGCGGCGGAGTTGGAGCCGAGGTCGAGGCCGGTG
>Ga0209483_1002153_pt1 | contig 14014 bp, 10 predicted proteins | sample NGEPerA_FD_184508 | JGI IMG/M metagenome (GOLD analysis project Ga0209483, IMG submission 184508) | Arctic peat soil microbial communities from the Barrow Environmental Observatory site, Barrow, Alaska, USA - NGEE PermafrostL2-A... | ecosystem: Environmental > Terrestrial > Soil > Wetlands >... | reverse complement strand
TAGATCGGGTGTTCGCCGCCGGTGAGCATCCGCGCCAGCCAATAGAGCGCCGCATCGACATCCGAACCGCGGACGGCTTTATGCAACGCGCTGATCAAATTGTAGTGGCCTTCCTGCGCCTTATCATAAAGCGGCGCGCGTTTCTGCACCGCCGCGGCGAGTCCGGCGGTGTCGAGCACGGTCTCGGGCGGCAGATTGGCGAGTTCCTCGGCGAGGTTAAGAATGAAGCGGCCGTCGCCGTCGGCCATTGCCTTGAGCGACGATCGCGCCTCGGAATCGACCGGCAGATTGCGGCCGAGCGCCGTCTCGGCTCGCTGCAGCAGGATCTCAAGCGCGGCCTCGTCCAAGCGCCGCAGCACGAAGACTTGGCAGCGTGACAGGAGCGCGCCGTTGAGCTCGAAGGAGGGGTTCTCCGTCGTCGCGCCGATCAGGGTAACGGTTCCGGTCTCGACATAAGGCAGGAAGCTGTCCTGCTGTGCGCGGTTGAAGCGGTGAATCTCGTCGACGAAGAGCAGCGTGCCTTGGCCGCCGGCGCGCCGTTTCTTGGCCGCGTCGAACAGCTTGCGCAGATCGGCGACGCCCGAAAATACGGCGGATAGCGGCTCGAAATGCGTGTCGGTAGCCTCGGCCAGCAGGCGCGCGATAGTGGTCTTGCCGCAGCCCGGCGGACCCCACAGGATCATCGAGGCGAGGCGATGCGCCGCCACCATGCGGCCGATCGGGCCCTCGGGATCGAGCAGGTGGGCCTGGCCGACGACCTCGGACAGCGTCTTGGGCCTGAGCTTGTCGGCGAGAGGCTGCGGGGCCTGCTGCTCGAACAGGCCGTTCATCGCACGACGGCCGTGAAAGTCCTGTTGCCGCGACGGAGCACGATTGTCCAAGGCGATTTGCTTTGTGTCAGCAAGCTCTTGAGCTGCGCCACATTGGCAATCTTGCGGCTATTGATCTCGATGATCAGGTCCCCGTTCTGAACGCCGAGCCGCGCCGCCGGGCTGCCGCTCGTCACGGCGACGACGATCACGCCGCGCGCGTTCTGCGGCAGGTTGACCTCTTCGGCAAAGGCCGGGTTGAGGTTGCCGGCCGATACGCCGGCGAGGGGATTGCCAGGCGGCAACTCGCTGACATCGCGTGCCGGTTGGTCGGGTGCCGCGGCGAGGGTCACCTTGACCGTCCGCGTTGTGCCGCCGTGCCACACAGTGAGCTCGGCCGGCGTGCCGATTCCCAGCGTCGCGAGACGAAAGCGCATGCCATCGGTGTCGTCGATATCGTGGCCGTCGATGGCGAGGATGACGTCGCCCGCGATCAACCCGGCTCCGCCGGCGGGGCTCCCTGCCGCAACATCGGTGATTTGCAGGCCGATCGGATGGGGTAGGCCAAGTTTGCGCGCGGCCTCGGCGGTCACGCCTTCGCCATTGACCCCGAGCCACGGCCGCGCGACGAGATGTTGACCCTTCGCCACGGCGGCGAGGACCGCGCGCACCAAGCCGGTCGGAATGGCGAAACCGATCCCGACCGAGCCGCCGGATTCCGAATAGATCGCGGTGTTGATGCCGACGAGATGGCCGTCGAGGTCGACCAGCGCGCCACCCGAATTGCCTGGATTGATTGCCGCGTCCGTCTGGATGTAGGAGCCGAACGTGCCGAGGCCGAGGCCGGTGCGCGCCAGGGCGGAGACGATGCCCGTGGTCACCGTCTGGCCGACGCCGAACGGGTTGCCGATAGCGAGCACCAGGTCGCCGACCTGAAGCGCGTCACTGTCGGCGATTTCGAGAACGGGCAGACGCTCCTTGCCGACATCGATCTTCAGTGCGGCGAGGTCGAGCTGCTCGTCGGAAAGCAGCACCGTGGCGGAGAATTCACGCCGGTCGTTGAGCACGACCGTTATTTCCTGCGCGCCGTTGATCACATGATAATTGGTGACGATGAGGCCGCTCGCATCGAGGATGACGCCGGAGCCCAGCGAATTGAGCACGCGCTCCCGCGGCAGCGCGAGTCGGAAGGCATCGCCGAAGAAGCGCCGGAAGAACGGATCATTCTGGAAGGGTGAATGGTTTTCGACGACGCGGCGCGAAAAGACGTTGACTACGGCAGGCGCCGTCCGCTTGACGATCGGCGCAAAGGATTGCCGCACTGCCTCGCGGCTTGACGGCACCGCTGTTGTCGCCGGCTGCTGCGCGCCGGCGGCGCCGGCGAGCAGCAGTAAAGTGGCAAGCATGAGAATGAACGATTTGCGTCCCAGGCTGCGTCGCATCACCCGCACGGTCGATCCCTCCGGTTTATTTCGTCCAGCATAGCTTATCGGGCCGAAGCCGCGAAGATCGGCTCGAAATTCGCGCGCAACGCCCCATCCAGCTCGGCCATCGAGGTGGCAATGCCGAGCGCGTGCAAGGAGGTAACGCCATGTTCGCTGATGCCGCAGGGCACGATACCGCGGTAATGCGTCAGATCGGGATTAAGATTGAGCGAGACGCCGTGATAGGTGACGCCCTGCCGGATACGTACGCCGATTGCCGCGATCTTGTCTTCCCGGCCGCCTGCCGCGACCCAGATGCCGATACGCCCCGCCCGCCGCTCGCCGCGCACGCCGAAATCGGCGAGGGTCCGGATGAGCCATTCCTCCAGGTTGCGGACATAGGCCCGCAGATCACCGCCGCGCGCCGTCAGGTCGAGCATGACGTAACCAACCCGCTGTCCTGGCCCATGGTAGGTCCATTGCCCACCCCGCCCGGTGCGATGAACCGGCAGGATGGCGGCGACCAGGTCGCTCTCCTGGGCGCTGGTGCCGGCGGTGAAGAGTGGTGGATGCTCGAGCAGCCAGACCAATTCGGGGGCCCCGGCATGGCGGATCGCGTGGAGGCGCGCCTCCATAGCCGCGACCGCCGCCTCGTAGCCCACCGGGGCTGGGTCGAGGCGCCATTCAATGGCTGCGGCGGGCCGGGTCGCGCTTGCTATGCTCATGGGGATTTGGTACTCAGCCGCTCCAACGGCGGCAAGGTCAATCATGCCGTCGGTCTCCGCGGTCGTGGCGGAATTGGTAGACGCGCTAGCTTGAGGTGCTAGTGGGGGAAACCCCTTGGAAGTTCGAGTCTTCTCGACCGCACCATATCTCCTGCATCGACGGCTGATCCAGGCCCTGCGCGCCACCCGTCTTTCGACCGCCCGTTAAGGAGTAGTCGAGCGTGGCCGAGGATTTGCGCGAAAGCGCGCTGGAATATCACCGCCATCCGACGCCTGGTAAGCTCGCCGTCGTTGCCACCAAGCCGATGAGCACGCAGCACGACCTCGCGCTCGCCTACTCGCCGGGCGTCGCGGCGGCTTCGCTCGCGATCGCCGCCGATCCGGCCGAGGCCTCGAATCTCACGGCACGCGGCAATCTCGTCGCAGTCATCACCAACGGAACGGCGGTGTTGGGTCTCGGGGCTATCGGTCCCCTGGCGGCGAAGCCGGTGATGGAAGGCAAGGCGGTGCTGTTCAAGAAATTCGCCGGCATCGACGTCTTCGACATCGAGATCGCCGAGCGCGATCCGGCCAAGCTCATCGACATCATCGCCGCGCTCGAGCCGACCTTCGGCGGCATCAACCTCGAGGACATCAAGGCGCCGGAATGCTTCGAGATCGAGGCGGCGCTGCGCCAGCGCCTCAAGATACCCGTTTTCCACGACGACCAGCACGGCACCTCGATCATCGTCGGTGCCGCGGTGCGCAACGGGCTGCGTCTGGTCGGCAAGTCGCTCGCCCAGGTTAAGCTCGTCGTTTCGGGCGCCGGCGCCGCCGCCCTGGCCTGCGTCGATCTGCTCGTCGATATGGGCTTGCCGGCTGCCAACGTCACCGTCACGGATATCCACGGCGTCGTCTACAAGGGCCGCAAGGAAGAGATGGACGCGCATAAATCGCGCTACGCCAAGGATACCAAGGCGCGCAAGCTCGCCGATGTGATCGAAGGCGCCGACATCTTCCTGGGGCTGTCCGCGCCCAACGTGCTGAGCGCCGAGATGGTGAAAGGGATGGCGCCGAAGCCGCTGGTCTTCGCGCTCGCCAATCCGATGCCGGAAATCATGCCCGAGGTGGCGCTGAAGGTACGGCCGGACGCGATCATCGCCACCGGGCGCACCGACTACCCGAACCAGGTGAACAACGTCCTCTGCTTCCCCTTCATCTTCCGCGGTGCGCTCGATGTGGGTGCCACGACGATCAACGAGCAAATGAAGCTGGCCGCGGTCGAGGCACTGGCCAATTTGGCGCTGGCCGAACCCTCGGACGTGGTCTCCGCCGCGTATGGCGACACCATCCTGACCTTTGGTCGCGACTACATCATTCCCAAGCCGTTCGATCCGCGCCTGATCATCGAGATCGCGCCCGCCGTCGCCAAGGCGGCGATGGATTCCGGCGTCGCCACGAGACCGATCGCCGACTTCACCCTTTATCGCGAAAAGCTGACCGATTTCGTCTTCCGCTCCGGCTTGCTGATGAAGCCGGTATTCGAACACGCGCGAAAAGATCCGAAGCGCGTTGTCTATGGCGAGGGCGAGGACGAGCGCGTGCTGCGCGCCGTGCAGCAGGCGGTCGATGAAGGTCTCGCGAAGCCGATCATCATTGCCCGGCGTGATGTCGCCATGAAGCGCATCGAGCGGCTCAATCTGCGGCTCAAGCTCGACAAGGACGTGACACTCGTCGATCCGACAAGCGATCCGCGCTTTAACGAATATTCGACGCTCTATCACCGCTTGATGGAACGCAAGGGCGTGTCGCCCGACTTCGCGCGCACCCTGGTGCGCACGCGCACCACGGTGATCGCCGCGCTCATGGTGCGGCGCGGCGAGGCCGACGCGATGATCTGCGGCGCGGTCGGTCAGTATCACCGTCACCTGCGTCACATCCTCGATATCCTGGGCCTCGTCGAAGGCGCCACCGCGCCCGCCGCGCTGTCGGGGCTGATCACGCCCAAAGGCACGTTCTTCCTTTGCGACACCTATGTCGTGAACGATCCGAACGCTGACCAGATCGTCGAGATGAGCCTGCGGGCGGCGGATGCTGTGCGGCATTTCGGGCTGACGCCCAAGCTCGCCCTGCTCTCGCATGCCAATTTCGGCAGTTCGAGCACCCCGGGTGCGCGCAAGATGCGCGAGGCGATCGAAATCCTTCGCCAGCGCGCACCCGATCTCGAGGCGGAAGGCGAGATGAATGCCGACGCCGCCATTCTCGAGGAGATCCGCCACCGCATCTTCCCGAATTCGCGGCTCAAGGGCTCCGCCAATCTGCTGATCCTGCCGAACCTCGATGCCGCCAACATCGCGTTCAACCTGCTGAAGGTGCTCGGCGACGGACTCAATATCGGCCCCATTCTCTTGGGCATCAGCCGCCCCGCGCACATCGTGACGCCGGCGGTGACGGTGCGCGGCCTCGTCAACATGACGGCGATTGCGGTCTATGACGCGCAGGTTTCCGTCAGCGAGCAGGCTGCCTTCGGCTTTTAATCGGGCGGAAACCAACACGAGAACGCCGGCGGCTGGCAGCCGCAGCTATTTCGAGCCGATGAAGCAATACTTTTCGGCTAAGCTGAAGGCGAAGTAATTTCGGTGCCGGCCGGCCGCGGGGGTGCGGCGGCCGGCCGTACCGATTCCTGCTCAGATCGTATGATGATGGTGGTGCGGCGAGAACAAATGGTCCGCCGCCTGCTTCTGGTCGGATGACAGGCCTTGGTAGAGCGGCTGGAAGGCGGCGAGAAGGCGGTCGGTTTGCTTCGCCTTGAGCGCGGCGAAGCGTCCATGCGCCGCGAGCCGGTCGACCGCGCTCTTCGGCTGGTCGGGCTGGCCGCGGAGCTGCGCCATGGTGGCGTCGGTCTCGTTGGCGTTGTCGCGCAGCACCTGGGCAACCTTGTCCCACTGGCCTTCCTGCTGCGGTGTGATCTTGAGCTCGGCCTTCATGAAGGCGATGCGGCCTTCGATGTGGCGCGTGGCGCTCCAGCGATGCTCATGCTGGGCCCGATCTGGTCCGGGGGCGCCGGGTGCGGTGGGGGCGGCTTGGGCGAAGGCCGGCGTGGCGCCGGCGAATCCGCCCAGGCCGACAAGGACGGCGAGGGCCGGGAGGGTCAGATGGCGTGTTTTCACGGGTGCGTCTCCTGATAGGGGAAAGTGGGCTGTCGACTGGTTCTAGGGGGCAGAAATCGCGACCATCCCTGGCGCGCCGCCATCCTTGCGGGGATGTAACCGCCCGTTAGACTGGCTGTTAGGAAGGGAACCTGCATGCCCGCCAATCGCTATCCGGGGCTGGATTTCGACTTGGGTGCCGAAATCGAGATGCTGCGCGACAGCGTGCGCGCTTTCGCCGAGGCGGAAATCGCGCCCCTGGCTGCGGCGATTGACCGGAGCGACGAGTTCCCGCGCCAGCTCTGGCCCAAGATGGGCAGCCTCGGCCTACACGGCATCACGGTGGAGGAGGAATGGGGCGGCGCCGGCATGGGCTATCTGGCGCATGTCGTCGCCATGGAAGAGGTCAGCCGGGGCTCGGCCTCGGTCGGCTTGTCCTATGGCGCGCACGCCAATTTGTGCGTCAACCAGATCCGGATCAACGGCAGCGCCGCGCAGAAAAGGCAATACCTGCCGAAGCTGATCTCCGGCGAGCATGTCGGGGCGCTCGCCATGAGCGAAACGGGGGCCGGCTCGGACGTCGTGGCGATGACGACGCGGGCGCAGAAGAAGGGCGACCGCTTCGTGCTCAACGGCGCCAAGATGTGGATCACCAACGGCACGCATGCCGATACGCTGGTCGTCTACGCCAAGACCGATCCCGCCGCCGAGGCCAAGGGCATCAGCGCCTTTCTGGTCGAGAAAGGCATGAAGGGCTTCAAAGCGGCGCAGAAGCTCGACAAGCTCGGCATGCGCGGCTCGCCGACCGCCGAGCTCGTTTTCGAGGATTGCGAAATCCCCGAGGAGAATTTGCTGGGTCGCCTCGACGCCGGCGTCAAGCTCCTGATGAGCGGCCTCGATTATGAGCGCGCGGTTCTCGCCGGCGGCCCGCTCGGCATCATGCAGGCCTGCCTCGACGCGGTCGTGCCCTATCTCCACGAGCGCAGGCAGTTCGGCAAGCCGATCGGCGAGTTTCAGCTCATGCAGGGCAAGCTTGCCGACATGTACACGGCGCTCAATGCTTCGAAGGCTTACGTCTATGCGGTGGCGCGTGCCTGTGATCGCGGGCGGACGACGCGCAAGGACGCCGCCGGCGCCATTCTCTACGCCGCCGAGAAGGCGACCTGGATGGCGTTGCAGGCGATCCAGGCGCTGGGCGGCAACGGCTACATCAACGATTTTCCGACCGGTCGCCTGCTGCGCGACGCCAAGCTCTACGAGATCGGGGCCGGCACCTCGGAAATTCGTCGCATGCTGATCGGTCGTGAGCTGTTCGAGGAGACGGCCTGATGGCGGTGCTCAAATCCATGCTGCAGACCGGCGGCGCTTCGTTCCGCGCCAACGCGAAGGCGATGCGCGGCCTCGCGGCCGATCTCGCAAAGCGGCTCGCGGCGGTCGCCGAGGGCGGCGGCAAGGAGGCCCGGCAGAAGCACCGGGCGCGTGGCAAGCTGCCGGTGCGCGAGCGCGTTCGTGCCTTGCTCGATCCGGGATCGCCGTTCCTCGAATTCTCCGCGCTGGCCGGGCATGGGCTCTACGGCGAAGAGGTGCCGGCCGGCGGCATCGTCACCGGCATCGGCCCGGTGATGGGCCGCGAATGCGTCGTCGTCGCCAACGATGCGACGGTGAAGGGCGGCACCTATTATCCGATCACGGTGAAGAAGCATCTGCGTGCGCAGGATATCGCGCGCGAGAACAATCTGCCTTGCCTCTATCTGGTCGATAGCGGCGGCGCCTTCCTTCCGGCGCAGGACGAGGTCTTTCCCGACCGGGACCATTTCGGTCGTATCTTCTACAACCAGGCGACGCTGTCGGCGCTCGGCGTGCCGCAGATCGCCGCGGTCATGGGGTCATGCACGGCCGGCGGCGCCTATGTGCCGGCGATGTCGGACGAGAACATTATCGTCAAGGGCAGCGGGACGATCTTTCTCGGCGGGCCGCCGCTGGTGAAGGCGGCGACGGGCGAGATTGTCACGGCCGAGGAGCTCGGCGGCGCCGAACTCCACGCCCGCGTTTCGGGCGTGGCGGATCAGATGGCGGCGGACGATGGCGAGGCGCTCGCGCTCATGCGCCGCATCGTCGGCAACCTCAACCGGCCGAAGCGAATCGGCCTCGAACTTTCCGAGCCGCGCGCGCCGCTTTATCCGGCCGAGGAGATCTATGGCGTGGTGCCGGATGATTCGCGCAAGCCCTATGACGTGCGCGAGATCATCGCCCGGCTGGTCGACGGCAGCGAGCTCGACGAGTTCAAGCCGCTCTACGGCGAGACCTTGGTCACCGGCATGGCGCGTATCTGGGGCTATCCGGTCGGCATTGTCGCCAATAACGGCATTCTCTTTTCCGAAAGCGCCTTGAAGGGAGCGCATTTCGTCGAGCTTTGCGCCCAGCGCGGCATTCCATTGGTCTTCCTGCAGAACATCACCGGTTTCATGGTCGGCCGGAAATACGAGGCGGGCGGCATCGCCAAGGACGGCGCCAAGATGGTGACCGCGGTGGCCTGCGCCGCCGTGCCGAAATTCACCATCATCATCGGCGGCAGCTTCGGCGCCGGCAATTACGCCATGTGCGGTCGCGCCTATGGGCCGCGCTTCCTGTGGACCTGGCCCAATGCGCGCATCTCGGTCATGGGCGGCGAGCAGGCGGCCAATGTCCTGGCGACGGTGCGGCGCGACGGCGGAGCATCCCGCGGCAGGAAATGGCCGGCGCGCGAGGAAAGCGCTTTCAAGGCGGGAATCCGCAAGCAATACGAGACGCAAGGCCATCCTTATTATGCCAGCGCGCGGCTCTGGGATGACGGCGTCATCGACCCCAAGGACACCCGCCGAATCCTCGCCCTGTCGATCTCGGCCAGCCTCAACGCACCGATCGGGAAGACGCAGTTCGGCGTCTTCCGCATGTGACATGAGCGCCGCCGGACTCTCGGTGGAGATCGACGGGCGCGGTGTCGCGACGGTCAGGCTCGACCGCCCGGAGCGGCGCAACGCCTTCGACGATTTTCTGATCGCCGCGCTGACCAAGGAATTGACCCGGCTCGGCAAGGATCAGACAGTACGCGCCGTCGTGCTCACGGGCGCCGGCGAAACATTCTCCGCCGGCGCCGACATAAACTGGATGCGCCGCATGGCGTCCTATACCAAGCGCCAGAATATCGCCGATGCGATGGGCCTGGCGCGTCTGCTGCGTCTGCTGAACGAGCTGCCTCAACCGACCATCGCCCGCGTGAACGGCGCCGCCTATGCCGGCGCGCTCGGTCTTATCGTCTGCTGCGACATCGCCATCGCCGCCGAGGAGGCGGTCTTCGCCATCTCCGAGGTCCGCGTCGGGTTGTGGCCTGCCACCATCGCGCCCTATCTCACGGCGGCGGTCGGAACGCGCGCGGCGCGGCGCTATTGCCTGACCGGCGAGAGCTTTTCGTCGGCGACGGCGCTGCGCCTCGGTCTCGTGCACGAGATCGCGCCGCGCGAGCAGCTCGATGCCGCGGTGGAACAAATCATCGGCGATCTGCTCAAGGGCGGTCCGCAAGCGCAGATTCGCGCCAAGCGCATGGTAGCGGACGTGGCGGGAAGCAAGATGACGCCGGCGCTCATGGCGCGGACCGCGGCGGCGATCGCCGATGCGCGCGCCTCGGCCGAGGGGCGGGAGGGGCTCGCCGCCTTCCTCGAGAAGCGCAAACCGGCCTTCCGCCGCTAGCGGATGTTCAGCAAAATCCTGATCGCCAATCGCGGCGAGATCGCCTGCCGGGTCATCCGCACGGCGCGCCGACTCGGCGTCAAGACGATCGCGGTCTATTCCGAGGCCGATGACGATGCGCTGCATGTCGCGCTGGCGGACGAGGCCTATCCGATCGGTCCGGCCCCCGCCGCGGAGAGCTATCTCGACGGCCAGCGCATCCTGGCTGTGGCGCGCCACAGCGGCGCCGAGGCGGTTCATCCCGGCTATGGCTTTCTCTCGGAGAATGCCGGCTTCGCCGCCGCCTGCACGAAGGCAGGGATGGTCTTTATCGGGCCGCCGGCCTCGGCAATCCGCGCCATGGGCGACAAGGCGGCGGCCAAGCGCCTGATGGCGAAGGCGGGCGTGCCGCTGGTGCCCGGCTATGACGGCGCCAATCAGCATCCGGCCATCCTCGCCGATGCGGCGAACCGGCTCGGCTATCCGGTGCTGATCAAGGCGGCGGCGGGCGGCGGCGGGCGCGGCATGCGGGTCGTCGACGCGGTCGCGGGATTCGGCGAAGCCGCGGCAAGCGCCAAGCGGGAGGCCAAGGCGGCGTTCGGCGATGGCCGGCTGATCCTCGAGCGCTATTTGCCGCGGGCGCGGCACGTTGAGGTTCAGATTTTTGCGGATTCGCAGGGCAATTTCGTGCATCTGTTCACGCGCGATTGCTCGCTGCAGCGGCGCCACCAGAAGGTGATCGAGGAGGCGCCGGCGCCCGATCTGCCGCCCCGGCTGCGCGCCGCGCTGCACGAGGCGGCGCTGAAGGCGGCGCGCGCCGTCCGCTATCGCGGCGCCGGCACCGTCGAATTCATCGTCGCGGACGGAAAAGCCTATTTCATCGAAATGAACACGCGGCTTCAGGTCGAGCATCCGGTGACCGAGATAGTGACCGGTTTCGATCTGGTCGAATGGCAGCTGCGCGTTGCCGTTGGCGAGCGTCTGCCCCGGCGTCAGAAAGCCATCAAGCTGCGTGGCCATGCGGTCGAAGCGCGGCTCTACGCGGAGGATCCGGCGGCCGGATTCCTGCCTTCGACCGGAACTTTGGGCCGGCTGCGGTTCCCGCCGCCGGCGAAAGACCTCCGCATCGAGACCGGCTTGCGCCAAGGCGACCGCGTCACCGAATTCTACGATCCGATGATCGCCAAGCTGGCGGCCTGGGGACGGCATCGGCCAGCGGCCCTGGCGCGCCTGGCCGAAGCGCTGCGCGAAACCCGCGTGCTGGGCGTTCAGACCAATCGCGATCTTCTGCTGCGCCTCGTCACGCAGCGGCCTTTCGTCAAAGGTCCGGCCGACACCGGCTACATCGCGCGGCATTGGGCCAAGCTGCGGCCCGGCCCGGCGCCGGATGCAGCGCTGGCGGCGGCGGCGCTGTCGCGGCTTGTGGTACCCCTCACGCCAGTGCGCGGCGGCGATGGTTTCTCGCCCTGGCGGCTCAAGGACGGTTGGCGCATCGAGGGCGGCAGCGCGCAGGAATTCCGCTTCGTCGAGGGCGGCCGCGAACGTCGCGTGGCGCTGCGGTTCGGACGCGCGGGCCTGATGCTCGATTTCGGCCAACGCCGCGTTCCGGCGCTCGCCTGGAAGCTCGACGACGGCGACCTCGCCTTCGAGCTCGGCCGCCTCCATTTCCATGCCAGCGTGTCGTGGCACGGCGCCGGCGTGCAAATCGCGCTGGCCGAGGGCATTTTCCAGCTCGATCTGGCGGCGCCGAAGGCGGCGCGGGCTTCGGCGGCGGCTTTGGCAGGGCGGGTCGTGGCGCCGATGTCGGGCAAGATCGGCGCGTTGCACGTCGCGCCGGGCGAGCGGGTCAGAAGCGGCCAAATCCTGCTGGTGCTCGAGGCGATGAAGATGGAGCATGCGCTCTCGGCGCCCGCGGACGGGATCGTCGCCGGCATCGCGGGCGGCGTGGGCGAGACGGTCGAGGCCGGGGCGGAGCTGCTGGTGCTGGCGCCGCTCGCGGCAAAGGAGAAGAAATGATGCGGCTGCCCAAAAAGGTGCGCGTGGTCGAGGTTGGGCCGCGCGACGGGCTGCAGAACGAGAGCAAGACCGTGCCGACTGCGGTCAAGGTGGCGCTCATCGAGCAGCTCGCCGATGCCGGGGCGACGGCGATCGAGGCCGGCAGCTTCGTGTCGCCGAAATGGGTCCCGCAGATGGCGGATACCGCCGAAGTGCTGAAAGCGCTGAAGCGCCGCCCGGGCGTGACCTATCAGGTGCTGGTGCCGAACATGAAGGGCTTCGAGGCGGCGCGCGCCGCCAAGGTGGAGGAAATCGCCATCTTCGCCGCCGCGTCGGAAACCTTTTCCCGCCGCAACATCAATTGCACCATCGCCGAAAGCATCGAGCGCTTCGCGCCGGTGACCGAGGCCGCCAAGCGCGAGGGCATGCGCGTGCGCGGCTATGTCTCCTGCGTCATCGATTGCCCCTATGAAGGCGCGGTCGAGCCCGGCGCCGTCGCCGAAATCGCGGCGCGGTTGCGGGCGCTCGGCTGCTACGAGATCTCGCTCGGCGACACCGTCGGCAGCGGCACGCCGGCGCGAATCCTGGCGATGATCGAGGCCGCTAAAGCGAAGGTGCCGGTCGAACGCCTCGCCATTCATTGTCACGACACCTATGGCCAGGCGATCGCGAACATTCTGGTGGCGCTCGAGGCCGGAATTGCCACGGTCGACAGCTCGGTCGCCGGTTTGGGCGGCTGCCCCTATGCGCCGGGTGCCGCGGGCAATGTCGCGAGCGAGGACGTCGTCTACCTGCTCGACGGCCTCGGCATCGAGAGCGGCATCAATCTCGGCCGACTGGCGGCGGCCGGACGTGCCATCTCCGGGGCGCTCGGCCGCGAGCCGGCGTCCAAATGCGCCAAGGCATTGGCGGCGAAGGCCGCGTAATGGCGCTGCACCTGATCAAGATGGCGGTCGGCGCGACCGATCTCGCCGCGCTGCGCAAGCTGCAAAAGCTGCGGCGCAAGCAGCGCGGCAAGTCGGTGTTCTTCACGCGCAACATGCCGAAGCGGGTCGAGGAATTGCTCGACGGCGGCTCGATCTATTGGGTGATCCGCCGCCAAGTGGTGGCGCATCAGCGCTTGAAGGGGTTCAAGCCGATCGTCGGCTCGAACGGCGAGCGCCGCGTCGCCGTCGAATATTCGATGAAGCTCGTTCCGACCATGCCGAAGCCCTACCGGCCGTTCCAGGGCTGGCGCTATCTGTTGCCGGAGCAGGCGCCGGCCGACCGGCCGGCGGGAGTCGATTCGGGCGAGAACCTGCCGCCCAGGCTCGCCAGGGAGTTGCGCGAGCTGGGCTTGCTGTAGGGGGGTGAGTTATCCCCACCGCAGGCCGCGTTCGGAAGTGATAGCAGCCTTCGGCCGGCTCCCTTAAGTCGCTGACATAAAATGGTAATTTTGATCACTGACAGGCCAGACGCCTTTTTAGGATCGCACGCAGCCAAGTTTTGTCCCAAAAGGCCAGGGTTTCCCTTGAGATTCTGCTAGGAACCCCTGGACAAGGGTATCCGAGCGGCCTATATCAACGCTCCAGCCGCCCGACGGGGTGGCTTCCGCGAACCAGTTGACGCCGCGCGCTGCGGTTTTGGCAGCGGGCGGTTTCGTCGGCTTAAAAAGGCGCCGAAGGTTTTTTGGCGTCGGCCGGCGAGTTGGATTGTGGCGCGCTTCTATAGCGCGGGCCTTCCCTTTGGGAGGGTTTCGGTCTTTGACATTGTTGAGAAGAGGAAGGGATGCGCAGGCGGCGGCGCCATACGGCGCCGTACGTATGCGCATCTAAGGAATGTCAATTCCGACCGATGTGAATCGTACGATGCCAGGAGCATTGCCGGCCAATCCGCAAGGAAAGACCGGCGAGGCTAAGCTGAGAGTTTGATCCTGGCTCAGAACGAACGCTGGCGGCATGCCTAACACATGCAAGTCGAACGCCTGTAGCAATACAGGAGTGGCGCACGGGTGAGTAACGCGTGGGAACCTGCCCTGGAGTGGGGGATAACCGAGGGAAACTTCGGCTAATACCGCATACGTCCTTAGGGAGAAAGATTTATCGCTCTAGGAGGGGCCCGCGTCGGATTAGCTAGTTGGTGAGGTAACGGCTCACCAAGGCGACGATCCGTAGCTGGTCTGAGAGGATGATCAGCCACACTGGGACTGAGACACGGCCCAGACTCCTACGGGAGGCAGCAGTGGGGAA
>Ga0209483_1002152_pt1 | contig 14016 bp, 15 predicted proteins | sample NGEPerA_FD_184508 | JGI IMG/M metagenome (GOLD analysis project Ga0209483, IMG submission 184508) | Arctic peat soil microbial communities from the Barrow Environmental Observatory site, Barrow, Alaska, USA - NGEE PermafrostL2-A... | ecosystem: Environmental > Terrestrial > Soil > Wetlands >... | reverse complement strand
CCGAGCGAGGCCAAGCCATGCAGCCCTGGATCACCGATTACAACCACACCCGACCCCACTCAGCCCTCGGCGGAAAACCACCGACCTCAAAGCTGAACAACGTGCTTGGATTCGACACCTAGCTCAGCGTGTGAGCGGCGGTCCGCTCAGCGCTTTCGCTTCGGCCGCGAGGCGGCGATAGCGCGCCTGGCTATTCGCCAAATGCTGCCGCATTGCCTCGCGCGCCGCGGCGACGTCGCGCTCCTCGATCGCGGCGGCGATCGCGGCATGCTCGCGCTGGAAAGTCTCGAGATAGGCGCGCCGCCCCTCCGGACGGTGCGCCGCGACCCGGATGCTCTGCCGCGGGATGATGAAGCGGCCGAGATATTCGAGGATATGCCCGAATTGCGGGTTGCCGGTCGCCGCCGCGATCGCGCGATGAAAGGCGAAATCCTCGTCGATCGCGCTTTCGCCGCGGTCGAGCGCCGCGTCGATCGCCTCGAGCGCCGCGCCGACCCGCCGGCGCGCCGCCGCCGAGCCGCGCTCCGCCGCCAAGGCCGCGGCCTCGACCTCGACACTGGCGCGCAGCTCCATGACTTCGAGCACCTCGGCGATCGATGGCAAGCCGTCGAAGGCAAGCTGGAACGGCCGTCGGTCGGCATCCGCCGCGACAAACGCGCCCGCGCCCTGGCGGGTGACGACGAGGCCCTGTGCCCGCAGCGCCGCGACAGCCTCGCGCACGACGGTGCGGCTGACGCCCATCGCCGCGACCATCTCCTGCTCGGTCGGCAGTTTCGCGCCGGGCGCGAGCCGCGCGGTCGCGATCTCGTCGGCGATGCGCTCGGCGATCTCGCGCGTCAGCCGCGGCGCCCGGGTCACTGGGCGCAGCATCGCTTGCGGGGCGGCGCGTCTTGGCAAAACCGGCCTCGACAGTTATCAGGTTATCATATAAATCAGCTAACACGCGCCGGCGGCGCGGTCAATCGAGCCGCCTCGCGCAACGCATGAGCGGCAAGGGGAGGGGACTATGCGCAGACGCGATCTGTTGGCCGGCGCCGGGGCGCTGGCGCTGGGTGCGGCGACTGGCCGGCGCGCCGCCGCCGACGACAAGACGGTGCTGAAGGCCTCCGACGTCCATCCCGAGGGCTACCCGACCGTCGTCGCCGTACAGAATCTCGGCAAGAAGCTCGAAGACGCGACCAAAGGCCGGCTCAGCGTGCAGATGTTCTCGTCGATGCAACTCGGCGGCGAAAAGGAGGTCATCGAGCAGACGCAACTCGGCGCGCTGCAATTCGCGCGGGTCAGCGTCGGTACGCTCGGGCCGGTGATCGACGACCTCAACGTACTGAACCTGCCGTTCCTGTTCCGCGACGTCGCCCACATGAACAAGACCGTCGACGGCTCGATCGGCCAGGAATTGCTCGACAAGGTGACCAACCATCCCTCGGCCAACCTCGTCGGCCTGTGCTGGATGGATGCCGGCGCGCGGAGCTTTTACACGGTCAAGAAGCCGGTCAAGAGCCTGGCCGACCTCAAGGGGCTGAAGATCCGCGTCATCGGCAACCCGATCTTCGTCGACATGGCGAACGCGCTCGGCGCCAACGGCGTGGCGATGGGCTACGACCAGGTGTTCAGCGCGCTGCAGACCGGGGTCATCGACGGCGCCGAGAACAATCCGCCCAGCTTCGTCTTCGACAACCACTACCAGGCGGCCAAGTTCTACACCGACAGCCAGCATTTGATCGTGCCGGAGATGCTGGTCTATTCGAAACTGTCGTGGGACAAGCTCTCGGCCGACGACCGGGCGCTCCTCAAGAAATTATCCCGCGAAGCCCAACAGGACGCGCGAATCCTGTGGAACAAGAAGGAGGCCGACGCCTTCGAACGGATGAAGGCGGCCAATATCGAGCTCGACAAGATCACTGACAAGCCGGCGTTCCGCGCGGCGGTGAAGCCGGTATGGGACAAATACGGCGCCAAATTCGCCGACCTGATCAAGCGTGTCGATGCGGTGACGTGAACACCGCCAAGTCACGGCAAATTGCCCTCTCCACCCAATGGGGGGAGAGGGAGGGGCCTACGCCGCAGGCGTGAGAGGGTGAGGTGGGAATGCTCGGGCGCTTCTGGAATCCCCCACCTCCCCCCGGAACGGCCCGCAGGGCCGGCCGGCCGAGGGCCAACCCTCTCCGCCCCCACGGGCGGCGAGGGAGTACGGTATGACGGCCGCAATCCGCCGCGCCATGGACGCGCTCTACTGGCTGTGCGCCTGCATCGCCGGTGCGGCGCTGGTGCTGATCACGATCATCGTGCCGTGGGGCGTCTTCACCCGCTATGTGCTGCACAGCGCCGCCTCGTGGCCCGAGCCGATGGCGATCTTGTTGTCGGTCGTGCTGACCTTTTTCGGCGCGGCGATGGGGATACGCTCGGGCCAGCACATGCGGGTGACGGTGCTGCGCGATCTGCTGTCGCGCGGGCCGCAAATCGTCGTCGATCTCGTCGCCGAAACGCTGCTCGCCGTGATCGCGCTGTTCATGGTGATTTGGGGCACCCGGCTGGTCGAGGCGACCTGGCATCAGGTCATCGCCGAGTTTCCCGCGCTATCGGTCGGCATCACCTACCTGCCGATCCCGGTCGGCGGCGCGATCACGCTGCTGTTCGTCGCCGAGCGCCTGACGATCGGCCGCCCGCCACAGAAGGCGGACTGGCGGAACGCGGCGCCGGACTGAGCGGCGATGGACATCTTCATCGTCCTCGGAACCCTGCTCGGCGGTATCGCGCTCGGCCTGCCGATCGCCTACACGCTCGCCATGTCGGCGCTGGCCGGCGCGCTGTGGATCGGCATTCCGGTCGAGGCGGTGATGCTGCAAATCTCGAGCGGGGTCAGCAAATTCGCGATGCTGACGATCCCGTTTTTCGTGCTCGCCGGCGCCATCATGGCCGAGGGCGGCATGGCCCGCCGGCTCGTCGCGCTCGCTAATGTACTCGTCGGGCTCACGCGCCTGCGCGGCGGGCTGTCGCTCGTCAACATCGTCGCGACGACCTTTATGAGCGGGATTTCCGGCTCCTCGGTCGCCGATGCGTCGGCGATCGGCTCGGTGATGATCCCGCAAATGGAGAGATCGGGTTATCCGCGCGTGTTCGCGACCAACGTGACGATCTCCGCTTCGGTGCAGGGGTTGCTGGTGCCGCCAAGTCACAACGCGGTCATCTATTCGCTGGCGACCGGCGGCACGATCTCGATCGCCAGCTTGTTTATGGCCGGGGTGATGCCGGGGCTGCTGCTCGGCGCTTCCTTGATGCTGCTTTGCGTTGTGCTGGCCTACCGCCACGGCCATCCGACCGGCGAGGCGGTGCCCCTCAAGGATGCGCTGAAGATCGCGTTCGAGGCGGTGTGGGGCTTGGTGACCCTGGTCATCATCCTCGGCGGCATCCTCGGCGGCGTATTCACCGCGATCGAGGCCGGGGCGGTCGCCTGCGTCTATGCCTTTATCGTCACGATGTTCATCTATCGCGACTATCGCTGGCGCGATTTGCCGCTGCTCGTCTATCGCACGCTGCGTACCGTCTCGATGGTGATGATGCTGATCGCCTGCGCCGCGAGCGTCGGCTACATGATGGCGCTGATGCAGATGCCGGCGCACATCACCGCGTTCTTCCTGACCCTGTCGAGCAACAAATACGTCATCCTCATCCTGATCAACATGCTGCTGCTGGTGCTCGGCTGCCTCGTCGACATGGCGCCGTCGATCCTCATCACCACGCCGATTCTCTTGCCCGTGGTGATGAAGTTCGGGGTCGACCCGGTGCATTTCGGCATGATCATGCTGCTCAATCTCGGCATCGGGCTCTGCCATCCGCCGGTCGGCGCGACCTTGTTTGTCGGCTGCGCCGTCGGGCGCGTCCGCATGGAAGACGTAATGAAGCAGATTTGGCCGTTCTACGGCGTGATGTTCCTCGTGCTGATGCTGGTGACTTACATTCCCGCGATCTCGCTATGGTTGCCGCGTCTGTTGCGGCTTTAGCGCTGCGGTTTCCGAATTCTTCAAATCCCTTCAGTTATCGAACTAACCCCCTAGCGCGACTATTGCGGGCGACCGCGCCTTGTGAGAAAAGGAGCGCGGGGAAGTGGGGGTTATTTACGTGACGACAATGCCGTTGCGGCTGAGCCGGCGGGTGCTGTTTGCCGCGCCGATGGTGGCTGCGTCGCTGGGCGCAGCCAAGGCTTTCGCGGCCGAAGCCGATTTCGCCGGGTTCATCGCCGCGGTGCGGCGCGACGCGCTGGCTCAGGGCCTGCGCGCCGGCACGGTCGATTATGCGCTGCGTCGGGCCGAGTACCTGCCGCATGTGATCGAGCTCGACCGCAAGCAGCCCGAGCGCACGATGACCCTCGGCGAGTTTCTCGCCAAGGTCGTGACACCGCAGAAGACCGCCGACGGGCGGGCCGAGCTTGCCGGGAACTGGCCGCTGCTGCAGCGCGTCTATCAACGCTTCAAGGTGCAGCCGCGCTTTATCGTCGCCCTATGGGCGGTCGAGAGCAATTTCGGCAAGGTGATGGGCAACTATTCGGTCGTGTCGTCCTTGGCGACGCTCGCCTATGAGGGCCGTCGCGCTTCCTATTTCCGCCCCGAGTTGATCGCCGCGCTGCGCATCATCGAGCAAGGCAATATCCAGCCCGACGCGATGCTCGGCTCCTGGGCCGGCGCGATGGGCCAGTGCCAGTTCATGCCGTCGACCTTTCTCAATTACGCGGTCGATTTTGACGGCGACGGACGGCGCGACATCTGGGGCGACCGCGCCGACGTGCTCGGCTCGATCGCCAACTATCTCGGACAGTTGGGCTGGCGCGGCGACCAGAGCTGGGGCCGCTCGGTCGTGGTGCCGGCCAATTTCGACATGCGCTACACCGGGCTCGGCAACCGGCAGCCGATCGCCGAATGGAGCCGCATGGGCGTGCGGAGCGCGGACGCGTCGCCGCTGCCGGGGACCGAGGCGTCGCTGGTCATACCCGACGGCAGCGGTGGCCAAGCGCTGCTCGTCTACGACAATTTCCGCACGATCATGAAGTGGAACAAATCGACGTTCTTTGCCGCGGCGGTCGGCATGCTCGCCGACAGTTTTGGCGCCGGATAGACGGCGCCAGGCGATGCCGGGGGGCACGCGGGGGACGCGATGGGCACGGCAGGCGGGGTTGCTTGCCGCGCTCGGCCTGCTGCTCGGCGCTTGCGGTTTCGCGCCGGCGCCGTCGTTCCTCGGCGAGCCGCGGACGCCGCACCCAACCTACAAAATCGGCGCGCCGTATACGGTCAAGGGCGTCACCTACCATCCGCATGTCGATTACGCCTTTGACCGGGTCGGCGTCGCATCCTGGTACGGCGAGCAGTTCCAGGGCCGCTATACCGCCAACGGCGAAGTCTTCGACCTCAACGGCGTCACCGCCGCGCATACGACCCTGCCGCTGCCCAGCATCGTCGAGGTCGTCAATTTGCGGAACAACCGCGCGCTCCGCATCCGGGTCAACGATCGCGGCCCGTTTGTCGATGGCCGCCTTATCGACCTTTCCCGCCGCGCGGCGCAGCTTCTCGGCTTCGAGCGTAACGGAACGACGATGGTGCGGGTGAAGGTGCTGAGGGACGAGAGCCAGTACGCCGCCGCGCTGGCGCAGCGCGGCATGGTCGGCGATGGCCAGCCGCCAGCCACTGTTGTCGCGGCGGCGGCGCCGGCGCCTGCCGCCATCCGGCAGACCGCGTCGGCCCCAGCGCGGCGCCATTTCTTTGTCGAGGATCCGGTCTACCACGTCCAGGCGGGACCGGTTGCCAGCCGGTCCGAGGCCGACGGGCTGCGGGCCCGCTTGATCGCGAACGGCTACCGCGACGCGCGCGTCGTGATCGATTAGCATAGGGGGCTCCGGTCGCTGGAGCGGCGGGTGGGAGGCCATCATGAGAGCGTTCGGGCGGCATTGGATCGCGTGCCTGGGCGTCGCGGCCCTGCTGTCGACGATGGTTGGGGTTGGGCTCGGCGCCGGGATCGCGGCGCAGAAGCCGAGCGCATCGGCGAAAGCGGCGGCGGCCAAACTCAAGGCCGCGCCCGCCCCAGCTTCGCCCACCGCGAATGCCGGGCTCGACACGCCGGCGCGGCATGCGCTGATCGTCGAGGCGGATACCGGCACGGTGCTCTTCGACAAGCAGGGCGAAGAACGCATGCCCCCCGCCTCGATGAGCAAGATGATGACCGCTTATGTCGCGTTCGACATGCTGAAAGCGGGCAAGATCAGCCTCGGCGACGAACTGCCGGTGAGCGAAAAAGCATGGAAGCTCGGCGGCTCGAAGATGTTTGTCGGCATCGGCGCGCGCATCAAGGTCGACGACCTGCTCAAGGGCATGCTGGTGCAGTCGGGCAACGATGCCTGCGTCGTGCTCGCCGAGGGTCTCGCCGGCAGCGAGCAGGACTACGTCGATCTGATGAACCAGAAGGCCAAGGAAATCGGCCTAATGGACAGCCACTTCGCCAACGTCACCGGGTTGCCGGATCCGAACGAGTGGATGACCGCGCACGATCTCGTGACGCTCGGCACGCGGATCACCCGCGACTTTCCCGAATACTATCATTATTTTTCGGAAAGAACCTTCGATTTCAATAATATAGATCAGGGAAACCGGAACCCGTTGCTATACAAGGTGGCGGGGGCCGACGGGCTCAAGACCGGCCATACCGACGAATCCGGCTATAGCCTGATCGGCTCGGTGCTGCGCGGCGACCGCCGGGTGATCGTCGTCGTCGCCGGTCTAGCCTCGATGAGGGACCGCGCCAGCGAGGGCGAGCGGCTGGTCGAGTGGGCATTTCGCGAATTCAACGATTACAAGTTGCTCGGCGCCGGCGAGAAGGTCGACGACGCCGAAATTTGGCTCGGCAACGAGCCGAAGGTCGGCATGACGGTCCGCGACGACCTAGTCGTCACGCTGCCGCGGCACGCGCGCCGCGACATGAAGGTCAGCGTCGTCTACGACAAGCCGGTGCCGGCGCCGGTCAAGCAGGGCGACCAGATCGGCAAGATCGTCGTCAATGCGCCCGACATGCCGCCGATCGAGCGGCCGTTATATGCCGCGAAAAATGTCAGGCCGATCAGCACGATCGGCCGCATGGCGACGCTCGCCGGCTATCTGATCTGGGGCAACCGCCGCTGAGCGCGCGCGGCAGGTTCATCACCGTCGAAGGCGGGGAGGGGGCAGGGAAGTCGACCCAGGTCGGGTTGCTTATAACTGCGCTGAGACAGGCCGGGATCCGGTCACAGCGCACACGAGAGCCTGGTGGTTCGCTCGGCGCGGAGGCGATTCGCCACCTGTTGCTCGAAGGCGACTCTGAGCGTTGGGATGCGGAGAGCGAGGCGTTGTTGCTATACGCGGCGCGACGCGATCATGTCACGCGCACCATCCGGCCGGCGCTGGACGAGGGCAGGTGGGTCGTTTGCGACCGGTTCAACGATTCGACGTTAGCCTATCAAGGCTCCGGACGCGGCCTGCCGCTCGATCAACTCGAAGCCTTGCAGCGTTTCGCTCTTGGCGATTTCGGGCCCGATCTGACGCTGATTCTCGACATATCGGTTGAGGAGGGGCTCGCACGCGCGGGACGGCGCTCACTGATTACTGATCGCTTCGAGCGCCTTCATGAGGAATTTCATCAGCGCCTGCGCGACGGATTTCATCGGATCGCCCAGAAAGAGCCGCAGCGCTGTGCGCTGATCGACGCTTCGGGCGATGTCGCCGCGGTGCATCGCGCGATCGTCGCCGCGGTCGCCGCGCGGCTGGGCGTGGCGCTCGGATGAGCGAGGCCGCCGCCGCGCCGGCGCCGCGCGCCAACCCCGACCTCGTCGGCCACGAGGCGGCCGAGGCTGCGCTGCGGCAGCTCGCCGACAGCGGCCGGCTGCCGCATGCGCTGCTGCTGTCGGGGCCGCGCGGCATCGGCAAGGCGACGCTGGCGTTCCGGCTCGCGCGCTTCGTGCTGGCCGGGGCGGGCGAGGGGGCAGCGCTCGGCATGTTCGGTGCGCCCGGCAACTCTGCTGGCGAACCCGCTCTCGCCGTGCCTGCGGAGAGCGGTGTGTTTCGGCGGGTGGCGGCGGGCGGTCATGCCGACCTCTTGACCGTCGAACGCGCCTTCGACCCGCGCCGCAAGCGGCTGCGCAGCGAGATCGTGGTCGACGACGTGCGCGAGATCGGCGCATTCCTGCACCTGACCGCGGCCGAAGGGGGCTGGCGCGCCGTCATCATCGACGGCGCCGACGCGATGAACCGCAATGCCGCCAACGCGCTGTTGAAAATCCTCGAGGAGCCGCCGCGCCGCACCCTATTGCTGCTCGTCGCGCACAGCTCCGGCAAGCTGCTGCCGACAATCCGCTCGCGCTGTCGCCAGATGAAACTGCCGCCGCTCTCGCCGGCGACTGTGCGCGCCTTGCTCGCGCGCCATGCGCCAGAGCTCGGCGAGAGCGAAGCTGCGGCGGTCGCCGATCTCGCCGAGGGCAGCATCGGCCGCGCGCTCGAACTCGCCAATTCGGGCGGCGTCGAACTCTACAAGACGATAGCCGCGATGCTGTCGCGCCGCCCCGGCCTCGACCCGCTGGCGCTGCACGGCTTCGCCGACCGGCTGGCGCGTGTCGAAGCCGAAGAATCCTACCGCGCGGTCGAGGAACTGCTGCGCCAGCACCTCGCGCGCAAATCGCTCGCGGCGGCGCGCGCCGGTGAGCGCCGCCAGGCAGCGCGCTGGGCGAACCTGCGCGACGCTATCGGCAATGATTTCGCCCGTGCCGATGGACTCAACCTCGACCGCAAGCATACCATCATGAGCGCGTTCTTCGCCATCGAGCGAGCGGCGGGCGCGGCTTAGCGAATCGGCGCTAAAATCGCCGCATTCGCGTTTTAAGGTGCGACATCGTAAAACCGACGCGGCCTCGATTTTGCTGCTGATTCGCTGCAGAAGCAGCGGGGCAGGCCCGAAAGGCTCCGGATCACGCTTATGCTGGTCGATAGCCACTGTCATCTCGATTTTCCCGATTTCACGCCTGAGCGCGACGCGGTGATCGCGCGCGCCTTCGCCGCCGGGATCGGCACGATGCTGACGATCTGCACCCGGCTCGACCAGTTCGACGACGTCCGCGCGATCGCCGAGAGCGATCCGCGCCTGTGGTGCTCGGTCGGCGCGCATCCGCACGAGGCGGCGGACCATGCCGACCTGTTGGCCGAGCGGCTGGTCGAGCTCGCGGCGCACCCGCGCGTCGTCGGCATCGGCGAGACCGGCCTCGATTTCCACTACGATCTGAGCCCGCGTGAGGTGCAGGAGCGTGTGTTCCGCGCCCATATCGCGGCCGCGCAGGCGAGCGGTTTGCCATTGATCGTCCACGCCCGCGAGGCCGATGCCGCGATCGCCGCGATCCTCGCGTCGGAAACGCCGCCGCCTGGCGTGCTGCATTGCTTCACCGCCGGCCGGGCGCTGGCCGAGGCGGCGCTCGGCCTCGGCTTTTACATCTCGATTTCCGGCATCGTGACCTTCCGCAATGCCGAGGATCTGCGCGCGATCGTCCGCGACGTGCCGCTCGACCGCCTGCTGGTCGAGACCGACGCGCCATACCTGGCGCCGATTCCCTATCGCGGCAAGCGCAACGAGCCGGCGTTTGTCGCGGCGACCGCCGCCGCCGTCGCAACGCTGAAGGACATCGGACCCGAGGAGCTCGCCGCGGCGACGACCGACAATTTCTTTCGCCTGTTCGCCAAGGCGGAGCGGCCCGCCGCATGAAGGTGACGATGCTCGGCTGCGGTCCCTCGACCGGCGTGCCGGCGATCGGCCCCGATTGGGGCGATTGCGACCCGGGCGATGCGCGCAACCGCCGCCGCCGCGCCTCGATCCTCATCGAGTGCCGCGGCCAGACGATCCTCATCGACACCTCGCCCGATCTGCGCGAGCAATTGCTCGATGCCCGCGTACGGCGCCTCGACGCGGTGATCCTAACCCATGCCCACGCCGACCATCTGCACGGGATCGACGATCTCCGCTCGATCAACCGGCTGATGGGGAGGGCCATTCCGCTTTACGCCAACGCCGCCACCTTGGCCGAGCTGCGCATCCGCTTCGGCTATGTCTTCGACCCGGTGCCGGCGGACGGGTATGTCTACAAGCCCCATGTCGAGCCGCATCCGATCGACGGCCCGTTCAGCGCTGCCGGCATCGACATCGTGCCCTTCGTCCAGGACCACGGCTTCAGCAAGACGCTGGGATTTCGCATCGGCGCGCTCGGCTATTCGACCGATGTCGTCGAGCTCGACGATTTGGCGTTCGCGGCGCTCGCCGGTATCGAGCTGTGGATCGTCGATTGTCTGAAGCCGACGCCGCATCCAACCCACAGCCACATCGAAAAGACGCTCGCCTGGGTCGAACGGGTCAAGCCGAGGCGCGCGGTGCTGACCCATATGGACCGCCAGCTCGACTACGCGAGGCTCGCTGCGAGATTGCCGCCCGGTGTCGAGCCCGGCCACGATGGGCTGGTTATCGAGCTGCCGCAGCCATGACGATCACGCGCGCCCGGCGCGATGGTATATTGGCGACGTTACACTTCCCATAGTACGCGCCATGGATAGCGTTTACAATCAAGGCTCTTATCACGCGGGCATGCCCTGCGGTCGATGGAGCCTTCTCGACATGATGAACTTCTCGCTTCAGGGTTTTGCGCTCGCGCTGAAAGCGCTGTCGCGCGAAACCGAGATCGCTCGCGTGCAAACACTAAGCGCTTCAGGCGCGCGCGTTGCCGATGACTATCGAAAGCGCCTAGATGACAGCCTGCAATTCGTCGAAGAGCAATGCCATAAGCTTAACCTTGGTAACGCCAGAAATCGTCTGGAACGCACATTTGTGGCCCTAAGGTCATCTTCTTCTGTATTTACATTTCCGATCTATACATATGGTTCTTTATATAAAGATTTGATAACCCTTAAGGAGGCAATCGAAGACGACATTAAATCAGAGTATTTCTATCACTACCCCCGCCAGAAGGCGGAGTTAGTCTTTAAAAACGGTGAGTGGATACCCGCCTTCAAGGCTTTCCCCTCAATGAAGTCGGAAGCCGAAGAGGGCATTGATTGCTATGCGCTCGGGCACAACCCGGCCTGCGTCTTTCACATGATGCGCGTTGCCGAACTTGGGATGCGTGCATTGGCTCGCGAACGAAGGGTCGCATTTCCGAAACACCCCATCGAATGGGCGGAATGGGGAAAACTCATTGATGAGATAGAAACCAACGCCAGGGCCGCGACCAACGGCATGACTCGCGGCCCCGCATTGGACGCGGCGCGAGCATTCTATACCGCCGCCGTCGCGCAACTACGCGCGTTCAAAGAGACCCGTAATCGGATCATGCACATGCGCGGCGGTTTCGATGAGCTAGACGCTCAGCGCGCCATGAACCAAGTGCGCGACTTTATGAACGGCCTTTCGGTGAAGATCGGCGAGAAGACGAAGACGCCGATCCGGCGCTGGCCTTAGGAGCGCGAGCCTTGTCCGCGATCCGTTCAAACGCCCGGTCGAAACCACCCTCTTGTTCATCAACCTCGACCTCGCGGGCCATGTCGATGAACCGCTTGTGTTGTTCGGGGTTGTCTGGCTTGGGAGTGGGTTTGGTTCGCATCTCAGCCTTTAGATGGTGATTGATTATGACCGTTGTAGACGCGCTTCTTGCCATTCAGGCGCTGGCGCTGCTCGCGCTCGCCGGTACGATGATCTTCAGTTTCGTGGACATTCGGCGATCGGCGTGCATCTTGCGAACCGAGTGCATGCGGATAATCACCTTACGGTGCCAACTAGAGGCCGGGAGAAATAAGAGGCATCGGCCCGACGCCTCACTCACCGTGCCCGGTATAAAGCCATAGTTTGCATTCGGGACTGGCTTGCTTCCTGCGGGCGCTATCGAAAGCCGCAGCGGAACCGATTTCGCCAGCTTGGACGGATTAATAACGGGCGGCAAGCCGGCAGGGCCAAGGTGTCCGACATCACCAGCGGATTGAGTATCAAACGGTGAAAGCCGGGCTTTCGAGAAACGAGAGAGCGCTAGAGAGCTGACCTCTACTCGCGTCGTGCCGAAATTCCGAACCACGACATCAAGACGCCACCAGCCGGCGCTAGGAAGAGGCGAAATTGTTGTTTCTACCTCGGGCTTCCTAAGTGCCCGACGTTCGCGCCGATCCTTTAGAGTTAGCCAAACACCCGCTACCGCCGCAATAAGCGCGCCCGCCGCGCCGACCATCGCAATGAAGCGATCGATGGTCAGTGTGTCTTGTGGCGGTGGCGCGGCCATATCAGCGGCAATTCTAGTTGTTGTGGCTCTGGTTTAGAACGGCGGCTCTCCGCTTTGCCGGATGTCAGGCGTCGCATAGGTGAGGCGCTTGCCCTTCGCCCCAATCAATGCGCGATCAGCCCGCTCACCGTCGTTGATGCCGAGCTTGGCGCGGTTGTTGAACCTAAAATCAAACTCGGCCAAATATCGGTCGAGATGTTTCTTATCCATGTGCTGATAGACGCCAACGAGGCCACGTTTGAACACGGAGAAGAAGCCTTCAAGGGTATTGGTATGCACGTCGTCGCGGACATATTCGCCCTTGGAATGATCGACGAATTCATGCTGATCGCCCGGCATGATCTTCTGGTAGGACATCGAACTGTCGGTAACCAAACGGGTCTTGATGTCGAGTTGCCCTTGGAGAGCCTGCCGGATAGTCCGATGGTCGAGGAACTGCGAACGGATTGGACCGCCGCGCTCAACAAGGCTGAGAATTTGAGTGGTGGTGCGTTCGTGCGGCTTGCGACGGGTCTTACGCGACTTGCTGATCCAAGTCTCATCGGCCTCGACAGTCATGCCAGCGCCGCCCAAGGGGCCGGTGCCGCTGCTTTCGGTCATCATTTCGCGGATACGATGCCCGAGAAACCAAGCGGTTTTCATGCTGCCGCCAAGGGTGCGCTGCAACTGGCGCGTCGAGATGCCTTTCTTGGACGAGCAAACCAGATAGATCGCCTGCAACCAAATGTGCATCGGCACATGGCTGGACTCGAACACGGTGTCCATGCGGACGGTGAACGGCTTGCGGCAAGCGCGGCAGTTCCACAGACCAGCGCGGGTGGTTTTGCCTTTGGAGCGCGACGCTTCGCCGAGAGTCCCGCAATGCGGACAGACCGGCCCGTTGGGCCAAAGCCGCGCCTCGATGTACTCGAAAGCGGCTTGTTCGTTGATGAGATGCGGGGCGGTGAGTTCGGATTTCATCGGCGTTTCTCCAACGCCGTCAATTCTATAGGTTGAACGTTCTATGTCAAGTGTAACATTGCCGGTATATTTTCCATAATATATATTATGCGACTTATGGATTTGGCGTCCCAGAGGCCACAAGTCTTTCAACCGGACACGCCTTCCCCGGCCAATTAAACGGACTTGAAATTCCGCCCCGCGGCGGCCTTTGTTCAAGCAAGCATCATCACGCGGAGGTGTCGATGCCAATGCGTCTCGAAGGGTCCTGTCGGTGTGGCGCGGTGTCGTTCGGCGTCGACAGCCATACCCCCTACCCGTACCAGCGCTGCTATTGCTCGATCTGCCGCAAGAGCGCCGGCGGTGGTGGGTACGCGATCAACCTCATGGGGCTGGCCGGCACGCTCAAGGTGCGCGGCAAGCGCGGGCTCGGTATCTGGAATGCGCCGATCGACGGCAAAAAAGGCTCGGCCGACCGGCACTACTGCACGCGGTGCGGCACGCCGCTATGGGTCAGCGACGCGGCGTGGCCCGAACTGATGCACCCGTTCGCCTCGGCGATCGACACCGAACTGCCGAAACCGCCGGCCAATGTTCATCTGCTGCTGCGCGACAAGGCCGGCTGGGTCGAGCCGCAAATCGGCCCTGAGAGCCTGACTTGAAATGAATTGGGTGATTTCAGTGAGTTGTGATTCCTTGTTGTTGTCAGACAAACAGGGGGCCACAACATGTGGACTGAAATCACCCGGGCGGAGTATCGGCGCGAGGAG
>Ga0209483_1002150_pt1 | contig 14040 bp, 12 predicted proteins | sample NGEPerA_FD_184508 | JGI IMG/M metagenome (GOLD analysis project Ga0209483, IMG submission 184508) | Arctic peat soil microbial communities from the Barrow Environmental Observatory site, Barrow, Alaska, USA - NGEE PermafrostL2-A... | ecosystem: Environmental > Terrestrial > Soil > Wetlands >... | reverse complement strand
TCCTGAATCCGCGCCCGCAGGATGTTCATCATGTCGTCGTTGATCGTCGCGATCTGCGACGCCGAGGCGAAGCACGCGAGCGCCTCCTCCCAGTCCGCCATCACCCGCAGGCAACGCCCGAGCTGCATGTTCGCTGCGATCACCGTATCCGAACTCTCGATCGGCGTCGTGTACGCCAGCACCGTGCGGTACACGTCCGCCGCCAACGCCCACTTCGCCTCCTGCTGCAGCGTACGACCATACGCCAATAGCCTCGGCGCCACCGTCACCATGCGCGGCTTCTCCGCGTACACCATCGTCTCGACGATGCTCGACAACAGCCCGCGAGTCGTGTCGCGCGCGTCCATCGCAGCGATCTGTTCTCGCACCAGCCGAAGCCCCTGCGCCTCGTTCGCGACCACCGACGCCCCATCCGTCATCCAGCTATCGAACAGCCGCAGCACCACCAGCGCGGCACTCGTGCCGCGCCACTCGGCGCTGTCAGTCGCCAGCTCAGCGAGCTGTTCGAAGTACGGCAAATGGGAAAGCGGTCTCGCGATGCTGCTCATTTACTCCTCCGTCTCGGTCGTTTCGCCTTGGGCGAGCGATCAACTTGCAAGTCAGTATCGGATGCAACAAGCACAATTTTAGGACTTTGACATGACATTTTCGGACAATCTTTTGGTCCCCGGCGTCGTTAACCGCAGTTATTAGGCACTGTATGAAAATTGGACACTATTTCGACACTTTTCGGAACTCAAGCGCGCCCTACCAGGTTGCTGAAAAAGGAAGAAAAAGACAAAAGAGGGACGCAGAGCCGCAGAGGATACGCAGAGCTGCGGAGGAAAACCGCCGGGTAAGTTCTCATGGAAGACTTAAATCCCACTCTTCCGCGTCTCTCAGTTCACCTCCGCGACTCTGCGTCGAGCAGTTCCTGGTTTTTCAGCTCCCTGCTACTTTCTAGTAGCGGAAGCGATCCACCAATGCGGTCAGCGCGCGGCCCTACTCGCCGCGACCTTCCCGATTCCCATGGGCCTCGCGATCGTCGCCGGATCGCCGTCGCTCACGTAGCGCGTGCCGCTCTGCTCCAGCTGGTCCAGCACACGCTCGAGCGAGTTCGCGAACACCTCAATGCGCGTGAGCCGATGCGGATCGAACGCCGGATCGTACGGGCTCCGCGACGGACCGCCCGACACCTCCAGCACCGCGTCGAAGTCGTAGCGCACCACGCGCCCGCTCCTCGGCTCACGCCACTCGCCCGCGATCGCCAGCGCACGATTCTTCGGCCACACGCCCAGTGGAAGCGCGAAGGTCCGCACGCGATAGCCGGGGACCACGGAGTCGATCGCCAACACCCCGCGCGCGATCTGCTCCTGCACCACCGCGTCGCTGTACTTCCCCAGGTTCGCATGCCAGAGCGTGTGTCCACAGAGCTCGAATCCCTGCTCCGCGAGAAAGCGGACCTTCTTGAACCGCCACGCCGACTTCTGTCCGTCGATCCCCTTCTCGCCAAAGAACGCATGACCTGCGGCTCCGGCCGGCAGCATGCAGAAGGTCGCCTTGTTTCGCCAATCCGGATGCTCGCGATGAAACGCCAGCCAGATTCCGACCGCGCTGTTCGGATCTATCACGAGCGTCCCATTCTCGTCGATGTAGCTGAACTGCGACGGGCCCGCGTCATCGAACGTGAACACCACCGGCGATAATCCCGCCGGCAGATCGATCTTTTTGTCGATCATCTCCGACACCGTCACCGGTCGGTAGCCGCTCGCGTAGAGGCGCTCGAGGTCACGACGGAAATGATTGCGGTCGACGTGCCAGCGGCTGTCGCTGTCGCCCAGAAGGTGATACTCGAGGATTGGAATGCGCCCCATCTCGTTCGGCGTTCGCGTGTCCCGGCTCGCCAACGCCACCTCTCCGTGCGAAACGGAAGGGACGGCCGCCCCTCCCGCCGCACCGTGGCAAGCGAGGGATGCCAGGAGCAGCGAGCAGATGAGATGTGGGGCGCGAAACATTGATGTCCTCGAAAAGTTTGGCTTGTTGGTACGGGAAGAAAACGCTCCCGCGGCGTAGACGTACTCATGCCGGAGACGATCATCCGTGCGGCGCCGAAACGCCGCGACCAGCATCAGAAAGTTACAACACTCCCGCCGTCGCGCCGCCCACGAATCCCGGAAAGAGCGCGTCCGTTCGCGTCGTTCCCAAATGCTTGCTCACGACCTCCGCGAACACCGCACGGAAGTCCGTCGTCAGCGCCAGATCGCGCCCCTCGTTCAGCTGCTCCGGCGCGAGCCCGGGCCATTTCCCGTGCACCTTGTGTCCCTGCACCTGCGCTCCGATCACGAACAGCGCGCCCGCGTGACCATGGTCCGTTCCGCCATTGCCGTTCTGCTTCGCCATCCGCCCGAACTCCGACATCGTCATGATCATGACGTCATCCATCCGGTCGCCCAGGTCGGTCACGAGCGCCGCGATCGACTGCGAGAAATCCGCGAGCCGGTTCGCGAGCTGACCCGTCGCCCCGCCCTGGTTCACGTGCGTGTCCCACCCGCCTACGTCCGCGAACGCGATCTCGAGCCCCACATCGGACTTCACCAGCTGCGCGATTTGCCTGAGGCTTTGAGCGAATGGCGAGCGCGGATATTCCGCGCCGTGCTCTGCCGCGTACTTCTGCGGATTCGCCGACTTGAGCATTCGCACCGCGTCGAACGTCTCCGTGCCCGCACCGTGAATAAGATCCGCCGAACCGGTGCGGTAGAGTGCCTCGAGCCGCTGGACGTCGGTACCGGTCGCGCGAATCGTGAAGTCGTCGAGACTCGACATCGCGATCGTCGGCGCCGGGCCCTCGAGGATGCGCGGAGTCTGCGCCGCGAACGCCACCGCGCGGAACGGCGACTCGCGCACCTCGCACTCCGCGCACGTCCCCTTGGCGGCGAGAAAGCGATTGAGCCATCCATCCGGCGTTCCCTTCACGTCCGGCGTACCGGACTCCATGAAGTCCTGCGCGTCGAAGTGCGAGCGCGTGGCGCTCGGGCTTCCCACCGCATGCACGGGCGCGAGTAGCCCACGATCCCAGAGCGGTTTGAGCGGCGACATCGCAGGGTGCAGTCCGAAGAATCCGTCGAGATCTATGGCGCCCGGCGCTCCTGCGCCGCCCGCGCCGCCGGGGCGCGCGATCGCGATGTTCGGCCGCAGCGCGTAGTAGTTCGGGTCGCCGTGCGGCACCACTATGTTGAGCGCATCCGCGGCACCGCGCTGGAAGATGCAGATCAGAATTTTCCCCTTCTGCGCGCGCGGCAGCGCCTGCGCGTACACCGCGCGGCGCAGGAATGATGGGCTCAGCCCCATGGTAACGAGCGCCAGTGCGCCCGACTTGAGAAAGACGCGTCGCTGCATGGGTTCCTACCGCCGTTGAAATTCGGGAGCGCCGAGCGCGAGGCCAACGATGTTCGCGAACCCTTCCGGTCTCGCGTTCGAGCTCGCGCTGTCGCCGGCCATCGGGTTCACTCCTAGCTCGAGCACCTTCCGCGTATCCGGCGATGCCTCGCCGGCGAGTATCGTGCGGATCACGCCATCCACCTGCGCCTCCCTCGGCTGCGTAGCGAGCGCGCGACCGTCGGGCCAGGTTGCAAGCGACGCGCCCGGTACGCGCCCCGCGGCAACCGCGAGGCCGAAGTTGATGCGCTGCAGAATAGCTCCGGTGTTGATCCACGCGTCGCCGCGCTCGGGATAGCCATTGGGCGCGAGATGTCCGTAAAGAGGCTCGCCGAGCTTCGCGACCATCTGCGCGGTGCGCGGCGTGCTGTCGGGTTGCGCGCCCACCACGCGCAGCGCGCTCACCACGAGCTCGAATGGCGACTTCACCTTCGCCTTGTACGCCGCGCGCGAGAAGAACTCCTGCGACGTAAAGATCACACGCAGGCACTCGCGGATGTCGCCGCCGCTGCGCGCGAACGTCTGCGCCACGCGATCCACGAGCGCGGGCGGCGCGGAGTCGCTCACGAAACGCCGCACGAGCTTCGCGGCGATGAAGTGCGCGGTGGCCGGGCTGCGCGACACGATGTCGAGCACCTCCTCGCCGTCCTCGATGCCTCGTCCCGCCGGGAGCGTGTGGCCGAGCACGATCTTCTCGCCGGCGTCGTGCATTGCAGGGCGGAAGACAAACGTTCCGTTCTGGCGCGGCTTCTCCACCGTCCATCCCGTGAAGGCGCGCGCGACGTTCACCACATCCGTCTGCGTGTATCCGCCGTCGACGCCCAGTGTGTGGAGCTCGAGCAGCTCGCGCCCGTAGTTCTCGTTGAGCCCGCGGGATTTTCCGCGCCGCGCGCGCGACACGAGCGCGGGGCGTCCCGAGTCCACCGTGCTCTCCCAGTTGTCGAGGTAGTAGAGCATCGCGGGGCTCTTCGCGACGGCGCCCAGGAGGTCGCGGAACTTCCCGAGCGCGTGCGGCCGAATGCTCTCGCGCTCGTACTCGCCCAGGAAGTAGCGCTCGGGCCCCTTGCCGGCGAACACGGTGAAGTGGTTCTCCCAGAAGTCGACCATCACTTCTTCGAGCTGGCGATCGCTGATTACCGCGCGGGCGACCTTGGCGGTCTGAAGCTCGGTGAGGAGCTGACGCGAGAGTCGTCCGGCTTCCTTGAAGCGCATCGAGTCGCTGGCGGTGAGGTCGGACTTCTGCGCGCGCTGGGCGCGAACGAGCTGTTGCGGCTGGGGATATTCCTCGAGGAGGCGCTCGGGGCTCATCGCGAGCACCGGGAAGCGCGACACGAACTGCTCGGTGGCTCGATCGTCGATCGACGCGGGCGAGAGCTGGGTCGCGATCCAGCGGTCCACGCCCATGTCGCGAACGCGCTCCGCGTCGCCGGGGCGAGCGCCGAAGGCGAGGCGGTTGAGCGCCTGCTTCACCTGCTCGTCGGCGGTCTGCTCGCGCAGATCGCGGCCGGCGACGTCACCGCCCGTGGTCGCGGAGGTGAGGCTGCCCGCAGTGGTGTGCGAGGTACCGCACGCCGCGAGCACCAGCAGTGCGGCGGCGAATCGAGCGATGTGACGCATCTGCGATCCCTCCAGCGAGTGCGAGATAGACGCGTGGGCGTGCTCGTTCGTTAACACGAAACCGGGACCTCGGCCGCTAGTTTTCCTTGATGCCGCCAACGCGTCACGGAAAGCCGCCACGGAACCCGATTCCTGATCCCACCTGGGGCGATCGAGTGCGCGCGCTCCGGTACGTGCCCAAGCTCATTCGCCTGGTGTGGACCACGCACTCCACGTACACCGTGATCATGACGGTGCTTCGCCTCATTCGCGCGTTCGTTCCCGTGGCATCGCTCTGGATCGGCAAGTTGATCATTGACCGCGTCGTCGACTTGCGCGGCACGCACGGCTCCGCCACTCCGCTCTGGCATCTCGTGGCTGCGGAGATCGCGATCGTGTTCGGAGGAGATCTGCTCGGTCGCGGCTCGTCGCTCGTCGAGAGCCTGCTCGGTGATCTCTTCTCGATCCACACGAGCATTCGCCTCATGGAGCACGCGGCCACGCTCGACCTCGCGCAGTTCGAGGACCCAACGTTCTACGATCAGCTCGAGCGCGCGCGGCGCCAGACCGTGGGCCGCATCGGGCTCCTCTCCGAGCTCCTTACGATGGGGCAGGACACGCTGACACTGGCGACGCTCGGCACCGCGCTCGCCGTGTACAGCCCGTGGTTGCTGCTGCTGCTCGCGGTGGCGGTGTTGCCGAGCTTTCTGGGGGAGACGCACTTCGCGGGGCTAGAGTACTCGCTGCTCTACCGGTACACGCCGGAGCGGCGGCAGCTCGACTATCTGCGCTACGTGGGCGCGAGCGATGCGACCGCGAAAGAGGTGCAGATGTTCGGCATCGCAGGATGGCTCGTGGAGCGCTATCGCGTGCTCGCGAATCGCTTTTACGAGGACAACAAGAAGCTGTCGATCCGAAAGGGGATTCTGAGCAGTGCGCTCTCGGTCTTCGGCACGCTCGGCTACTACGCGGCGTACGTGGTGATCCTCGCGCGCACGATCAGCGGGAGCATCACCATCGGATCGCTGACGTTTCTGGCGGCGTCGTTCGGGCGGAGCCGCGACATCGTGCAGCGGCTGTTGACCAACGCGAGCGACATCTCGGAACAGAGCCTGTATCTGAAGGATCTATTCGATTTCTTCGAGATGCGTCCGACCATCACCACGGCGAGCGGCAGCAAGCCGGTGCCGGCGGTGATCCGCGAGGGATTCGTGTTCGAGGACGTGGGGTTCAAGTATCCCGATAGCGAGCGATGGGCCGTGCGACACATCAGCTTCGCGCTCAAGCCGGGTGAGCGGATCGCGCTGGTGGGCGAGAACGGGGCGGGGAAGACGACGCTCACAAAGCTGTTGCCGCGGCTCTACGATCCCACGGAGGGACGAATCCTTCTGGATGGCGTGGACACTCGCGAGTACGATCTCGCTCAGCTGCGCCGAGCGGTGGGGGTGATCTTCCAGGACTTCGTGCGCTTCGACATGCGCTTCGACGAGAACATCGGCGTGGGCGAGATCGAGCGGGTGCGCGGCTATCTCGACCACGAGCAGAACGGTGGCGCGCCGGAGGAGGTGCCGGCGGAGCTCGCGACGGCGGCGGAGCAGTCGCTGGCCGCGTCGCTGCTGCCGCGGTTCGTGGATGGCTACAAGCAGATGCTCGGCCGCCGCTTCGAGGGCGGGGTGGCGCTCTCGGGGGGCGAGTGGCAGAAGATCGCGCTGGCGCGCGCGTATCTGCGCGAGGCGCAGCTGTTGATCCTCGATGAGCCGACGGCCGCGCTCGACGCGAGGGCGGAGTACGAGGTGTTCATGCGCTTCTCGGAGCTGGTGGCGGGGCGGATGGCGGTGCTCATCTCGCACCGTTTCTCGACGGTGCGGATGGCGGACCGGATCATCGTGCTGCAGAACGGGGGGATCGTGGAGGAGGGTACGCACGATTCGCTGGTGGAGCGGGGCGGGTTGTACGCTGAGCTGTTCGCGCTGCAGGCGGCCGGATATCGGTAGTGCCGGGGTCGAGATGCTGCGGAAACGCCTCCGTGACGATGTGAAGCACATCGCGATGCCGTCTGTGTTCACAGTGAAGTGCGTCCACTACTCCTTAATCATGTACCCTCGTCCGCGCACTGTGTGGATGAGCGGATTCTTTCTGTCCTCATCCAGCTTCTTGCGCAGGTAGGTGATGTAGACGTCGACCACGTTCGTGAGCGGATCGGTGCCGTGCTTCCACACGTGCTCGCTGATCATCGGCCTCGTGACGATGTGGTCCGCGTGGCGCATGAGGTACTCGAGCAGGCCGAACTCCAACGGAGAGAGGTCGATCTCCTCTCCAGCGCGCTCGACGCGCCGCGTTACCGGATCCAGTGAGAGGTCGCGCACGCGCATGGTCTGGCTCCCCGCCGTGATCGTCGAGCGACGCAACAGCGCCTTCACCCGCGCCAGCAGCTCGGCGTACTCGAACGGTTTGGCGAGGTAGTCGTCCGCGCCCGCGTCGAGGCCGCTCACCTTGTCGTCCACCGTCGTGCGGGCGGTGAGCATCAACACCGGAAACTGGTAGCCGCGCGCACGAAACTCCCGCGCGAGCTCGTAGCCGCTGCGCTTGGGCAGGCCGACGTCGAGAATCGCGAGCGATGGCGCGTCCTCCAGTACCCTGAGCAGCCCGTCCTCGCCATCCGACGCGGTGCGCACGCTGTACCCCGCGCCGGTGAGAATGCGAGGGAGCACGGCGAGAAGATCCGGATCGTCTTCGACGACCAACACGGTGTCATTGTTCGGCACGTCTGACATATGCCCCGGAATATATGGTGAGTACGCGATCGTGCCGAAGATATACGCTCTTGATCGATAGATGCGAGGTGCCTTTCTTTCAAGGGTGAGCGCGAATCGCATTCGAGACGGAATTGGCATCGGCATCATAGCCGGCGCCGCCACGGCCGGCGCCCTGATGGGATTCGGCCACGCGCGCGGCGCCACGCTGCAACCGCTGAACGCGGTGGCCCACATCTACGCCGGCAGTCGCGCGTTCCTCACCACCGGCTTCCAGCCCGGGATCACGCTCGGCGCGATCACGATCCATTTGCTCTCGACGATCATCTGGGGAGTCATCCTCGCGTACGTCGCCGCTCCGCTGCACGGACGCGAGCGCGCCGTCGCGCCGCTGGGAGTGGGGCTGCTCGCCTATCTCGCCGACCGATTTCTCGCGCCAAACGGCCTCCGCCCCGGATTCGAGGAGCTTCTGTCCAGCGGCGAAACGATTTTCGTCTACGTCGTGTTAGCGGTTGCTTTGGCGCTCGGATTGTGGGCTGCCGGGCAGCGCGCGCCTCGTTACTGACACGATTCGTCGCACTCTGCAACATCGCTGTCACTTCGCAGCAACAGTCCGTGTTGTCCGCTCTGGCGGCGTGCATGCGCTTCTAGAATTGAGGTGTACTACGAGAGAACGGAATGATGGGCGAACCGGCCTCTCTCTTGCTATACTCGAACGCGGGCGAGCGACGTCGCCCGATGCAAAACCATTCTTCCACAGGAGGGGAAATGGACTTCCTCGTCATGCTCGAGGAAGGTGTCGAACTGTCCCCCGTGCTCGCGCGGGTGGATTCGGTCCCGTCGGCGTTCTCGCAGGAACGCTGCGACCGGGATGTCGTGACCCTGTACGGCGTCCCCGATTCCGGATCTCTCGCACTGGCGCTCGCGGCAGCGGTGGAAAGTCACCGCACCGGCGTGGGCCCCGGCACTTTCCGCCACCTCGGCCTTATGGTCGGACGTGGAGCTGTAGGTGACGCCGCGTGGCGCGATGCCACAACCGGCGAAATCGTCACCCGCGATCTGGACATTCCGCTCGATGTCCTCACCGCCACCGCGCACCTGATCGTGTCGCGATTCGGAGCGAAGCTGCAACGGCTCGTCGCCGGTCTCTCGATGCCAGATTGGCCGGAAGGCGCACGGCGCGCCATCTCGATCACGCTCGACCCTGTCATCGAGCCCACGCTGGCCGCGATCGCCAAGATCGAAAGCGTGCTCGAACACTTCCGCGAAGCTGACGGAATGGCCTACGAACTCGAGGGAGACTAGCGAATCTTTCACGTCTGAATGCAGGTCGAACGGGAGCGCCTCGGCGCTCCCGTTCGTGCAACTATGCGTGGTCCCGACTCGTATCTACCTCCCAGGCTGAGCGAGTGACGCGGCATGGATGCGCTCCAGCCGCCACGCAGGTAAGGGGCTCCATGACGTCTGAAATTTCCGCAGCGCGACGCAACCAGATATTGCTCGGCCTCCTGCTAGCCCACGGTAGCTGACCTTTTCGCTACCTGGCTCCCCCCGGTTAGTGAATCCCATTAGAAGACATCGCGATCTGGAGTTACCACGCCCGGCTCCGTATCTTCGGCGCCATGATCTCTCCCCGATTCAACCTCCGCGCCGCGCAACTGGTCGCCGGCGCCACCACGGTTCTCCTCCTCGCGCCGAGCGTCGGCGCCCAGTCCGCCATGGACGGCTTCGACGCGTACGTCGCCCGCAGCGTGAAGGACTGGAACGTTCCCGGGCTCGCGATCGCCGTCGTGAAGGACGACTCGGTGGTGTTCGCCAAAGGCTACGGCGTGCGGAAGCTCGGCACCCACGACTCGGTGGACACGCACACGCTCTTCGCGAACGCGTCCACCACCAAGGCGTTCACGTCGTTCGTCGTCCAGCTGCTGGCCGACGACGGCAAGCTCCGCCTCGACGCGCCAGTGGTGACGTACATGCCGGCGCTCCACCTCTCCGATCCGCAGGCGACGCGCGAGATCACCATCGCGGACCTGCTCTCGCATCGCACCGGGCTTCCCGAATCGGATATCATCTGGTACGAGGATACGTCCTCGTTCCCCGACATTCTGCGACGCCAGGGCTACGTCCCCTTCAACGCTCCGGTCCGCTCGCACTTCGAGTATCAGAATATCACCTACGCGCTCGCGGGTGAGATCGCGGGGCAGCGCGCTGGGACGACGTGGCAGAAGCTGGTCGAAAACCGAATTCTCTCGCCGCTCGGAATGCGCGAGACGTTCACCGGGACGCCGGACGAGAACGCGCACCGCAACATCGCGTTCGCGCACGACTACGTGAACGACACCGTACGGGTGATCCCGCGCTACAAGACGGACAACATCGCCCCGGCCGGCGCGATGTACTCGAGCGTGTCCGACATGGCGATCTGGATGCGCTTTCTGCTCGACAGCGCCCGCCTGGGCGGCAAGCGGCTGCTCTCCGCGCGCGGCTACGCTGATCTGTTCGCGCCGCACATCCTCGTCGACGACAAGCAGTTCTATCCCACGGCCAAGCTCACGCATCCGCGCTTCCAGGCGTACGGCCAGGGATGGTTCCTCGAGGATTACCGCGGCGAGTTCGTCGCTTTCCACACCGGGAGCATCGACGGGATGGTCGCGATCGTGGGGCTCATCCCCGAGCGCCGGCTGGGCGTGGTGATTTTCGCGAATCGCGATCATGCCGAGCTGCGGCACTCACTGATGTACACGGTGTTCGACCGGTACATCGGCGGGACGAAGCACGATTGGAACGCCGAGATGCTCACGATGTACACGGCGCTGCGTGCGGAGGGAAAAAAGGCGGACAAGCAGATCGACTCCGCGCACGTGCTCGGAACGTCGCCGTCGCTTCCGCTCGCGCGCTACGCCGGCGTGTACGCCGACAGTCTCTACGGCACCGCGACGGTGAAGCTCGAGGGGAAAAAGCTCGTGGCGTGGTTCGGACCGCTGCAACCAGTGGACCTGGTGCACTGGCACTACGACACTTTCATGGCGTACGCGCGCGACGCCTATCGCGGCCGTCAGCTCATCACCTTCCGCCTCGCGGACGACGGCACGGTGGCGGGGCTCGCCTCAGGCGACGTCGTGCTGCCGCGCGTGACGATCAAGCCCTAATTACGATGTGACGGCCTGCCAGCGTCAGCCTGCGAAGAGCTCCGCCACGTTCACCGGTACGATCAGCTCCAGCCCCGGCGGCCGCCATCTGATCGTATCGGTGACAATCCTGGTTGGCGCGTTGCGCCGACACACCTCGATGCTCTTCTCGCGCGGGTCGATCAGCCACAGCTCGGACACGCCGGCACGCAGGTAGGCGTCACGCTTGAGCTCGCGGTCGTAGAAGCGAGATGATCGCGAGTATATCTCGACGACGAGCCACCGCTCCTCGACTTCCGTCCACTTCGAGTCGGGAGAATACTTCGACGGAAAGACAAACAGATCCGGCTCGAAGTACGTCGTGTCGTTGATGTACAGCGCGCCCGGCCCGACGACGTGCGCGGGCGGCTGCGTGCCCATACCCGCGTACAACTGCACGAGGAGTCGCGCGCTGACAGATTGGTGCCGCATGTTTGGCGACGGCGTCACGAGCACGAATCCGTCGAGCAGCTCGTATCGATTCCCGTCGTCCGGGAAGTTCTCGAGATCAGCGACCGTGTAACGCGACGTGGTAATCGACATACCCATAGGATGCTCGGCTTGAGGGAATCTTGGCAAGGGGTCATGAGGCATGACTAGCCTGGCGTGAGAATCCACGCGCCACCAATCCCCGACGACTGCCATCAACTACTCGCGAACGGCGACAGTATGTTTTGTCGGAGAGTCTCGCTCAATCCGCTGCCGTAGCGAGCGCAACACTCCACGACCTCTCACCAACTCCGGATATCATCATGAAATTCATGCTTCTGATCTACAACGACAGCTCGATGCTCGCCGAGCTTCCGCCAGCGGAATTCGACTCGGCAATGCGCGGGTGCCTCGAGCATGCCGACGAGTTGCGGCAGGAGGGACATCTGCTCGAGTCGCAGATGCTCAAGCCGCCGTCCTCCGCCAAATCGATACGAGTCCGCAATGGACGCCAGACGACGCGCGACGGCCCGTTCGCCGAGGCGAAGGAGGTGCTTGGCGGGTTCAATCTCATCGAGGCCGAAGATATGGACGAGGCGCTCCGCATCGCGGCTACTTTTCCCTGGGCGAGCACGGGATGCATCGAGGTACGCCCGGTGGAGGACGTCGAGGTAGTGCGACGTCGGGTGACAGCGGCGAAGTGATCGCGGCGGTATGAAGCGCATCACGACGTGGACGGCGAGCCCCAGCGGATAGCCGTGAGCTGAGAGAATCGAGTCGTGAGCGCGTGGTTCGCCGCCGCGCTGCGACTACTCCGTCGCCACCGCAACCCTTGGCTGCTTGTACGTGAACCGCTCCCCCTGATAGTTCCGGAAAATCACCTCGTCGTCGGTGATCGATTCCACGTACTCGGGGAGGAGCGGCACCTTGCCACCGCCGCCCGGAGCGTCGATGACGAAGTGCGGCACCGCGAGTCCCGATGTCCAGCCGCGAAGCGCCTTGATGATCTCCAGCCCCGTCTGGACCATCGTGCGGAAGTGCTCGCCCCCCGCCACCTGATCCGCCATGTAGATGTAGTACGGCCGCACGCGTGCCTTGAGCAGCTCGTGCATCAGCTTCATCATCACCTCGGGCGTATCGTTCACGCCCTTGAGCAGCACGGTCTGGCAGCCGAGCACGACTCCAGCGCGCGACAGCCGGTCGAGCGCCGCAACCGAGGCCGGAGTGAGCTCGCTCGGATGATTGAAGTGCGTGTTCATGTAGATGGGGTGGTACTTCTGCACCATGTCGCAGAACTCCGCCGTGATCCGCTCCGGCAGATGCGAGGTGATCCGGCTTCCGATTCGAATGATCTCGACGTGCGGAATCTCTCGCAGCTTCTGCAGGATGTACTCGATCCGTCGGTCCGACAGCATCATCGGGTCGCCGCCGGAGAGTATGATGTCGCGGACCTCCGGATGGCTCCGGATGTAGTCGAACGCCGAGTCGTACTGGTTGAGCGGAATCTTCTCTGGATCGCCCACTTTCCGGCGCCGAGTGCAGAAGCGGCAGTACGACGCACACACCGGGCTCACGAGAAAGAGCACTCGATCCGGATACCGGTGCGTGATGTTCGGCACCGGCGAGTCGCCATCCTCATCGAGCGAGTCGACGACGCCGTCCACCACCTCGAGCTCGCGCACGCTTGGGACGTACTGGTTCCACATTGGATCGCCGACTTCCTTGATCTGCTCGAGCGCCGCCGGTGTGATCCGCACCTGGAATCCGTCGAACGCGGGCCGCAGCGCCTCGACGTCTATCACATCGTGGCCGAACTTCTCGGCCAGCTTCTCCAGGGTGTCGACGCTTCCGTCGCGCAGAACCTTCTGCCACTCACTCATGGCGAGCCTCCTCTCCGGCGCCAGCCTGCAACTGCTTCGTGAAGATCACGCGATCATCTCCCTCTGCATAGAACCCGCGCACGCGTGCGCGTTCCACGTATCCGCGCCGCTCGTAGAACAGCCGCGTCGTTCCGTACGATGAGCGCGACGACGTCTCGACCACGAGCAGCCGCGCGTCGCGCTCGCGCAGCCAGTCCTCCACTGCGCGCATCAGAGTGCTTCCCCACCCGCTGCCGTGCGCGGCGGGATCGACGGCGATCCAGTACAGATCGTAGCCTCGATCAGTGCCGGGCGTCGGGCCCCAGCACGCGTAGCCTCGCAGCGCACCCGCGTCATCGAACACGCCAATCAGCTCGTACGATTCCGCGCTTCGCATTGAGCTATCGAAGAGCTCGAGCGCGACGTCGATCTCGCTCGCCGTGAACGCGCCCGTGGCGCCGAGTATCTCGGCGACGCGGCCGCGATGGTGCGGGCCGAGCGCGGCTACGTGGGGGGCGGCTTGCCCAGAATCCACCAACGCGCTCAGCGCTGCCCGACGGCGAACAGCTCCAGTGCCGGTTCGTCGCCGCCCGCTGAGACGCCCGAGAGCCGCTGCGCGAGCGCCCACTGATCAGCCGTCGACGCGCGCTCGCGGTGAAGGCCGCGCTCGCAGATGGCGCGCACGAGCGCGCCGTAATCCATCCCTTCCACGCGCGCCATCCTCGCGAGGCCGGCGTCGGGTGCGAGATCCGGATTCGAGTTCACCTCGAGAATCCATGGCTTGCCCGCGCGGTCGATGCGGAAGTCGACGCGGCCGTAGCC
>Ga0209483_1002148_pt1 | contig 14048 bp, 16 predicted proteins | sample NGEPerA_FD_184508 | JGI IMG/M metagenome (GOLD analysis project Ga0209483, IMG submission 184508) | Arctic peat soil microbial communities from the Barrow Environmental Observatory site, Barrow, Alaska, USA - NGEE PermafrostL2-A... | ecosystem: Environmental > Terrestrial > Soil > Wetlands >... | reverse complement strand
ACCTTCAACAATCCCTCCGAGAAGCACCGCTCGACGGCCTGGCGGAAGGCGGGCACCAGCCCGGCATGGTGGGGTGCCACCCCGGCCTCCAGCGCGGCCGACCACGGTCCGTACCCGAGGGTGCGCAAGTCGTCGTCGGACAGCCGCTCGACCGACGACTCCACCAGCGACCGGATCCGGGCCCGCTCCGCGTCGGTGGTGAGCCGGAGCCCGTCGTCGACCACCTGGCGGGTGGCGTCGTCGCAGGCCGCCCGCGAGAAGATGAAGGTGATGGCCGGCAACATGCCGGCCGCGTGCAGGTACTCCACCACTTCGGATCGCCGCGGTGCCCGGAACCGTTGGTGGACCGAGCGCTTGCGCCGTTCGTCGAGCTTCAGGCCGTCCGGATTGGGGGCGCCGTTGCGCAGCAGCGGAAGGACCGCCACCCCGTCACGGCCCCGCTCGGCCACCGCGTAGTGGTGGTGCAGCGTGACGGGACGATGGGTCTCCACCACCACCCGGGTGGTCCCCCGTACCGAGGTCAGCCACCGGCCGAAATCCTTGGCGTTGTTGACGGTGGCCGACAGGCTCACGAACACCACCCCGGGAGGGCTGAGGACGAGCACCTCCTCCCACACCGATCCCCGGTAGGGGTCCTGGAGGTAGTGCACCTCGTCGAGGATCACGACCTGGAGGTCGTCGAGCAGCGTCGACCGTGCGAACAGCATGTTGCGGAGCACCTCGGTGGTCATCACCACGATCGGGGCCCCGGGCTGGTGGGAGATGTCCCCGGTCAGCAGTCCGACCCGGTGGGCCCCGTAGCGCGCGCCCAGTTCCGCGAACTTCTGGTTGGAGAGCGCCTTGATGGGCGTCGTGTAGAACGCCTTGCCGCCCGCGTCCAGGGCCCGGGCCACCGCGTAGTCGGCCACCAGGGTCTTTCCCGAGCCGGTCGGGGCGCTGACCAGGACCGACTCACCCCGATCGATGGCGTCCATGGCCCGGTGCTGGAACGGGTCGAGGGTGAAGCCGATGCTGCGCTCGAACCGTGCCCTCGGCCCGTCCTCCGACCTCGGGTCGGCGGGGGTCACCCGGGAGATCGTCGGATGATCTTGCCGATGACGATCGAGAGCTCGTAGAAGACATAGAGCGGGATCGCCATGGCCAGCATGGAGAACGGATCCGAGCTCGGGGTGATGACCCCGGCCAGAACCACGATGCCCACGATCGCCCACCGTCGCCACGACGCCAGCTGCTGAGGGGACAGCACGCCGGCCAGCTCGAGGGAGACGAGCAGCACCGGGAACTCGAAGGTCACCCCGAAAGCCACCATCAACAGGGTGATCAGGCTCAGGTACTTGATCGGGTCGAGGATCTGCGTGAGCGAGGGTCCGCCGATGGAGTCCAGCCACTGCAGGGCGTGGGGGAAGATCAAGAAGGCGACCGCCGCGCCCAGCGTGAACAGCCCGATGGTGGCCACGATGAAGGGGATGGCGTAGCGCTTCTCCTTCCGGTTGAGGCCGGGGGTGATGAACCGCCACAACTCCCACAGCCAGATCGGCGAGGCCAGGAAGATCCCCCCGTAGGCGGCGATCTTGACCCGCAGCGCCAGCCCGTCGAGCGGGCCGGTCACGTAGAACCCGCAGTGGGACGGCGCCACCTGACAGTACGGGTGCTTCAGGGCGTCGAGGATCCACGGGTAGGCGAGGAAGGCGACCACCGACATGACCAGGAAGGCCGACACCGCGATGAGGACCCGGCGGCGCAGCTCGGTCAGGTGCTCGACCAGGGTCATCGAGTCCGGTGCCGGCTTCTCGGTCCGGCGCTTCAGCGACAGGGCCATCGTCAGGGCACCGCCGAACCGGAACGGACGGTCGACATGGTGCTCAATTCAGCGAGGGGTCGTCCGGCACGCCCCGCAGATCGCCCCGCACGGTGTGGACCGTGCCCTGCGGGTCACTCACTGACACACCCGGGATCGAGGCGGCTTCGTCGGCCACCACCGCCCCGTTCGGGCGGTTGGCGCCACCCGAGGCCTGCACCCCGTCACCCACCGGGTCCGATGGTCGCTCGTCGGTCGCCGCGGGTGGGGTGGCCTCGTTCTCGGCGGCGTGGGTGTCGGCCAGCGAGTCGAGAAAGCTGAGTGGCGAGCGCACGGCCTGGGTGATCTTCTCGGTGGAGGGCATGTCGGGGAAGTTGCCCCGGACGTCGGACTCGAGCCGCTCCCGCAACCGCCGGAAATCGCCCCACAACGACCCCACCTGGCGCGCCACCTTGGGAAGCTTGTCCGGGCCGAGCACGATGACGGCGACGACCAGGACGACCAGGAGCTTGGCCGGGCTCAGGAAGGGCACAGCGCGAGTGTACCGGGGGGTGGCCCCGATCAGCGATGCGGGGCCCCGTGTTGATCAGTTGGGGCTGATCGATAATGGCAGTTCGATCGGGGTGTCAGACGCCCTTGGCGTGACTGAGCGGCCACACGACCGCCATGGCCCGTCCCACGATCAACGCCTTCGGGATCGGGCCGAAGAACCGGCTGTCCTCGGAATCGATCCGGTTGTCCCCCATGACGAAGTATTCGCCGGCCGGGATGGTGACCGGGCCCGGCATGTTGAAAGGCGGATGCTGGTCGCCGGGGAGGGCCCCGGTGTAGCTCGTCGGGCCCGGGGGCAGCCAAGGCTCAGCCAGCAGCTTGCCGTTGATATAGACGTGGCCGTCCCGGGTCGAAATGATCTCCCCGGGCAGTCCGATGACCCGCTTGACCAGGTCGGGGAAGTCCTGCTCCTCGAGCGGTGGGCGTTTGAAGACCACGATGTCGCCGCGATGGACTCCGTGGAGGTCGTAGCTGAGCTTGTTCACCATGATCCGGTCCCCCACCTGGAGGGTCGGCACCATGGAGGGCGACGGGATGTAGAAGGACTGGACCACGTAGGTCCGCAGCAGGACGGTGCACAGCAGGACGGCCATCAAGATGACCGCCCACTCGATCACCCAGCGGTAGCCGCCGGCCTTCGAGCGGCCTTCGTCGAGGACTCCGGGCTCGTCGGGTCCGCTCTCGGGCGCCTCGGTCACCACGGCGGTGCCGAACGCAGGGTCGACGATGGACGCGTCGGGCGCGACGTCAGTCGGTTCGGAGGGCACAGTGCACCGACGCTAGCCGACGAAGGTGGAGGTTCCGGGGCGGGACGCACCGCGGGTCACAGCCCGGCGATGAGCTTCTCGACCCGCTCGTCCTTCGACTTGAACGGGTCCTTCAAGAGCACGGTGCGCTGGGCCTGGTCGTTGAGCTTGAGGTGCACCCAGTCGACGGTGAAATCGCGGCGCTTCTCCTTGGCCCGCTTCACGAATTCACCCCGCAGCCGGGCCCGGGTCGTCTGCGGCGGGACGGTCATGGCCTCGGCGATGTCCACGTCGCGGCACACCCGGTCGACCTGGTCGTGGCGCTGCAGCCGGTAGTAGAGGCCCCGGTTACGGTCGACGTCGTGGTACTGCAGGTCAAGCAGGGCCACGGTCGGGCTGTGGAGCGGGAGCGAGTGGCGGTCCCGGTAGCCCTCGATCAGCCGATACTTGGCCACCCAGTCGCACTCGCGGTGGAGTGAAAGCGGATCGGCTTCCAGGCCCTTCAGGCAGTGCTCCCACATGTCGAGGGCCCGGTCCTCCTGGACCGATAGGCCGTGACGGTCGCGGAACTTGAGGGCCCGCTGGAGATACTCGCCCTGGATCTCGAGCGCGTTCATCTCGCGGCCATTGGCCAGGCGCACCGGACGACGGCACGTGATGTCGTGGCTGATCTCGCGGATGGCCCGGATCGGGTTCTCCAGGGTGAGGTCCCGCAGGACGGTCGAGGGGTCCTCGAGCATCCGGAGCACGATGCTGGTGGCTCCGATCTTCAAGAAGGTGGCGTACTCGCTCATGTTGGAGTCGCCCACGATGACGTGCAGCCGCCGGTACTTCTCGGCGTCGGCGTGCGGCTCGTCGCGGGTGTTGATGATCGGCCTGCTCCGGGTGGTGGCCGACGACACGCCCTCCCAGATGTGCTCGGCCCGCTGGCTGAGACAGAACACCGCCCCCCGGGCCGTCTGGAGGACCTTCCCGGCCCCGGCGTAGGCCTGGCGGCTCACGAGGAACGGGATCAGCACCTCGGTGTAGTGGGTGAAGTCGTCGCGACGACTGGTCAGGTAGTTCTCGTGGCACCCGTAGGAGTTGCCGGCCGAGTCGGTGTTGTTCTTGAACAGGTAGATGTCGCCCCGGATGCCCTCCTCGCGCATGCGGGCCTCCGCCCCCTCCACCAGCGAGGACAGGATCCACTCCCCCGCCTTGTCGTGGGCCACCAGTTCGGCGATGTCGTCACATTCCGGGGTGGCGTATTCCGGATGGCTGCCGACATCGAGGTAGAGGCGCGCCCCGTTCTCCAGGAAGACGTTCGACGAGCGACCCCAACTCACCACGCGTCGGAACAGGTAGCGGGCCACCTCGTCGGGGCTGAGCCGGCGCTGCCCGCGCAGGGTGCAGGTGACGCCGTACTCGTTCTCCAAGCCGTAGATGCGCTTGTCCATTACGGGCACGGTACCGTGCCGGGACCCCAGACCGGCGCCAACGGGCTCCGCGTCACCCAGAGTTCACCCCCGGGGCCGACGTCGATGTGCCGGTGGTTCAGGCCAGCAGGGCGCTGAGCTCGTCGTCCACCAGGCGCCGGAAGGCCCGGCGACCGTTGCCCTCGGCCAGCGCCGCCACCTCGAGATCGTCGCCGGTCAGCGTGCGGTCCGCTCCGGCCAGGGCGTCCACCGCCGAGCGGAGCGCCTCGGCCAGCGACCAGGTGGCCGACCAACCGGCGTCGAGCTTGGCCGCGATGGCCTCCGTCTCGCCCCCGAGGACGGCGAACCGGTCCTCGTCGGTGATGGTTCCCTCGTAGGCGATGTGGTACAGCTGCGGGGGCCGCAGCTCGTTGCCGAGCTCCGCCACGAGGATCTCCACCTCCAAGGGCTTCATCTCGTGGGTGAACACCTGTCCGAGGTACTGCGCGTAGAGGTTGGCCAACGATCGGGCCTCCACATCCTCGCGACTGTAGGCATAGCCCTTGGTGTCGGCATGGCGGATTCCCGAGACCCGCAACTGGTCGAACTCGTTGTACTTGCCCACCCCGGCGAAGGCGATGCGGTCATAGATCTCGCTGATCTTGTGCAACGACCGCGACGGATTGTCGGCCACGATGACGATGCCCTGGTCGTAGGTGGTGGCCACCAGGGACCGACCCCGGGCGATGCCCTTCTGAGCGTACTCGGCCCGATCCTTCATCACCTGTTCGGGGGCGACGTAGTAGGGCATGGTCATGGCTGGCGACCCTCCGTCCGGCGACGCTCGATGAGGCTGGCGAACCGTTCGGCCACCTCGTCCTCCGGCACGGCGGTGAAGCCCCCGGCGGTGACGGTGGCCACCAACGGGTAGATGCCGCGGATGAGGTCCGGCCCACCGGTGGCCGAATCCTCGTCGGCCGCCTCGTACAGCGACTGAATGGCCAGTTCGACTGCCGCGTCGCGGTCCAACCCGTCGCGGAAGCCCAGCTTGATGGTGGTGCGGGCGTCGCGGCCACCGGAGCCGGTGGCGTTGTACTCGATCTCCTCGTAGTGGCCGCCGGTCACGTCGTAGGTGAAGATCCGCCCCGTCTGGCGGGTCAGGTCGTACCCCGCGAACAGCGGCACCACGGCCAGGCCCTGCATGGCCATGGGCAGGTGCTCGCGCACCATCTGGCCGAGCTGGTTGGCCTTGCCCTCGAGGCTGAGGACCACGCCCTCGACCTTCTCGTAGTGCTCGAGCTGTGTCTGGAACAGGCGCACCATCTCGACGGCCGGACCGGCGGCACCGGCGATGGCTACAGCCGAATAGCGGTCGGCCGGGAAGACCTTCTCCATGGCCCGGTGGGCGATGGCATTCCCCTCGGTGGCCCGGCGGTCTCCGGCCATGACCACGCCGTCGGCGTAGCGCAGGGCCACCACCGTGGTGCCGTGGCGGAAGCCGTCGGCTGGCGTGGTGGCCGCTCCGCTGATCATCGGGTGGGTCGGCACCCGGAGGCGGCGGATCAGTCCGGCGAAGTCCGGTCCCGGGTCCTCGGTCGTCGTGAAGAGGGGCAGGCTCACCGGGGCTACTCCCCGCCCTTCTGCACGTAGTTGCGCACGAACTCTTCGGCGTTGTCCTCCAGGACCTCGTCGATCTCGTCGAGCAGGTCGTCCAGCTCGGCCTTCAGCTTCTCACCCGCCGCCGAATTGGGCGGGACCTCCTCGACCACCTCGTTGGTGCGCTCGGTGGTCTGTTGCTTCTTCTTCAGTTCTCGCTCTGCCATCGCTCCACTCCTCTTGGTCCTCGTCGCCGGTCGATGCTCAACTGCTGAGTCGATCGACCAGTTCGCCTGGACTCGCGCAACTGTCCAGTAGTGCTTCGACATGTTCCGCCGTTCCCTTCAGCGGGTCCATCATAGGGACGCGCCGGAGGGGGTCCGATCCGAGGTCGAACACGAGGGAGTCCCAGTTGGCGGTGGCCACCGAGGAGGGCCAACGCTTGAGGCACTCCCCCCGGAACCAGGCCCGCGTCGTCCGGGGCGGGTCGACAACCGCGGAAGCCACTTCGGCCTCGTCGACCAGCTTTTCGGTGTCGAGCCGGGCGAACAGCGACCGCGCCGGGCGCAGGTCGTGATACTGCAGGTCGACGGCGGCCATCCGGGGATCGCCCCACCCACAACCGTGGCGGTCCCGGTAGGCCTCCAAGAGTTGGAGCTTGGCCACCCAGTCGACCTGGCGGGACAGCGTCGACGGGTCGGTCTCCAGGCCGTTCAGCACCTGCTCCCAGCGGTCGAGCACCGCCTCGCCGATCGCCTCGGCCCCTAGGACCTCGAGGCCCCGGTCGTCCGCGTACTTGCGGGCCAGGGAGTACAACTCCCACTGGATGGCCAGCGCCGTGGCCGTCGAGCCGTCGGCCATCAGCAGCGGCTGGGTGAAGGTCCGGTCGATAGCCACCGCGTGGATGGCCCGGACCGGGTCGGCCAGGGCCAGGTTGCGACTGCCCGATACGCCGTCCTCGATCATGGCCAGCACCAACGACGTGGTTCCGAGCTTGAGGAACGTGGCCACCTCGGCCAAGTTGGCGTCGCCCACGATGACGTGGAGCCGGCGGTAGCGGTGGGGGTCGGCATGGGGCTCGTCACGAGTGTTCACGATCGGGCGCTTGAGCGTCGTCTCCAGGCCGACCTGCTCCTCGAAGAACTCCGCCCGCTGGGACAGCTGGAAGTCGACCGACCCGCCCTCGTGGAACGGTGTCTCGCTCCCCACCTTGCCGGCGCCGCAGTACAGCTGCCGGGTGACGAAATGGGGGGTGATGCCGGCCACGATCCGGCTGAACGGCGTCTCGCGGTCCATGAGGTAGTTCTCGTGGCAGCCGTACGAATTCCCCTTGCCGTCAGAATTGTTCTTGTAGACGACCAGCCGGGAGCCGTCGTGGGACGAGGCGTCGGCCGCTTCCATCGACCGGATGACGATGGCCTCGCCCGCCCGGTCGTAGCGCACGCCCTCCAGTGCGTCACGGCACTCCGGAGACGAGAACTCGGGGTGGGCGTGGTCGACGTAGAAGCGGGCCCCGTTGGTGAGGACGGTGTTGACCAGGTGGGTCTCGACCATCGGGGGCATCGAGCCCTCCTTGGCGGCTCCGCGGGCGTCGTTGCCCGGGGCCTCGTCCTCGAAGTCCCAACCGATCTGCTGGCGGGCCACGTCGTGGGCGTAGGCGTTGATGAGGACGGACGAGGCTGCGATCGGATTCGGATCGCCGTTGACCACCTGGATGCCGTATTCGGTCTCGATGCCGCAGACCTTGGGTATGGCCATGCGGGCGACCCTACCCTCGCCCCGGGGGCGAGGGGCACCCCCGGGGGTGGCTCAGAGGTACTGCCCGGTGCCCACCCGCTCGATCGACCGACCGCCGGTCGTCTCCTCCCGGTCACTGATCAGGGTGCGGATGTAGACGATGCGCTCGCCCTTCTTGCCCGAGATCTTGGCCCAGTCGTCCGGGTTGGTGGTGTTCGGGAGGTCCTCGTTCTCCTTGTACTCCTGGCGGATCGAGTCGAGCAGGTCCTGGGTGCGGATGCCCCGGCCTTCCTCGGCGATGGCCCGCTTGATGGCCAACTTCTTGGCCCGGCGGACGATGTTCTCGATCATGGCCCCGGAGCTGAAGTCCCGGTAGTACAGGACCTCCTTGTCGCCGTTTTGGTACGTGACCTCCAAGAACCGGTTCTCCTCGTCGTCCCGGTACATCTCGGCGACCGTCGACTCGATCATGGCCTGGGTGGCCTTGGCCGGGTCGCCCCCGCCGAGGGTACGCACCTCGTCGGCGTCGAGCGGCAGGTCGGGCGTGAGGTACCGGCCGAAGATCTGGGTGGCAGCCATCTCGTTCGGTCGCTCGATGCGGATCTTCACGTCCAAGCGGCCGGGACGGAGGATGGCGGGGTCGATCAGGTCCTCCCGGTTCGACGCGCCAATCACGATGACGTCCTTCAAGGTTTCCACACCGTCGATCTCGGCGAGGAGCTGGGGGACGATGGTCGACTCCATGTCCGAGCTGATCCCGGTGCCGCGGGTGCGGAACAGCGAATCCATCTCGTCGAAGAAGACGATGACCGGCACCCCCTCCTCCGACTTCTCCCGGGCCCGCTGGAAGACGAGACGGATCTGGCGCTCGGTTTCGCCCACGTACTTGTTCAGGAGCTCCGGCCCCTTGATGTTCAAGAAGTAGCTACGGGTGTTCGTATTGCCCGTGACCTCGGCCACCTTCTTGGCCAGTGAATTGGCCACCGCCTTGGCGATCAGGGTCTTTCCACAGCCGGGCGGGCCGTAGAGCAGGATGCCCTTCGGGGCCGGAAGCTTGTGTTCGGTGTACAGCTCCCGGTAGAGGTACGGGAGCTCGACGGCATCGGTGATGGCCTCGATCTGGTCGTCGAGCCCACCCACATCGGCGTAGGTGACGTCGGGAACCTCTTCGAGGACCAGTTCCTCCACCTCGGGACGGGCCAGCTTCTCGATCAGCAGGCCGGTGCGCGACTCCATCAAGATGGTGTCGCCCGCCCGGAGTTTCACCCCGATGAGGGCATCGGACAGCTCGGCCACCCGCTCTTCATCGGCCCGGCCCAAGACCAGCGCCCGCGTCCCGTCCTCCAGCAGTTCCTTCAGGACCACGACCTCGCCCTGCCCTTCGCCCTCTCGGGCCAGGATGACGTTGAGCGACTCGTTGAGGACGACCTCGTTGCCGCGGTCGAGGTCCGACGGGTCGATGTCCGGGTGGAGGGAGACCCGCATCTTGCGGCCACCGGAGAACACGTCGACGGTGCCGTCGTCGTTCGCCCCGAGGTAAGTCCCGTAGGCCGAAGGGGGCTGCGTCAGCTTCTCCACCTCGTCGCGCAGGTTGGCCACGTGCTCCTTGGCCGTCTGGAGGGTGAAGGTGAGCTTCTCGTTCTGGGACACCGCCTGGGCGAGCTGGCCCTTGGTCTCGAGGAGCTTCTCTTCCAGTGTCTGCACCCGCCGCGGGCTCTCCTGGAGTCGGCGGCGCAGGACCGTCACTTCCTCCTCTGCGGTCAGGGCGCGGGCCTGGAGCGTCTCGAGATCGCCCTCGTCCGTCGCCCGGCGCTGGCCGTCGGCATCGTCGAAATCAACCGTCGCAATCACCTCGTTCGAGCAGGGTGGACTCCCTTGCGACCCTACACCGGTCGGACCCCGGCACAGACGTCTCCCGAGCTCCACTGGGGTCGGCCGACGGGGCGATCCTCCAGTTGGGGCCACCGTCTGTCGATGGAGCGGTTACAGCAGATAGCATGACGGCAGCAACGGGCCCGGAACCCCCCGAGGGAGTGTGCCGGGGTTGACCCCGTCGGCCGTCGGGACCACGAGGGCATGGGTCCCACGCGTTTGAGCCGACAGATATGTAGGAGAGACACAGCTGATGAAGGTCTGGATCGACCAAGATCTCTGCACGGGAGATGGCCTCTGCGAGGAGATCGCGCCCGCGGTCTTCACCCTGCTCGACGACGGCCTGGCCTACGTGAAGGACGGTGCCGACGTGAAGAACGAGCCGGGTGGCTCCGCCGGCATGGCATCGGTACCGGGCGACCTCGAGGACGCCGTGGTCGAGGCCTCCGAGGAGTGCCCCGGCGAGTGCATCTTCATCGAACAGAGCTGATCCCCGCCGCCCGGGTGCACCTGCCCCCCGGGGCGGGCCGATGCCCACCTACCCGGTGATGAGTTCACGCTTCGGGCTGGGCGCGAAGTACCCGGTGTCACGGACCCCGGCGACGGCTCGGATCCGGGCATCCAGCGCCGCCGTGATGGCCATGCCCGAGGGGACCATGAGATCGGCCAGGATGCCGCCCGATTCCGTGATGACCGGTCCGTCCTTGCCCGACCCGGAGCGCAGTACCAGCCCGGCGGAAGTGGCGGCCTCCACCGAGTCCACCGTGGCGAAGATCCCGGACGGGCTGAGCTCCAACGGGAGCGGGCACCCGCCGAGTTCGTCGACCTGCTTGGACGCGTCGACCACGATCAGTTCGCGCCCCGCCGCCTGCAGCACCGCACGCTCGCGACCCATGGCTCCGCCCCGGCCCTTGACGAGGGCCCCGGCCGGATCCACCTGGTCGGCCCCGTCAAAGGCCACCGCCACCGCGATGTCGCCGAGGGGCACGACCGAGAAGCCGGCAGCCGTCGCGTACCACTCCATTTCGTAGCTCGTCGCCACCACCGCCACGCCGTCCGGACGTTCCGCCGCCAGGCCGACCAACGCCAGCAGGGTCAGGAACGACGTCGATCCGGACCCGAGTCCGACGCGTGACACGCGGGGACCGGCGACCGCCAGCGCGGAGCGAACGAGCCCGGCTGCCGTTGCCGCCAGCGCCCGCTTGGCATCGAGCGCGGTGATGGGTGACGGCCACTGCAGGCTGGCGAAGGGCTCGGGAGGACTCACGGCGACCTTGCTAGCCCACCGAAGCCCTGTCCGGCTACTGGATCGGGTCGACCGACCCGTCGTCATCGCCGGCGTCGTCGACTCCCGACTCCGGAGCTCGTGGATCCACTGGCGACGAGCCGGTCCCCTCTTGCAACGGCTTCGAGACGGGGGGCACCCATGCGATCGGCCCGCCCGGACGGCTTCCCCGGTCCTCGGGGCGCAGCAGTCGGGCCGTGGTCAAGAATCCGGTGTGGCCCACCATGCGGTGGTCGGGACGGACCGAGCGGTCCTCGATGTGCCAGGTCCGGTGCAGCACCTCGAGCGTGCCCGGCAGGCCGAACGCACTGTCCTCGAGGGCACCGCGGAACTGGGCCGTCTGGTTGATGGTCGGCAGGTAGGAGCAGATGATCCCCCCGGAACGCAGGGCCACCTCGGCATGGGGGACCACCCGCCACGGCTCGGGCAGGTCGAGGACGATCCGGTCCAGGCCGCGTTCCTCGATCCCCTCGTAGACGTCGCGCAGCTCGACCCGGTAGTCGGCATCCCCTCCGACCATTCCCTCCACGTTGTTGTGGGCCCGGTTGGCGAAGTCCTCACGCAGCTCGTAGCCGATGACCGACGCTCCGGCCCGCAGGAGGGCCATCGACAGGGCGCCGGACCCGACGCCGGCCTCGAGGACCCGCATTCCGGGAGCGATGTCGGCCTCCATCACGATGGCGGCCAGGTCCTTCGGATAGATGACCTGGGCCCCCCGGGGCATCTTCAACACCATGTCGGACAGGGTCGGACGGACCACCAGGAAGCGGCGTCCGGTGCTCCCGTAGACCGTCGATCCCTCGTAGGCCCCAATCAGGTCGTTGTGGGCCACGATCCCTGCATGGGTGTGGAAGCCGGCGTCGGTCCGCAGGGTCACCAGGTACCGCCGCTGCTTGGTGTCGACCAAGAGGACCTTCTCTCCCACCCGGAGCAGGCTCTTGTCGGTGGACGCCGTGTCGGCGGCCGCAGGGTCGGTCGATACAGGGTCGAGCGGTCCGGAGGCGACGGATTCGTCCGGCACGGTCGGGTCCACGTCGTCAGCTCCGTCGCCGCTGCCCCTCGTGGGGTCCACGGCGCTCAGGAGTCGGAGCTCGATGTCGGCCCGGATGGGCCCCCGCTGATCATCAGGCGCTCACCCGGCAGCAACTTGGTCCGGTAGACCACGTCCTCGCTCCGTCGGGCCCGGATCAGCATCCACAGCGCCGCCCCGACCACGAACCATGCCGTGTTGTACCCGCGCATGCCCCGACCGAAGGCCCGGGCCTGGATGTACCGGAGCAGCGTCTCCATCAGTTCAGATCCGGCGGACTTCGACGATGGTCGAACGGCGGCGGCCCCGGCGGCGGCCGATCAGGTAGACGACGGCCACCGTGGCGACGACGACGGCCAGCCCGATGGCCAGTGCCTGGGAGCGCACCTCCTCGACCTCGCCGGTCACTTCGCCGGTCACTTCGCGCAGCTTGGCCTCGATCTGGTCGCGGGTGATCTTCTCGTCGGCCGGACTCATGCCTGCTCCTTGTCGGACTGGGTGTTGGGCGTCTGGCCCCGGCTGACCGCCTTGACGGCTACGAAGGCGATCAGGATGACCACGACGGCGCAGATCACGTAGGGGATCCAGGAGAGGTTGCCGGTGAAGGTGCTCCCCGTCTCGCCCTGTAGGAGTCGGAGGAAGCCCACGGCCAGGATGGCGAGGCCGATCGAGAGCGCCACCGAGCCGGCCACCCCGAACAGGACGTACCGTCCGAGACCCTTGACCGGATCGAGGGTCTCCTGCTTGATGTAGTCGACGACGAGCTTGACGACTTCCTGGCTCTCGTCACGCAGGCCGCTGAGCCCTCGACTGCCGTCCTTCCGGCCTGGCGCCACGTTCCTCCTCGGATACTCCACCGGTGCCCGGCGGATGCCGGTGCCACCATCGCCCGTCCACCCGGGTCCGCCGAGGCGGACGCTGGCGGTGAGCGAACGGCCCAACTCTAGCCAGCCGGGCCCGCCACCTGGCTCACTCCCGCTCGGTGAAGAGGTAGGTGGAGGTGGCCCGGGCCACCACCCGTCCGGCGTCGTCGACCACCTCGGCTTCGGCGAACGCGACCCGGGACCCACCGGAGATGATCTCCGCCGTGCACTCGAGGACGCTCCCCACCCGGGCCGGGGCGAGGAAGCTGGTCTTCATCTCGACATTGGAGGCGAACACCTTGCGACCCGCCCCGCGGGCAAAGGTCACGGCCGCCGAGCCCATGGCCGAGTCGGCCATGGCCCCGAGGAAGCCACCCTGGACGATGCCGGCCGGATTGGCGAAGCGCTCGTCCGCCGCCATCCGCCACACCGTCCGCCCCGGGACGGACTTGTCGGTGCACGTCATGCCCAGGGTGAGCTCACAGCTGGGGGGCACCTGGATGCGGGAGTCGGACACCGCGTGACGATACCCCGGTGGGCGGCGGGCCCCGGTGGTCCGCCGTCGACCCGTGGCGTCGATCCGAGCCGTCGGCTGCCGGCCGGGCCGGAGAGCGGCGATACTGGGGCCATGGCCATCGACGCGCACGACGGTCCGACTCCAGGCCTCGCGGTGGGTGAGGCGGTCGAGGACTGGACCGGCGACGCCTGCTTCCACGAGTACTCGGCCGCGGCCGACCCGGTCGGCTCCGGTGCCATCAGCCCGGTGCCTGTCCACCAGTTCCCGGCCGCTGTGCACGAGGGCCCGGGCACCCGCCTCATCCCCCTCGACCTGTCGGGCCCGCTCGGGACCGCCTACCCCGCCACCAGCCCGGCGCTGGTGGCTTCTTTCCTGGTCCTCGAGCCCGGCGACTCCCTCACCACCGACCCCGACGCCACCAGCGAGCTCTACTACTGCATCGAGGGCCGCGGGCATCTCGAGTTCACCCGTCCGCCGACACTCGGGGACGCGGCGGGCCCCGGCATGACCGGCGGCCGTATCGAGTGGGGGCCGGGCGATTTCGTCGTCCTGCCGGCCGGCTGCACCAGCCATCACAGCGCCGGAGCCAGCGAACGGGCACTCCTCTACCGGGTGACCGACGCCCCGCTGCTCGCCTACCTCGGCGTCGTCCCCACCC
>Ga0209483_1002146_pt1 | contig 14052 bp, 12 predicted proteins | sample NGEPerA_FD_184508 | JGI IMG/M metagenome (GOLD analysis project Ga0209483, IMG submission 184508) | Arctic peat soil microbial communities from the Barrow Environmental Observatory site, Barrow, Alaska, USA - NGEE PermafrostL2-A... | ecosystem: Environmental > Terrestrial > Soil > Wetlands >... | reverse complement strand
GCGGAATCGACGCTCTTGCCGTTCACCGTCAGCGGCGAGGTGCCGAGCTTCTCGATCGAGATGCCGCCGACGCGTTCGACCAGCGCCGCAACGTGCAAGCCGATGCGGATATCCGCCAGCGGCACCTCGTTGTCGGTGCCGCGGCCGAGGCCGATCCGGGGCGCGCTCGCATGTTGCGACCGACGCATCACGGCAGCACCGCGGCGGGTAAGAACGGTGACCTCAACCTCCATGTGTTCCGTCGCATTCGATATACTGCGAGATCCGGTGTGGGCACATACTCGGTTTCACGACGCACTCTTGGAGTCACATAAAGAAAATCGAGATGATGTGTGCCGTCAGCGCCGCGATCAGCGCGAACGTCAGCGGCACGTGCAGATAGAGCCAAATCTCCATCATCGCCTTGAAGCGGACATCGCGGCGGACGCGGTCGAGCAACGCCTGCTTTTCGCTGAGCTTCAAAACCGTCTGCCGCCAGGCGTCCTGGACAATGGTGTGGCCCTCGGCGAGCGCCTCCATATGGGCCATCGCCGCCGCCGTGGTGCAGTTCGGATAGCGGCCGCTCACCTGGCGCCAAGCAGAACCGCCGATGACGTTGGTCTCGATCGCGCGCTCGATGATGGCGACCGTCGTGTCGTCGAGCGGCATCGCGACGCCGCGCAAATCGTCGTCGATGCCGGCGATGCGGCCCAACATCTGCGCCGTCGTCATGCTCTGCCGGTTCTCGGTCATCATCCGCGGATAGCGGGCATAAGCGACCACGCCGAAGATACCGCTGGCGATGACGACGCACATCAGCGCGTAGGCGAGCGTATGGATGTTCCAGCCGAAATGGAAGCCGGTGTGCAGGGTCGCGACGAAAAACAGCGCCAGACCCAGATAGACGTGGGCCGACAGCCGCGCGGCGAGCCTGCCGCTGTTGTTGGCGTAGGTACGCTTGCGATAGCCGAACCAGGTGAGCCACAGAATGAGCAGCGCGCCGATCGTACCCAGCGTATAGCCGGCCCAGCCGCCGCCGTAAGGCTGGCCGTAGGGTCGAACCGCGAAATAAAGCACGATCGAGACAAAGACCAGCAGGGCGCCCCATTTGAGGAACCGGAAACGGTCGTGCGCCAGAAACGATTCGTGCCGGGTCGGCCGCGCGCCGGCAGGGTTGAGGGGATCGACGACGCTCATGGCCCGGCGTGCCGCATCACGTCGATAAACCCGGCCGGATCGACGCGGATCGCGGCGCCCGTCGGGCACGCGCGGACGCAAGCCGGCCCGCCGTCGATGCCCTTGCACATGTCGCACTTGACCGCATGCTTGCCGCCGGTCCGCCGCTCCATCGCATGGACCGATTTGTCCTCGCCCGGCCCATGGCCGCGGCCGAAGAACAGCCAGCTCAACAACCCCGGCTTCTCTTCCGGCACCGCCGCCATCTGGATGACGCCGTAGGGGCAATTGCGCTCGCAATTGCCGCAGCCGATGCACTGGTCACTGATGAACACCTCGCCGTTGGGCGCGCGGTGGATGGCGTCCGGCGGGCAATCGGCCATGCAATGCGGATCTTCGCAATGGCGGCACGAGGTCGGCACGTGCAGCATCGCAAAAGTCGGCCCGGCTTCGCGGTTGAGCCGGCTGACGCCGTGATGGGTTTCCGCGCAGGCCGTCTCGCAATTGTCGCAGCGCACGCAAAGCGATTCGTCAATGAGCAGCACATCGGTCGCTTCGCCGAGGCCCTGGCGGACCAGGAACTTGATGAGGTCGCCCGCCTCGGCGTTACGCTGCATCAGGTCGCGGTCCATCAGCCGCTTTTCGAGCTTGGCCTCGACCTTGTGGCGCAAGGCGGGATCGCGGTCGAGCAGCGCGCGGAACGCGCCACTGTCCATGCGGATCGCTTCGGTCGCGCTCGCGGCGGTGACGGTGGCGGCGCGGTTGCGATGGGTGATCAGCGCCATCTCACCGACGTAATTCCCGGCGGGAACGTAGGCGAGGACGACATCCTTGCCGCCGACTTTCATCGAGACGGTGACCGAGCCCTTGCGGATCAGATAGACCGAATCGTCGGTCGCATCCTCTTCGATCAGCTTCTCGTTCGGCCGGAATTCGACGACCGACGAGCTGTCGACCACCTCGGACAGCAGCCTGTCCTCGACCTGCGGCGTAAGGAAGGTCTTGATCTCGCGGATCACCGCGGCTTTGTCGATGCCCGCCTTGATGGTCGGCTCGGAGCGGACCAGCTTGACCATGGTGTTGCGGTCGACCTCGAGCAGCAGCGTCTGCGTCGTGGAGACGACCGTGCTGGTGCGGCGGCGCCCGGAAATCAGCGCCATCTCGCCGAAGAAATCGCCGCGCCGCAGCCGGACCAGCTCATCCGGGTTCTCGGGGTCGACGCGGATGCCGACCTCGCCGCCCAAGATGTTATAGAGCGAATTGGCGAACTCGCCGCGCTCGAACACCACGTCGCCCGCCTTCAGATAGTGGATTTGCGAGTGGATCAGGAATTCGCGAACCTGCAGCGTCGTCAGCGCCGAGAAGAGCGGCAGCCGCTCGCGCACCGAGGCGACCAGCTCTTGCACCGTCATCTGGACGCCCGCGCTGTCAAGCTTGTCCTGGATCAGCGGCTCGTCGGCGGGCGCGATCGGGTTGCCCTGGATGTATTCGATGACCTCGTAGCCCTGGTTGAGACAGTGCTTGATCAACGGGTAGCCGGCGAGCGCGCCGACGATATAGAGGCCGGGAACCTGCGCTTCATACGTCTCGGACACCGCGGGATAGGCGGTCGGACTGTCGTTCGGGAACACGACGCCGCAGGATTCGACAAAGCGGCGCGGCGGCAAGGCGCCGATCCGCGCGATGATGCGATCGCATTTGAGGCGCACGCCGGCGCCGTCGGCGGTATCAAGTATCAGGTAGCCGGGCTCGACCCCCTTCGGTTCGCAATTGGCGAGATGTTGGACGTCGCCGCGCTTGATCGCCGATTCGACGAGCGCGACGTTGCCCGCCTTGGCGCGCGGGAAATCCGCGACGCGATTGATGATCGAGACGTTGTTGTTGACGGCGAGCGCGAGTGCGTTCTCGAGGCCGGCGTCGCCGGTGCCGATGACGACGATCTCCTCGCCCTGGTATTCCTCGGGATCGTCGAGCTGGTATTGCACGAACGGCAGATCGTTGCCGGGGATGCGCAGCCGGTTGAGGTTGCCCTGCACCCCGATCGCCAGAATCACGTATTCGGCGGTCACGGTCTCGCCAGTCGATAGCGTCAGCGAGAACTCGCCCTTCTGGCCCTTGAGCGCGGTAACCTCGACGCCGAGCCGCAGGTTGGCCTTCTCCGCGCTCTCGGACCAGCTCTCGATGATCTCCTCGCGCGATTCCTCCTTGAAGTCGAGGTCGCTGCGCAGCGGCAGCACCTCCGGCGTCGCCATCACGTGCTTGCGCTTTTGGTACTTGAAGATCGTGTCGTTGATGTGCGGCGTGCGCTCGAACAGCACATGCGTCACGCCGAGCTTCACGGCGTGAATCGCGGCGCTGAGACCAGCCGGCCCGGAGCCGACAATGGCAACCTTGAAATCTGCAGCCAACTGAGTTTCCGTTTTGACAGATGTTGCGGCGTTCACGGCTGCCCCACGCGGCCGACGCCCGTGTCCCTCCCAATGAAAAGGAATCTACCAAGCCGCTAGTCCAAACGGTAGGGCTATTTCAGACTTATTGCCGGTATTGGCGTAAGCAAGCGCCTTGACTCCGCCAAAAACGACAATCGCGCGCCAAGGGAGCATATCTGCGATGCCCGTATCCTCAACGAAGATCGCCCTCTACGCCAGCATCGGAAACGAGCTGACGCATTACGATATCGATGTCGCCGGGGCCACGCTGACCCGGCGCGGCTCGGTCGGTTTGCCCGCCAATGTGCAATATGCCTGGCCGCACGCCTCGCGACCGCTTCTCTATGTCGCGACCAGCGACAGCGCCTCGGGGATGGGCCCGGCCGGCGCCAACCATCATCTGAGCGCGCTGCGGATCGACCGCGATTCGGGCGCGCTGTCGCGGCACGGCGCGCCGGTCGCGCTGCCGGCCCGCCCGATCCACATGGCGACCGACATCCCCAGCGAGCACGTGCTGGTCGCCTTTAACAATCCGAGCGCGATCCGCGTCTACCGCATCAACGGCGACGGCACGCCCGGCGCCGAGGTGCCGCAGCTGGGGACGATCGACCCCGGCATTTTCGCCCATCAGGTTCGCGCCACGCCCGACAACAGGCAGGTAATCCTCGTCACCCGCGGCCACGACCCGGCGGGCGGCAAGCCCGAGGAGCCGGGGGCGCTGAAGATTTTCGACTACCGCGGCGGCGTGCTGTCGAACGAGGTCTCGGTGGCGCCCGGCGGCGGGTTCGGCTTTGGGCCGCGCCATCTCGATTTCCACCCGGCGAAACCCTGGGTCTACGTGTCGCTGGAGCGCGAGAACCGGCTCGACATGTTCCCGTTGACCAACGGCAGGCTGTCGCCGGAAGCGGCGTTCCGCGCGGGCACTCTGTCGCGGCCGGTGCCGCCGGGCGCGCGGCAGGCGGTGGGCACGGTGCACGTCCATCCGAGCGGATGCTTCGTCTACGTCGCGAACCGCGCCTCCAGCGTCGTCGAATGGGAAGGCCGCGAGGTCTTCGCCGGCGGCAAGAACACGCTGGCGGTCTACGCGGTCGATCCGGACAGCGGCAAGCCGACTCCGATCCAGCATGTCGATACGCGCGGCATCCATTGCCGCACCTTCCACATCGACCCCAGCGGCAAGCTGCTGGTCGCCGCCCATATCCAGGGGATCGCGGTCAAGGACGGCGGCAACTACCGCGAAGTGCCGTGCTGCCTCTCGCTGTTCCGCATCGGCGACGGTGGGACGCTCGATTTCGTCCGCAAATACGACATCGATGTCGGCAACCGGACGATGTGGTGGATGGGGATGGTGAGTCTCTAAGGTGCAGATATCGTCTCGGCCTTCCGCCGGGATGGGATTTACGCGTTCAAATGCGCCGTGTCGTTCCACAGCTTGAGCACCGGTTCCTTCAGGTTGTGCTCATGGCTGAGCGCGCTGAGGCTGGTGGTGCTCAGCATCAGATAGCGGCCGCCGGCCGCTCCGAAGCCGAGCCAGGTCCCCGCGAGCGCGCGCAGGAAATGCCCGCTCGAAAAGCACAGCACGTCGCCCCCGACCTCGCGCAGCTTGGCGATCAGGCGATTGGCCCGTGCGGTGACCTGGTCGACCGACTCGCCGCCGGGCGCGCCGTGGTCGAACAGTTGCCAATCGGGCCGGTCCTTGTGGATGTCGTGGGTTTTGACGCCCTCGTAATCGCCGTAATTCCACTCGACGAGGTCCGGCATAACTTCCGCGACCGCGCCAAAGCCCGCCAGCTCGCAAGTGCGCCTGGCGCGCTGCAGCGGGCTGGTGAACACCTTGGCGAAAATCATGCCCTGCAGCCGCGGGGCGAGCTTGCGCGCCAGCTCCTCGCCGTGCGGGGTCAGCGGCAGATCGGTGAGCCCGGTGTGCTGGCCGGACAGGCTCCACTCGGTTTCGCCGTGGCGGGCGAGCCAAACGGTGGGATGCGGCATGGTTGATCCTCCCGGCTGAGCGATAGCCGCTGCTCTGACATTGCGCGCGCGACGCGTCAATCGAAAGACTCTTTGGCGAAAGACGCTCGGCGAACGACGTTGATACAGGATCGGGCAAGCCTGAGGGAGGAAACAAGATGAGCGACGAACTGCCGACCGCGGCGCGCGTCTCGGACCCCGGCATCCGGGCGCTGTACCGGCTGGAGAACCGCTGGCAGGCCTGGCTCGAGGTCGAGGCGGCGTTGGCCCGGGCGCAGGCCGAGCTCGGCATCATCCCGAACGAGGCGGCCGACGCGATCGCCGCGGCGGCGCATTACCAATTGCTCGACCGCGCCCGGCTCGACGAAGGGTTCGCGCGCACCGGGCACACGATCGTGCCGCTGGTCTGGGAATTGTCGCGCGTCACCGGCGAAGAGCATGGCGGCTGGGTGCATTGGGGCGCGACGACACAGAACATCACCCAGACCGGCGATCTGCTGGTGCTGCGCCAGGCGCACCGCATCATCCTGCGGCAGATCGCCGACGCGCTCGATGCCGCGGCGGCGCTGGCCGAGCGCGGCGCCGAGATGCCGATCGCCGGCCGCACCCACGGCCAGCACGCGGTGCCGGCGACGTTCGGCTACAAGGTCGCGGTGTGGATCGACGAGCTCTGCCGCCATGTCGAGCGCTTCCGCCAGGCGGCGCCGCGGATTTTTGTCGCGATGCTGGGCGGCGGCGCCGGCACCTACGCCTCGCTCGGCGAGAACGGCCCCAAGGTGCAGGCCGCGATCGGCCGGCATCTCGGCTTCGGCTCGATGGCGGTGCCGTCGCGGGTGCTCCTCGACCACCTCGCCGAGAACATCTGCCTCCTCGGCATGCTGGCGGCGAGCTGCGGGCGCATCGGCCGCGAGGTCTACACGCTGATGAAGACCGAGTTCGGCGAGGTCGAGGAGCCGGTGCCGCCCGGCACGGTCGGCAGCTCGACGATGCCGCAGAAGCGCAACCCGAAACTGTGCCAGGACATCATCGCCGCGGCGGCCGAGATCCGCGCGATCGTGCCGCTCGCCCTCGAAGCGATGATGACCGAGCACGAGGCCGACCGCACCACCAGCCTGATGATGGATTCGGCCGAATCGCGCGCCTGCGTCGCCACCGGCGACATGCTGAGCCGGCTGGTCGAGATTTTCCGTGGCCTCAAGCTCGACCCCGAGCGGATGCGCGCCAATCTCGACCTTGGCGGCGGGCTCATCATGGCCGAGGCGGTGATGCTCGACCTCGGCGCCGCGATCGGCCGCCAGCACGCGCACGACGTCGTCTACGACGCGGCGATGGCGGCGGCGGTCGAGCGCAAATCCTTCGCCGACCTGCTCGCCGCCGACCCGCGCGTCACCGCGCATCTCGACACGGCGGCGATCCACAAGCTGCTCGACCCGACCGCCTATACCGGCCTCTGCGCGCAGATGGCGCGCGACGCCGCGGCCCGGGCGCGGGCGACGGCGACGGCGACGGAATTGAGGGCCGGTTGAACGAGCCTGCCCTCGCCCGCGTGCGCGTACGGAACAAAAAAATATCAGGTTCAACCTGTTGATTTTGCGCGATTCTAGTATCGGAAAACAGGGATAAATACAGGAATAGCGGCGGCAAAAAACAGGGATAACGGGAAAAAAGGGATACCGGGGAGACAGCGGGATCGGCAGTGAGACGAAGCATGGGCGGGGTCTGCATCGGTAGCAATCCAAGGCGGATGTCTACTATGTTCCCTGTTCGTTCCCTTGTCAAGCGCAGGGCGCCCTATTTGAATATCCGTGATGGGCGGAAAACCCGTCCGTGAGCACGCGTGCGCCGATGGCGAGGGAGCGCCGGTTTCGGCCGTTCGCCTGTCGGCCAGGAGAGCGGCCATTCGCACCCGATATCTGTGCACACGGTAGGTGGCTGTTTCTTCGCCAGCGAGATCGACGAGCATAAATCCTGATTTCTGCACAAAATTACGCCGCTGCGTCCTTGACCTTCTTTATGGAGATTTCGCCCTCTTGCATGAGCCGCAGGAGTTTGGCCACTGGCGGCGAGATTTTCACCTCGCCCAATGCCCAGCGACGGGCGGTGCGTGGCGTCACATTGAGGACGTGGGCGGCCTGCACCTGCGATAAGCCAAGTTTCGTTATTACGGTGCGGAATTGATGTGCGGTCATCGTTAGCGCTCCAATGCAATTTGGAAGCGATATAGGACATCCTGTCCTATAGGGCAAGATGTCACTTCGAACAGTGTGGCCGGGCGCTCGGGGGCCTTAACCTCTTGCACCTGAGCACGGCCGGGGAGTACGCGATGAGCCAGCACCGGACATACTCCTAGATATATATAAAAGGATGTGATTGCGAGGAATGGCCAGGGGCAACCGGTGCAGCTCGTGCTGCGCTCGCGGAGGTGGTACGAGCGGGCTTAGCCTTCCTATCAAGGCTCCGCTTTCCCTAAACCGGGCCGGTTCTTCACCGCATCGGCAAGGTCGGCTTGGCGGCATGAACCGCTGTAATTGCCGACTTACGAGAGCGACCATTGCGGGTCGGGTTGGCGACATTCAAACTGGGGTACAACCCCGGCGTGATGCGTAGACCGGTCCGGCGGTCTTGCACGATGTTTTCGGCAAGCGGATCGTGCTTTAGCCCAACGCCGCGACGATGGCGTTGACCATCGGGCGCATGTGGAAACTGCCGGGGGGCGCGACCGCGACGGCGCCGCCCGCCGCTTCGATCGCGGCGGCGACGACCGGGCCGACCGCGGCGAGCCTGGTTTTCGCGAACCCCTGAGCCAGCGCGTCCTCGCAGTTATGGGCGCGGGCCACCTGGCGCAGGCGGCGCAGCTGCGGCGAGCTGGTGAAGGCGACGAGGTCGATCTCGCCCGCCGCCATCGCGCGGATCGCCTCGAGCACGCGCGCCGCGTCGGCGGCCGAGGCGTATTCGTAGGGCAGCACCGGATCGACGCTTCCCGCCGCGCGGCGCAGGAATTCCAGGAGTTCGGTGTGCGGCGCGTCGGGGTAGAGCTGCACCGCGACCCGCCGGCCGGCCAGGTTTTCCTTGGACAAGATATCGATGATGCCGGCGGTGGTCGGCGGCTCGACCGGCAAATCGGCCTTCAGCCCGAGTTCGCGCAGCCGCCGCGCCGGTTTCGGGCCGCGGGTGATCTTGCGCACCTGCCCCAGCGCCGCGACGAATGTTTCGGAAAGACCGGCCGCGGCGGCGAGTGTGGCGAGGCGCTGCAAGCCCTCGCCAGTGAAGAGGATCAGATCGTCCGGCGGGGCGGCGACAAAGCGCTCCAGCCAGGCGGCGATGGGCGCCGGGTCGGCGGCGGCGCGGATCGCGACCAGCGGACAGCGGATCACCGCGGCGCCGAGCTTTTCGAGCATGCCGGAGAGCACCTCGAGCTCGCGCGTCTCGGGGACGACGATGCGCCGGCCGGTCAAGGAACCCGTCATGCCACCCCGCCCTATAGCGGGCGGATCAGGCCCACCGCCCACAGCGCGCCGAGGAATATCACGAGAACCGCCGCCGCGCCGGCGAACCGACGCCGCGCCGTGGGGTCGAGCCTCACCCGGCGAGCCCGTTGCCGGCGACCGCCTGCGGCGTCGCGGCAACGCCGCCGCCGAACGCGTCGATGACGATCGCGAGCCGCGTCTCGCGGTCATAGGTGGCGACGGTGTCGGCGAGGCCGTCGAGCCTTGTGCCGGCCTCTTCGCGGATGCCGTAGGCGGCTTCCGCCAGCACCCGCACCGGCAGCGAGCCCGGCACCCTGGCGGCGGCGAGCTGGTCGGCGAATTCGCGGATGCGCCGAGCCCGCTCGCGCCGCGGCAGGCGCGGCGGCAGCAGCCGCGCGACGCTCCAGCCGTCGCGCGCGAAGCGGATGCAGCGCGACGCCGCGGCCGCGCCGGAGTTTTCGCCCGCCGGGGCCGGCTCGGCATAGGCGCCGAGCGGGAACGAAACCGCCAGGCGTCCCGCGAGCGCGCGGTCGTAGATCACGACATTGGCGCCGTCGAGCGCATGGCGGACGGGCGCGGAGGGCGCGCCTTTCGCGGCCGGCGCCTCGACCAGCCAGAGCTGGCCGGGAGCGATCTCGGGGAGCATCGGGAGAGCGGCGGAAGCGGAGCGCGGACGCGACGCCCGACCCCCGATCGGCGCGGCTGAGAACATCTCGGAAATCGACACGGCTGCCTCGTTAGCTGCATTTGTGGAGCGCCCGCAAGCCGGCGGCAAATCGGCGCTGTAAATTCAATTTAATTCACAGGATATAATGAGTCAATAGGATGATATATACCATTTTAAAATGTTAAATATTGGCGAATGCTAGCGCCGGAGGAGAGACCAGCCCTATCCCAGGACTTGGCGAAAAGCGCGGCTAGATGCCGGGCCGGGCGATACCGAGCAGCATGCCGACCGGCGCGGCCATCATCGACATGAGCAGAGCAATGGCGAGGGCGCGTTCCGCCGGTGTCCACTTACGCCAATCCGCGATCCAATCCCGCATCGAACTAAGCCCTTCCAACGCCACTCAGTACGCACGACATATGATAAGCAGAGCTTCTAAAACATTGGTGAACGCTCCGCCTGCGGTGCATTGACGCACATTGTTACAAACCGATGATCAGGGAGGTTCGCGTGCCGACTTACATCGCCCTCGCCAACTGGACCGACCGCGGCGCCCAGCAGGTCAAGGAGTCGCCGCACCGGGTCGACATGGCGCGAAAGGAGCTGGCCGAGATGGGCGGCGAGTTCAAGGCGCTCTACATGACGCTCGGCGATTACGACCTGATCTTTATCTATGAGGCGCCGGACGACGCGGTGGCCGCGCGCTTTATGCTGGTGCTCGGCCAATTGGGCACGGTGCGCACCACAACGCTGAAGGCGTTTTCCGAGGCGGCCTACCGCGAGATCATCTATTCGCTGCGCTAACCGGACGCCGCGAAACGCCCTGTCTGTTACCGAGCGTTACATTTTTTGCCTGGCGGCGCTGCGACACTTTGTCCTATGATTTACGGCAAACGGTCGTTCCTTGCGACCATGGCGAATGGAGTCCCCCATGAATGTCCTGACGATCCTGCGCAACAAGGGCAGGTCGGTGGTCACCATCCATCCGGACGCGACGGTCGAGCGCGCGATCGCGGTGTTGCGGCTGCGCGGCATCGGCGCGCTGGTGGTGAGCGAGGATGGCGCGAACGTGCTCGGCCTGCTCTCCGAACGCGACATTGTCGAGGCGATGGGCCGCTACGGCAGCGACCTCATGCACATCGGCGTCAGCGAGGTGATGAGTTGCCCGGTCGTCACCTGCGCGCCCGACGACGGCGTCGCCGAGCTGATGGCCGAGATGACCAACCGCCGCATGCGCCACTTCCCGGTGGTCAGCGAGGGAAGGCTGTGCGGCATCGTCAGCATCGGCGACCTGGTCAAGAGCCGGCTCGACGAAATCGAGTACGAGGCGCATTCGATGCGTTCGTTCATCGCCGGCGCCGCATGAGGTAGCATCCCGCACCTCAACTGCGGGTGCGGGATGAACCAGCTTCTCAGCGATCTGCGCATCGTCGAGCTCTCGGCCTTTGTCGCGGCGCCGCTCGGCGGCATGACGATGGCGCAAATGGGCGCCGAGGTGATCCGCATCGACCCGCTCCAGGGCGGCATCGACCACCATCGCTGGCCGGTCACCGCGAGCGGCGCCAGCCTCTATTGGGCCGGGCTCAACAAGGCGAAGCGCTCGGTGGCGCTGGCGCTCGACAAGCCCGAGGGCCGCGAACTGGCGAAGGCGATCGCCACCGCGCCGGGCCTTGGCGCCGGCATCGTGCTGACCAACCTGCCGCCGCTTCCCGGCCTCGACTACGAAAATCTCAAGGCGGCGCGCGACGACATCATCATGCTGCGCCTGATCGGCAACCGCGACGGCAGCGCCGCTGTCGACTACACGGTCAACGCGGCGAGCGGGTTTCCGCTCGTCACCGGAAACCAACAAATCCAAGGGGGCGGCGCCCCGGTCAACAACGTCCTGCCGGCGTGGGACGTCGCGACCGGACTTTACCTCTCGACCGCGCTGCTCGCCGCCGAGCGGCACCGCAGCCGCACCGGCGTGGGACAGGAGGTCGTCGCCGCGCTCGCCGATGTGATGCTCGCGATGGTCGGGCACCTCGGCTACATCGGCGATTTGCAGGTCAACGGCACCTCGCGGCCGGCGCTCGGCAACGATCTCTACGGCAGCTTCGGACGAGATTTCGCCACCGCCGACGGGCGGCGGGTGATGGTCATCGCGCTGACCCCGCGGCAATGGCGCGCGCTCGGCCGCGCCACCGGCCGCGCCGGCGAATTGGCGGCGATCGGGCCGCGACTCGGGGTCGATCTCGACACCGAAGCCGGCCGGTTCGCGGCGCGCGACGCGATCGCCGCTGTGGTCGCTCCGTGGTGCGGGGCCAGGACTCTCGGCGAAATCGAGGCGGCCTTCGCCGGCAGCGGGGTGCTGTGGGGACCCTTCCAGGAATTCGCCGAGCTGGTCCGCTCCGACCCGCGCTGCTCGACCGCGAACCCGCTGTTCTCCGAGATCGACCAGCCGGGGATCGGCCGCTACCTGGCGCCCGGCCTGCCGCTCGATTTCGGCGCCGCGCCGCGCCAGCCGACCCGCCCGGCGCCGCGGCTCGGCGAGCACACCGACCGCATCCTCGCCGAGGTGCTGGGCCTCTCGGCCGGCGAGATCGGCCGCCTGCACGATGCCGGGATCGCCGCCGGCCCGACGTGAATCCGCGAACTATCCCCCGCCGCTAACGTAGAATTCGCGCCCGGACCCGACGCGAGTTGCTATCATCGCGCGGTTTATCGGCCCGGCTGCGGTACGGCTCATTTCGCGGACGATCCACGGAAGAGAGCACGGGCGATGTCGGCTTCCGCGCGCCCGGCTGACCGGGTGCGCCAGCAGAAGCCGATCCGCCATGCGGCGGCCATAATTAACGCCTAGCGATGGGCCGTCATCACTGGATTGGCCGAAGGTCAGCAATGCCGGATAGTTACCTCCCGGGGACGACGCTCGCCGATGCGCGCCGCGCCCCGGCCCTCGCCGAGCGGTTTCTCGACCCGCCGGGGTTTGTTTGGGGCAGCTTTCCGACCGCCGACGGCGCGGTGCTGCGCTGGGGCCACCTGGCGGCCGCGAGCCCGCGCGCCGAATGCGTGCTGGTCGGCGGGTTCGGCGACTTCATCGAGCGGCAGTTCGAGACGATCCGCGACCTCGCGGCACGCGGCCTCTCGGTCTGGTGCTTCGATTGGCGCGGCCAGGGCGGCTCGACCCGGCCGAAGCGCTCGCCGCACCGCCCGCGCCCGCGCCGCTTCGACCGCGACGCCGCCGAGCTTGCCGAATTCACCCGCGCCAAGCTGCGCGGCGGTTTGCCGCGCGTGCTGATTGCGCATTCGATGGGCGGCGCGATCGCGCTGCTCTGCCTACACCGCGATCCCGACCTGTTCGCGGCGGCGATCCTCTCCGCGCCGATGCTGGGATTGCGCAGCATCCGCACGCCGCCGGTGCTGCTGCGCGCGCTGACCGGCCCGGCGCGGCTCACCCCGTTTGGCTTTTGCCAGTTGCCGGGCACCTACCACTACCACCCGGACCGGCCGCCGACCCCCGAGCGCAGCCGCCTCTCGAGCGACGCCGAGCGCTGCGTGCTGCGCCATGCCTGGGTCACGAGCAACCCGGCGCTGCGGCTCGACCAGCCGACCTATGGCTGGCTCGACCCGGCGCTGTCGCTGATCGGGCGGATCGGCAGACAGCGTTTTCTCGCCGGCATCAAGACCCCGATCCTGATCGGCAGCGCCGGCATCGAGCATGTCGTCGCGCCGGCCTCCCATCGCCGCGCGGCGCAACGCCTGCCGGATTGCACGCTGTTCGAACTGCCGCAATCGAAGCACGAGCCGTTTCTCGAAAGCGACCCAATCCGCGATGCCTGGCTCGACCGGGTCGAGCGCTTTATCGACGATCGGCTGGGCGACGCGGCCGGCGGTCACTGACGTTGCGACCGGCCGTCCAATAGGAGTCCGGTCGCGGCGGGAAACGGCCCAGGCCGGCCCGCGACGCACCGAAACGCCGGGGTCAGCTCCGCGGCGCGTGCTTCGACAGGATGCGCTGAAGGGTGCGCCGGTGCATCTTGAGGCGGCGCGCGGTCTCCGACACGTTGCGCTCGCACAGCTCGAAGATGCGCTGGATGTGCTCCCAGCGCACGCGGTCGGCGGACATCGGGTCTTCGGGCGGCTCCGGCGTCTCGCCTTCCGTGGCGAGCAGCGCGCGCTCGACCGCGTCGGCGTCGGCGGGCTTGGGCAGGTAGTCGACCGCCCCGGCTTTCACCGCCGCGACCGCGGTCGCGATATTGCCATAGCCGGTCAGCATGACGATGCGCGCGCCGGGCCGGGCCTCGCGCAAGGCGCTGACGACCTCGAGCCCGCTGCCGTCGCTCAACCGCAAATCGACGACCGCGAAGGCGGCCGGGGCGGTCGA
>Ga0209483_1002145_pt1 | contig 14061 bp, 14 predicted proteins | sample NGEPerA_FD_184508 | JGI IMG/M metagenome (GOLD analysis project Ga0209483, IMG submission 184508) | Arctic peat soil microbial communities from the Barrow Environmental Observatory site, Barrow, Alaska, USA - NGEE PermafrostL2-A... | ecosystem: Environmental > Terrestrial > Soil > Wetlands >... | reverse complement strand
GGAAGAGGCGATGCGCGCCGGCATGCCGTACGTCGATCACCGCTGGCTCGGTGGCATGCTGACCAATTTCAAGACGGTCAAGGGCTCGATCAAGCGCCTGAAGGACCTGGAGCAAATGGTCGTGGACGGCACGTTCGAGCGGATGAGCAAGCGCGAGGCGCTGTCGCGCAAGCGCGAGATGGACAAGCTGTCGCAGTCGCTCGGCGGCATCAAGGACATGACCGCGCTGCCCGATGCGATGTTCGTCATCGACGTCGGCTTCCACAAGATCGCCGTCACCGAGGCGAAGAAGCTCGGCGTCCCTGTCGTTGCGGTGGTCGACACCAACCATTCGCCGGAAGGCATCGCCCACGTGATTCCCGGCAACGACGACTCGAGCCGCGCCATCCGCCTGTACGCGCGCGGCGCCGCCGATGCGGTGCTGGAAGGCAAGAGCCAGGTGATCCAGGAAATCGTGCAGGCAGGCGACGAATTCGTCGAGGTGAAGGACGACGCCGCTGCCTGAGCATGCCCCGCACCTCAGGGGTCGCAGCGAAATCGAGGGGGCCCTTGCCCCCTTGTTTTTGTCCGCGCCGGGGTCAACCTGCGTGGAATCGAACGTGAATCACGAAATGGAGTCGAGCATGGCGGAAATTTCCGCAAGCATGGTGATGGACCTGCGCCAGCGCACCGGCCTTGGCATGATGGAATGCAAGAAGGCGCTGACCGAAGCGGGCGGCGACCTCGTAAAGGCCGAGGATTTGCTGCGCATCAGGTCGGGCGCGAAGGCGTCGAAGGCGGCGTCGCGCGTCGCATCCGAAGGCGTCATCGGCCTCTACGTCGCGCCCGACGGCAAGACGGCGGCGATGATCGAAGTCAACTGCGAAACCGACTTCGTTTCGCGCAACGACGAGTTCAAGGCATACGCCAACGAAGTCGCGCAGGTGATCGCGCGCGACGACCCGGCCGACGCCGCCGCACTCTCCGCGGCGAAGCTCGCGTCCGGCGACAGCGTCGAGGCGAGGCGCGTGGCGCTCGTGCAGAAGATCGGCGAGAACCTCGCGGTGCGCCGCTTCGTGCGTCGCGTGGCGACGGGAACCATCGCTTCCTATGTGCATGGCGTGAAAATCGGCGTGCTGGTCGACGTTTCCGGGGGCGACGCCACGCTCGGCAAGGACCTCGCGATGCACATCGCAGCGTCGAAGCCGCTGGCGATCGATCGCAGCGGCGTGGCGGCCGACACCGTCGAGCGCGAGCGCGCGATCGCCGCGGCGCGCGCGGCCGAATCGGGCAAGCCGGCCAACATCGTCGAAAAGATGGTCGAAGGCGCGGTGAGCAAGTTCCTGGCCGAAGTGACGCTGCTCGCGCAGGCGTTCGTCAAGGGCGACGGCAAGCAGACGGTCGCCGATCACGCCAAGTCGCAAGGCGCGAGCGTCAACGGCTTCACGCTGTACGTCGTCGGTGAAGGCATCGAAAAGAAGAAGGACGACTTCGCCGCCGAGGTCGCCGCGATGAGCAAGGCCTGACGCAATGTCGCCGGCCGAGTGCCGGCGGCGCACGACACCGTCCCCGCAGCATTCCGAGGAGCCTCGATGAACACGCCCACTGCCGCGCCCGTTTCGATCGCTCCTGATGCCGCTGCCACGGCGCCCGCGCCTGCCGGCGAAGCCGCGCCCGCGTACAAGCGGATTCTCTTGAAGCTGTCGGGCGAGGCGCTGATGGGCGACGATCCCTACGGGATCAACCGCGCGACCATCGACCGCATCGTCGCCGAAATCGTCGAGGTCACGCGGATGGGCGTCGAAATGGCCATCGTCATCGGCGGCGGCAACATCTTCCGTGGCGTGGCGCCGGGTGCTGCCGGCATGGACCGCGCGACGGCCGACTACATGGGCATGCTCGCGACATTGATGAACGCGCTCGCGCTGCAGGACGCGCTGCGCCGCGGCGGCGTCGAATCGCGCGTGCAATCGGCGCTGCGCATCGACCAGGTGGCCGAGCCGTACATTCGCGGCAAGGCGCTGCGCTACCTCGAGGAGCACAAGGTCGTCATCTTCGCAGCGGGCACCGGCAACCCGTTTTTCACCACCGACACCGCGGCGGCGCTGCGCGGTCGCGAAGTCGGCGTCGACATCGTGCTGAAGGCCACCAAGGTCGACGGCGTGTACACGGCCGACCCGCTCAAGGATCCGCTCGCAAGCCGCTACCTGACGCTGACGTTCGACGAGGCGATCGTCAAGAACCTCAAGGTGATGGACGCGACCGCGCTCGCGCTGTGCCGCGACCAGAACATGCTGCTCAAGGTATTCTCGATTTTCAAGCCGGGCGCGCTGAAGCGCGTCGTGCAGGGCGGCGACGAGGGAACGCTGGTCCACTGTTGAGGTCCTGCGCTGCGCGGACCAGGCACGCTAAAATGCGCGGCTACACCCGCGTGGCCATGGAGGCAGGATGATCGACGAAGTCAAGAAGGCGGCCGAGGACAGGATGGCGAAGTCCGTCGACGCGCTGAAGGCCGACCTGGGCAAGGTGCGCACCGGGCGCGCGCACACGGGGCTGCTCGACCACATCCACGTCGACTACTACGGCTCGCCGATGCCGCTCAACCAGGTGGCCAACGTGACGCTCGTCGATGCGCGCACGATTGCCGTGCAGCCGTGGGAAAAGAAGATGATCCCGGTGGTGGAAAAGGCAATCCGCGACGCCGACCTGGGGCTCAACCCGGCGACGCAGGGTGACATCGTCCGCGTGCCGATGCCCGCGCTCACCGAGGAGCGCCGCCGCGACCTGATCAAGGTCGTCCGCCACGATGCCGAAAATGCGCGGGTTGCCATCCGCAACGTGCGCCGCGACGCCAACGAGCAGTTGAAGAAGCTGCTCAAGGACCACAAGGTCTCCGAAGACGACGAGCGCCATGCGCAGGCGGATGTGCAGAAGCTGACCGACCGCTACATCGCCGATGCCGACAAGCAGCTCGCCACCAAGGAAACGGACCTGATGGCGGTCTGAGCGGCCGCCATCCGATTCGCGGACGCCACGCGTCCCGTACCCATGTTCGCCTCGTCCACCCGCGACGTTCCGCGCACGGATGCCGTGCCGCGTCACGTCGCCATCATCATGGATGGCAACGGCCGCTGGGCGAAGAAGCGCTTCCTGCCGCGCGTCGCCGGCCATCGCAAGGGCGTCGAGGCGGTGCGCGCGACGGTGCGCCACGCGATCGGGCGCGGCGTGCGCTATCTGACGCTGTTCGCGTTCTCCAGCGAGAACTGGCGGCGACCTGCCGACGAGGTGTCGATCCTGATGGAGCTGTTCCTGCGCGCGCTCGAGCAGGAGGTCGCGAAGCTGCACGACAACGGCATCCGCTTCAGGGTCGTCGGCGACACCGCGCGCTTCGACTCGCGCATTCGCGACCTGATCGCCGGCGCCGAGGCGCTGACCGCCGCCAACACCGCGCTGACGCTGACGATTGCCGCCAACTACGGCGGCCGCTGGGACATCGCGCAGGCGGCGCACGCCTACTACCGTGCGCATCCCGAGGTGCTGGCATCGGCGGCGGCACCCACGGCCGAACTCTTCGCGCCCTACCTGTCGATGAGCTACGCGCCCGAGCCCGACCTCTTCATCCGCACCGGCGGCGAGCAGCGCATTTCCAATTTCCTGCTGTGGCAGCTCGCGTACGCCGAGCTGTGCTTCACCGACGTGCTGTGGCCGGATTTCGACGCCGCCGCCTTCGATGCGGCGATTGCCTCCTACGCGACGCGCGAGCGGCGCTTCGGCCGCACCAGCGAGCAGCTGGCGGCAGCCGAAGCGACGGCCGTCGGCGGATGAGTGCGCTTGCACAGCGCGTCGCGACCGCCATCGCGCTGCTCGTGGTCTTCCTGGCCGCGCTGTTCCTGCTGCCAGCGCGCGCGTTCGCATTGATGCTGATGGTCATTCTCGTGCTGGCCTCGCACGAATGGGCGAAGCTCGTCGGGCTCGCGCAGGCGGCGAGCATCGGCTATGCCGCCGTGGCCGCCGTCATCGCCAGCGTGCTGTTGTTCGCGCCGTGGGCCGCATTCGACTCCGGTTGGCCGGCATCGCTGGTGATGGCCGTGTGCGGCGTCGCGACGGCGTTCTGGATCCTCGTAGCACCTTGCTGGGTGCTTGCGCGATGGCCGACGCGCGCGCGCGCGCCGATGCTGCTGGTGGGCCTCGTCACGCTACCCGCGCTGTGGCTCGCGCTGGTGGACATGCGCGCGCATTCGCCGCTGATCCTGCTCGGCGCGATGGCGCTGGTGTGGATCGCCGACACCGCTGCGTTCTTCAGCGGTCGCCGCTACGGCCGCCACAAGCTGGCGCCAATGGTCAGTCCGGGCAAGACGTGGGAAGGTGTCGCGGGTGCGCTCATCGCCGTCGCCGTCTATGCGGCACTGCTGTCGCAGATCGCGCCGCGCGCGTCGGCATCGCGGGAGCCCGGATCGCTGGTGGTTGCGTGGATCGTCGTCGCCGTCGTGCTCGCGGCAATGTCGGTGGTCGGCGATCTTTTCGAATCGTGGTTGAAGCGCGGCGCGAACGTCAAGGACAGCGGCGCGCTGCTGCCAGGACATGGCGGCGTCCTCGACCGCATCGATGCATTGCTCGCGGCGATGCCCGCTGCGGCGCTCGCTGTCGACGTGCTGCTGCGATGACGGCGCCGCCGGTATTCGATGCGTTGACGGGAAAGTGCTGCGCATGATCGACATTCTCTGGAAAATCGGCAGCTTCGCCGTCGTGCTCGGCGTGCTGGTCGTGTTCCACGAGCTCGGGCACTACATCGTCGCGCGGCTGTGCGGCGTGCGCATCCTGCGTTTTTCGGTGGGATTCGGGCGCGTGCTGTGGTCGCGCCGCCTCGGCGCCGACCGCACCGAATGGGCGTTGTCCATGGTGCCGCTCGGAGGCTACGTCAAGATGCTCGACGAGCGCGAGGGCAGCGTGGCCGCCGCTGACCTGCCGCGCGCGTTCAATCGCCAGGGTGTGTGGAAGCGTGTCGCGATCGTGGCGGCCGGTCCCCTCGCCAACCTGCTGCTCGCGGTGCTGGTGTTCGCGGGGTCGTACATGGCCGGCGTTCCAGGGCAGAAGGCGCTGATGGCGGCGGCGCCACCAGCATCCGCCGCGGCAGATGCCGGTATCCGCACCGGCGACCTGGTCATCGGCGTCGACGGCGAATCCGTGCGCAGCCTGCAGGATTTGCGCTGGCGGATCGCCAAGGCGCAAGGCGCCGACCACGTGACGCTGCGTGTCGCGCGCGCCGACGGATCGCAAGCCGACGCCACGCTCGCGATGAACGGGCTCGACGAAGCCGCCTGGGAAGGCAATTTCATGGCGCTGCTGGGCTTGCGCGCCGACTTGGGCGCGCCGCTCGTCGACGAAGCGGTCGCCGGCAAGCCCGCCGCGCGCGCCGGAGTCGCCGCAGGCGATCGCATTGTCGCGATCGACGGCACGCCCGTGCGCTCGCCTGCGGAAGCGGCCGCCATCACCAACGCGCACCCGGGCACACCGATCACGCTGCACGTCGCGCGCGCTGGCGGCGAGGTCGACATTCCGCTCACGCCCGAGGCGAACGAAGTCGATGGCAAGCGCGTGGGCATCGCCGGCCTGCGCCTCAAAGTCGATCCGGCGGTGTTGCAGCGCGTGACGATCAGCGTGCGTTACGGCGTCGGCAGCGCGATCGTCGAAGGCGCGCGGCGCACTGGCGAGCTGACGGCGTTCACGCTGAAGATGCTCGGGCGCATCGTCATCGGCAGCGCATCGGTCAGGAATATCAGCGGCCCGATCACGCTTGCCGACTACGCCGGACAGTCTGCACGCGGCGGCCTGCAGTCGTTTGCGAGTTTCATCGCACTGGTGAGCATCAGCCTCGGCGTGCTGAACCTGTTGCCCGTCCCGCTACTGGATGGAGGCCATTTGCTGTATTATTTCGCGGAGTTCATCAAGGGTGCTCCCATATCCGACCGTGCCTTCGAGGTCGGTCAGCGCATCGGCATGGCGATACTCGCGTTGCTGATGTCTTTGGCGTTGTTCAATGACGTTTCCCGACTGTTTTGACCACCGCTAAACCGATGCGGACAAAATCCGATCCGCGCCGCTTTCGCCGCGCGCTCCCCGCACTCATTGCGGCACTGTGCGCGCCATGGATGGCGTCGCTTGCGTTCGCCATCGAGCCTTTCGTCGTCAAGGACATCCGCGTCGAGGGCGTGCAGCGCACCGAGCCCGGCACGATTTTCAGCTATCTGCCGATCAAGGCGGGTGACCGCGTCGACGACGAGAAGATATCTGCCGCGGTGAAGGCGCTGTACGCGACGGGATTCTTCCGCGACGTGCGCCTCGAGCGCCAGGGCGACGTGCTGGTCGTCGTCGTTTCCGAGCGGCCGACGATCTCGTCACTGACGTTCGTCGGCAACAAGGAGTTCGACACCGACACGATCCGCAAGGCGCTGAAGGACATCGGCGTCAGCGAATCGCGGATATTCGACCGCTCGGCGCTCGATCGCGCAGAGCAGGAGTTGAAGCGCCAGTACGTCTCGCACGGGCTGTACGCCGCCAAGGTGCAGATGACGGTGACGCCGCAGGAACGCAACCGCGTCGCGATCAACTTCACGATCACCGAGGGCGACAATTCCAAGATCGCGCGCATCAACATCGTCGGCAACCATACGTACACGCTCGAACAGCTGCGTGATGAGATGAAGCTGACCACGCCGGGCTGGCTGACGTGGTACACGAAGAACGACCAGTACTCGAAGCAGAAGCTTTCCGCCGACCTCGAGGCGCTGCGCAGCTTCTATCAGAACCGCGGCTACCTCGAGTTCGCGATCGATTCGACGCAAGTGTCGATCTCGCCCGAAAAGGACGACATCTACATCACCATCAACATTACCGAGGGCGAGAAGTACAAGGTTGCCGGCGTGCAGGTTGCGGGCGACCTCGTCGTGCCGCGTGACGAGGTGATGCGGTTGGTGCAGGTCCATCAGGGCGACACGTTCTCGCGCGCCAAGCAGCAGGCGACCACCAAGGCCATCAGCGACCGGCTGGGCGCCGAGGGCTATGCGTTCGCCAACGTCACCGCGGTCCCCGACGTCGACAAGGTCAAGCACACGGTCGCGTACACGATCTACGTCGACCCGGGCCGTCGCGTCTACGTGCGCAACATCAACATCGTCGGCAACGCGCGCACGCGCGACGAGGTGATTCGTCGCGAAACGCGCCAGCTCGAAGGCGCGTGGTTCGATAGCTCGCGCATCGACCGCTCGAAGATCCGCATCAAGCGGCTCGGATATTTCGACGACGTCAACGTGGAGACGCAGCCGGTGCCGGGATCGTCCGACCAGGCCGACATCGAGTTCAACGTGGTCGAGCGCTCCACCGGCAACCTGCTCGCCGGTGTTGGCTACTCGAGCTCCGACGGCGTCGTGTTCAGCGCGTCGGTTTCGCAGCAGAACGTGCTCGGCACCGGCAACGCGATTTCGGTCGCCTTCAACACGAGCAAGATCGATCGCACGATTTCGACCATCTACACCGATCCCTACTGGACGGTCGACGGCATCTCGCGGACGATCGAGCTCTACCAGAAGAACATCGATCCGACGTCGCTTTCGGTGTCCAACTACGAGTCGTCCACGCTGGGTGCGGCGATGAGCTTCGGCATCCCGATCAGCGAGACCGACACGATCAACCTGGGCGGGCGCCTGGAGCACACCAAGCTCACGCTGTTCCCCGAAAGCCCGCCGGTCTACATCGACTACGTCAACAACTTCGGCGCGGTGACCAACAGCTACATCCTCACCGCCGGCTGGTCGCGCGACACGCGCGACGACATCACCTATCCGAGCTCGGGCCGGCTGCAGAGCTTCATGGTCGAGGTCGGGCTGCCGCTGTCGAATGTCGCCTACTACAAGGCCGAGTACGTCGACCAGTGGTTCTGGCCGGTGTTCGACCCGGCGATCCTGATGTTGCGCGGCAATGTCGGCTATGCCGGTGGCTACTCCGGCGATCCGCTGCCGTTCTTCAAGGCCTTCTACGCCGGTGGCGTCGGCTCGGTGCGCGGCTTTGAACAAAGCTCGCTGGGCCCGCGCGACATCTACGGCAACGCACTCGGCGGCAGCCGCAAGATCGTCGGCAATGCCGAACTGTTCTACCCGCTGGTCAAGGGGGAGAAGGCGGTGCGCGCCAGCGTGTTCGCCGACATGGGCCAGATCTACGCCAACGGCGACCAGCCGGACTTCGAGTCGTTCCGCTTTTCGGTGGGCGCAGGGGTCGCCTGGAATTCGCCGATCGGCCCGCTCAAGTTCAGCTATGCGGTGCCGTTGAACAGCAAGCCGGGCGACCGGGCGGAACGCTTCCAGTTCCAGGTGGGTACGGTATTCTAGTGTCCTTTCCCGTGAATTCCGCAGATGGAGGAGTGGACGTCGCCGCGAACCATCGAGCATTGTGCGGGACAGGACAGCAGGGCGCGCTTGGCGGCCCCAGAGACTCACGCAGGAGACATCCTTGACACGAATTGCTGCTTCCCTTGCCGCCGCGCTGTTGCTCGCCGCGGCGCCGATGGCCGCGCAGGCGGCGGACTACAAGATCGGCTTCGTCAACGGCGAGCGGCTGTTGCGCGAGGCGGCGCCGGCCAAGCGTGCGCAGGCCAAGCTGGAAAAGGAATTCGCCAACCGCCAGGCCGACCTGCAGAAGCTCGAGAAGCAGGTGCAGACGATCCAGCAGTCGCTCGACCGCGACGGCGCGACCTTGCCCGAGAACGACCGCCGCAACAAGGAGCGTGACCTGGCCAACATGACGCGCGACCTGCAGCGTTCGCAGCGCGAATTCCGCGAGGACCTGAACCTGCGCAAGAACGAGGAGCTCGCGAGCATGCAGGAGCGTGCCAACAAGGTGATTCAGCAGATTGCCGTCGACGAGAAGTTCGACCTGATCGTGCAGGAACCCATCATCTATGCGAGCCCGCGGATCGATATCACCGAGCGGGTGATCAAGGCGCTGTCGGACAAGTAGCCGCGCGCGCGGCGCGATTGCTGCGCGACGCGGTCCATGCCTCGCGCAACGAATGCCGCCTGACGTACGCTACCTGCGATTGGACGAGCTCGCCGCGCACGCGGGTGCCACGCTCGTCGGCGACGGCGCAACGCTCGTCTCGCGCGTTGCCACGCTCGACAACGCGGCGGAAGGCACGATCGCGTTCCTCGCCAATCCACGTTACCGCTCGCAACTTGCGCAGACGCGCGCCTCCGCCGTGATCGTCGCGCCGGATGCCGCCGACCTGACGCCCCTGCCGAAGCTGGTCTCGCGCAATCCCTACGCCGTCTACGCGAAAGTCGCGCGAATGCTGGCTGGCGACGTGCGCGTGCCGCCGGGCGTGCATCCGACCGCGCTGGTGGACCCCGCCGCGCATGTTGCCGCGACCGCCTCGGTCGGCGCATTCGCCACGATCGGTGCAGGGGCTGCGATCGGCGAGAACGTCGTCGTCGGCGATCGCGTGTCGATCGGCGCCGATGCTGTCGTCGGCGACGGTTCATGCCTGTTCGCCAACGTCGTCGTCTACCCGCAGAGCGTCATCGGCGTGCGCGCCGTCGTGCATGCGGGAGCGGTGATCGGCGCCGACGGCTTCGGCATGGCCGAGGAGAACGGACGCTGGCTCAAGATTCCGCAGATGGGCCGCGTGGTGATCGGCGCGGACGTCGAGATCGGCGCCAACACGACGATCGACCGCGGCGCGATCGACGACACGGTGATCGGCGATGACGTCAAGATCGACAACCAGGTACAGATCGGCCACAACTGCGTGATCGGCGACCATACGGCGATCGCCGGATGCGTCGGCATCGCGGGCTCCGCGCACATCGGCAGGAATTGCCAGATCGGCGGCGCGGCGATGATCGCGGGGCACCTTTCCATCGCCGACGGCGCCATCATTTCCGGCGGCACGCTGGTGTTTCATTCGATCGACATTGCAGGCACCTATACGAGCGCGTTTCCCACGCTGCCGCACGCGCAATGGAAGCACGTCGCGTCGCAGACGCGCAACCTGCGCGAGCTCGCCGAGCGGGTGCGCGCACTCGAGCGCGCGCTTGCGCGCGTGGGCAGCGCTGCGGGCCGCGGTGCGCAGGACGACCGCGGCGACTCCGACTGATCGCGTCAACGAAGGACCGACAATGCCCACGCTCGACATCAATGCGATCAAGAAGCTGCTGCCGCACCGGTACCCGATGCTGCTAGTCGACGCCGTCACCGACTACAAGGTCGGCGAGTGGATTCGCGGTGCGAAAAACGTGTCGGTCAACGAGCCGTATTTCCAGGGCCATTTTCCGCACTACCCGGTGATGCCCGGCGTGCTCGTCATCGAGGCGATGGCGCAGCTGGCGGGCCTTTTGACGATCCTTTCGGGCGTCGCCAAGCCCGACGGCAGCCAGCTCGTGCTGTTCGCCGGCATCGACGAGGCGCGCTTCAAGCGCCAGGTGATGCCCGGCGATACGTTGGCGATGCAGGTCGACCTGGTGCGCGCCATCCGCGGCGTCGGTCGCTTTCGCGCACGCGCGCACGTCGGCGACAACCTCGTCTGCGAGGCGCTGCTGCTCGCCGCCGTGCGTGAAATGCCGAAGGGCGACCTCGCCTGACGTCGATGCCGCGTATCCATCCCACCGCGCTCGTCGATCCCGGCGCCGAACTGTCCGGCGACGTCGAGGTCGGTGCGTTCTCGGTCGTCGGTGCGCGCGTGCGCGTCGGCGCGGGCACGGTGATCGGCCCGCACGCCGTGGTCACCGGACGCACGACCATCGGCGCGCGCAATCGCATCTTCCAGTACGCGTCGATCGGGGACATCGCGCAGGACCGCAAGTACGGCGGCGAGCCGGTGACGACGACCATCGGCGACGATAACGTATTCCGCGAGTTCGTGTCCGTGCATTCGGGCACCGCGCAGGATCGCGGCGACACGCGGATCGGCGACGGCAACTGGTTTCTCGCCTACACGCACGTCGCGCACGACTGCGTGGTGGGCGATCGCACGACGTTCTCCAACAACGCGCAAATCGCCGGACACGTGACCATCGGCGACTGGGTGGTCATGGGCGCGTACGCGGGCGTTCACCAGTTCGGCCGCATCGGCGAGCAGGCGATGGTGGCGGCCGGCGCGATCGTGCTGCAGGACGTGCCGCCATTCGTCACCGTGCAGGGTTATCCCGCCAAGCCGCACGGCACCAACAACGAGGGGCTGCGCCGCCGCGGCTTCAGCGTGGACGACATCCTCGCCGTGCGGCGCGCGTACAAGACACTCTACCGGCAGGGCCTGCCGCTTGTGGATGCGCGCGCCGCCATCGCGGAAGCGGCCATCGAGTCGCCGGTGCTCGCTCCGCTGGCCGCGTTCCTTGCCGTGCCCGGCCGCGGCATCGTGCGCTAGCCGGCGTCGATGGCGATGACAGTGCCGGGCGAACGCCCGCCCATCACCGTCGGTATCGTCGCCGGTGAGGCATCGGGCGATGTGCTCGGCGCGCGACTCATCAGCGCGGTTCGCGCGCGAAATCCGAATATACGTTTCGTCGGCATCGCCGGGCCCAAGATGCAGCAGGCCGGATGCGAAGTGCTCGTCGCGCAGGAAAAGCTCGCGTTGCGCGGTTTTGTCGAGGTGCTCGGACACTTGCCGGAGCTGATGCGCATCCGCCGCCTGCTGTTGCGCGAGCTCATCGCGCGGCGCGTGCCGCTGTTCATCGGCGTCGACGCCCCCGACTTCAACCTGGGGCTCGAACGCAGGCTGAAGGCGCGCGGCGTACGCACGATCCACTACGTGAGCCCGTCGGTGTGGGCGTGGCGCCGCGAGCGCGTCGCACACATCGCGCGCTCCGCCGACCGCATGCTGGCGCTGTTCCCGTTCGAGCCCGCAATCTATCGCGATGCGCCGATCGCCGTCGACTTCGTCGGTCATCCGCTCGCCGCCCAGGCAGCGACGCCGGCATCGCGACGCGCCACGCGTGAAACGCTGAAGTTGAAGCCGGCCACGCCGGTGTTCGCACTGCTTCCGGGAAGCCGCCAGTCCGAAATCGACCAGCACGCAGGCATCGTTTTGCAGGCCGCGCGCATCATTCACGACGCGCGCGCCGATGCGCAGTTCCTGGTGCCGCTCGCGTCGCGTGCGTCGCGCGACCTGTTCCGCCAGGCGATGCACGATCACGCCGCGGAGGACCTGCCGCTGACGCTGCTGTATGGCCACGCCGATGACGCGCTGCAGGCGGCGGACGTGGCGATCGTCGCGTCGGGCACGGCGACGCTCGAGGCTGCGCTCGCGCGATGCCCGCATGTGATCTTCTACAAGGTGTCGGCGTTGACGGCGCGCATCGTCGCCCGCAAACTGCTGCTGCCTTATGTGGGACTCACCAATGTGATTGCCGGCCGCTTCGTCGTGCCCGAACTGCTGCAGCACGACGCGACGCCGGCGAATCTCGCGCGCGCCGCGCAGAACCTGTTCGACGATGTCGTCACGCGCCGCCGGCTCGACACGCTGTTTGCGAGCTTCGCCGGCGCGCTGACGGCCGATACCGACACCCGCGTCGCCGACGCTGTGCTCGGCGAGCTGGCGGCGGCGGGTGCGCGATGCTGATCGCCGGCGTCGACGAGGCGGGCCGCGGCCCGCTCGCAGGGCCGGTGGTCGCCGCCGCAGTGATCCTCGACCCGACGCGGCCACTGCGCGGCCTGCGCGACTCGAAACTCCTGAGCGCCGACCAGCGTAACGTCCTCGCGCCGCGAATTCGCCAGCGCGCCATCGCATGGGCGGTCGCATCCGCCGATGTCGGCGAGATCGACACGCTCAACATCCTGTGGGCGACGATGCTGGCGATGCAGCGCGCGGTCGAAGCGCTGGCGGTGACGCCGGAAGCGGCGTGGATCGACGGCGACCGTTGTCCGGCGCTCAAGTGCCCGTCGCACGCGTTTGTCGGCGGCGACGGCAAGCATGCGGCCATCGCCGCGGCGTCGATACTCGCGAAGACCGTGCGCGACGCGATGCTCGTCGAGCTCGACCAGCTTTATCCGCAATATGGCTTCGCGCAGCACAAGGGCTACGCGACGCCCGAACACCGGTCGGCGCTGCAGGCGCATGGCCCGTGTCCTGCGCATCGGCGCAGTTTCGCGCCGGTGATGCAGGCGATCCTGGTGTTCTGAGGGGGGGATGGTGTTCGTGTCCTTTGTATTTCGCGGCCCTCACCCCAACCCTCTCCCGCAAGCGGGAGAGGGAGCCTGTCGCGTTTTGCGCGCGCCCTTCATTCGGCGGTTCGCGCGCACGCGATGACCACGCCCGTCCCTACACTGCGGCACGACGGACGCGTGGCGCTCGTCACCGGCGCAAGCTCCGGCATCGGACGCGCCATCGCGCATGCGTTGGCGGCCGCTGGCGCATCCGTCATCGTCACCGCGCGGCGCGGCGACGTGCTCGATGGCGTCGTGGCCGCCATCGCAGCGGAGGGTGGCCGGGCGCACGCGATCGCCGCCGACCTCGTCGAGCGTGCCGACATCGTGCGGCTCGCGAACGCTGCGGCGCAGGCTTTCGGCGCGCCGTCGATTCTGGTCAATGCTGCGGGGATCAATATCCGCAAACCGATACTGGCGCTCACCGACGCCGACATCGACGCGACGCTCGCGATCAACCTGGTGGCGCCGTTCGTGCTGGCGCAACGGCTGGCGCCGGCGATGATCGACGCCGGCTTCGGGCGCATCGTCAACCTGACTTCGCAGCAGCAGGATCGCGCGTTCAGCCACAGCGGCGTTTATGGCGCGTCGAAGGGTGGACTCGCGTCGCTGACGCGCTCGATGGCGGAAGCGTGGTCGCAGCACGGCGTCACCGCCAACGCGATTGCGCCGGGCCTCGTGGCCACGCCGATGACTGCCGCAGTGCTCGCCGATCCCGTGCGCGCGAAGGCGCTGGCGGCACGCACGTTGACCGGGCGCAACAGCGTCCCGGGTGACCTCACCGGCGCCGTGCTGTTCCTCGCGAGCGACGCGGCCGCGTACATCACCGGCCAGACGCTGTTCGTCGACGGCGGATTCTCGGTGTCATGACGGCGTCCACGTCGCTACCCGATC
>Ga0209483_1002143_pt1 | contig 14077 bp, 11 predicted proteins | sample NGEPerA_FD_184508 | JGI IMG/M metagenome (GOLD analysis project Ga0209483, IMG submission 184508) | Arctic peat soil microbial communities from the Barrow Environmental Observatory site, Barrow, Alaska, USA - NGEE PermafrostL2-A... | ecosystem: Environmental > Terrestrial > Soil > Wetlands >... | reverse complement strand
GCTTTTGACGGAGCGGGCAGTGGAGCTCAAGCGTCACGCTGGACAGATCTCCTTTCCCGGCGGACGGCTTGAAGCCGATGAGTCTCCGCGGGCGGCGGCGCTGCGCGAGGCGCGGGAGGAAATCGGGCTTGAATCCGCCTTCGTGTCGGTGGTGGGCTATCTTCCGGATCACGTGCTGTTGAGCGGCTTTCGCGTCACTCCGGTGGTCGGTTTCGTACGGCCGGGCTTTGAGCTGTCGCTTGCGTCAACTGAAGTGCAAAGCAGCTTCGAGGTGCCATTGAGCTACGTATTTGAGCCGGCGAATCATCGTACGCGCCTGCGCCGGCTCGCAGACGGCGCGGCAGAACTTGAACTTCGCGACATTCCGTTTGGCGCGCACAATATTTGGGGCGCAACCGCTGGGATGCTGATCACCTTATATCGGCTTTGCACAGACGAGCCCGCGCCGTGAGGCCGCCCGAGACAGCGCTGCGTGCGCTTTTGGATGTCATGGCGCGGCTGCGCGATCCGGCGAGCGGCTGCCGCTGGGATCTGGCGCAGGATTTTCGCAGCATCGCTCCCTATACCATTGAGGAGGCGTACGAGGTTGCCGATGCGATCGATCGCGAGGCACCTGAGGAGCTGCGCGATGAGCTGGGCGACCTGCTGTTTCAGGTGGTGTTTCACGCGCGCATGGCGGAGGAGCGCGGCTGGTTCGATTTCGCGCTCGTCGCATCGTCCATTCACGACAAGCTCGTGCGCCGCCATCCGCATGTATTCAGTGCGCAGCCGCAAGCCCTCGACGGCCCCACTCTTGAGACACTCTGGGAGGAGCAGAAAGCGCGCGAGCGCGCGTCAGCGCAGCATGGCGCCGAGCCGCCGGGCGCCTTAGCGGGTGTTCCACTCGCACTGCCGGCGCTCACGCGAGCCGCGAAGCTCGGCCGCCGCGCCGCCAGGGTCGGCTTTGACTGGGAACGGGCGGCGGATGTGCGTCCGAAAATCATCGAAGAGCTCGCCGAGCTTGATGCCGCAATCGGCGCAGGCGCGGCCATCGATGCGCAAGAGCCGGAACCCTCCGCGCAGGTCATCGAGGAGTACGGGGATCTTCTATTTGCGCTCGTCAGCTGGGGACGGCATCTGCGCATCGATCCGGAGTCGGCGCTGCGTTTGGCCAACGGCAAATTTGCCGAACGATTCGGCTGCATGGAGGCGCTCGCACGCGAGCGTGGCGTCAGCCTGCAGACGCTGACGCCACTGGGCTGGGAGGCACTGTGGGTTGAGGCCAAAGAGGAGCTCGCGCAAGGCAAACCAATCTGAGCTCGCGCGCCTTTAAGCGCAAAGCCGTGAGGCCCTGCAGACCCCGTTCAAGCTCCGCAGCCCGGGCGATGGCTTCGGATTGCAACCCGTGCGCGGCGGCATCGGTGCTTCTGATTGGCAATGGCCTCACGTTTCTCTGGAGCGCTCTGTGCGTACAGGTGCTGCTCGAAGGTATCGAGCATTTCGGGAATGTGGTCTTCGAACTGCGGCTTTGACAGCGACGAGGCGCTCGGAATGTGCGGGTCGGTATCCACCGCCTTGCGGCAGGCTGCAAGAATGGCCTCGCGCCGCTCTCGCAGATGCACTGCGAGCGCCTGCAGGATCCCGGCACTTCGTGTCCCGCTTGCCGCGTCGAAATATCAACCGTGCCGGCTACTCAATGGCGCGCGATTTTGCGTCGGTATTTACGAAGTGATTTTGAACTCGATGCCTTGGGCAAGCGGCAGCTCGCGGCTCCAATTAATCGTGTTGGTTTGGCGGCGCATGTAGGCGCGCCAGGCATCGGAACCGGATTCGCGGCCGCCGCCGGTGTCCTTCTCACCGCCAAAGGCGCCGCCGATCTCCGCGCCGGAGGTGCCAAGATTGATGTTCGCGATACCGCAGTCACTACCGTTGGCAGCCAAGTACTTCTCGGCGTGCTGCAGCCGGTCGGTGAAGAGGGCCGAGGAGAGGCCATGGGCGGAGCTATTTTGCAGTGCAATCGCCTCATCGAGTGATTGCACGGGTATGACATAGAGAATGGGCGCAAAGGTTTCCGTCTGCACGATGGGCCAATCATTGCGCGCCCGAAACAGCGTCGGTTCGACAAAATTGCCTGGCCCTGCGAGTACCTTGCCGCCATACAACAATTCCCCGCCGGCAGCGCGTGCCGCACTCAGCGCCGAGCGATACTGCTCGACCGCCCGCGCATCAATAAGGGGGCCCATGAGTGTGCCGGCCGCGAGTGGATCGCCGATGCGGATTTGTGCATAGGCGTGCACGAGCCGCCGTTCAAGTTCAGCGGCCCGATCGGTGTGCACGAGCACGCGGCGCGTCGAAGTGCAGCGTTGTCCTGCGGTGCCGGCAGCACCGAACACAATCGCCGGCACGGCAAGATCAAGGTTTGCCGTGTCATCCACAATGACGGCATTGTTGCCGCCCAATTCAAGCAAACTCTTGCCGAGCCGGTGCGCAACCCGCTCGCCGACCTGGCGCCCGACTGCGGTTGAGCCCGTGAAGGACACGAGTGCGACGCGTCGATCATCGACGAAGCGGCTCGCAAGCTCGGTCCCGGCATCGATGAAAACCTGAAAGATGGGCGGCAGGCGCGCATCCTTCATGACTCGATTGCACAGCTGCTGCACCGCGAGCGCCGCAAGTGGCGTCTTGGGAGACGGCTTCCACACCGAGGCGTTGCCGCAGATCGCCGCAAGACAGGCATTCCACGCCCACACCGCGACCGGGAAATTGAACGCGGAGATAATGCCGACGACGCCAAGCGGATGCCATTGCTCGTACATGCGGTGCTGCGCGCGTTCGGAGTGCATTGTAAGACCGTAGAGCATGCGCGACTGGCCGACGGCGAAGTCGCAGATGTCGATCATTTCCTGAACTTCACCCTGGCCCTCCGCGAGGATCTTGCCGTTCTCGAGTGACACCAGCGTGCCGAGGTCCGTCTTGCGCGCGCGCAGCGCATCGCCCAGGAGCCGCACTGCCTCGCCGCGTTTGGGCGCGGGCGCCTGGCGCCACTCGGCAGCAGCCTTAACCGCCGACTGCATGACATCCTCGTAATCCGCCGCGCTTGCAGCGCGCACGGTCGCAATGAGCCCGCCGGTCGTCGGGTTTTTGACGACGAGCTCTTCACCCTCCGTCGCACTCGACCAACCGCGCGCGCCTGACCAGGCGCCCGGGTGCATGCGGTTCAATTCCAAGCGCGCGATGAGCGCGGCGGCTTCGGTGGCATTCATCGCGTGGTGGCCGCGCTAAGCCGGCGCTGCCGGCCGGCTTTGCCCGTCACGACGACCTCTGCCGACAGATCCTTCGTGCCGCCTTGAGCGTAATAGCGGCCAAAGCGATTGTTGAGAATATCGGACATGCTGAAATTCTCTTGGGCGACGAAACCCTGATACTTCTTCGGATGCTGCAGTACGAGGTCGACGACGGCCGTGATGCCCGCAGCGGTTGTGACCTGGATCGCCGACCAGAGGCGGCCGGCGATGACCTGCGGATAAATCTTATTGACGTAGTTTTCCTCGCGCAATTCGCCGTCCTGCGTTCCGGTGACCGCGGCATAGACGATGACGACGTCCTGGAGTGTTTGGGGCACCGCGTTCTCGAGCACATGCTTCAAGGTCTTGCGGTCCTGATTGAGCTTCAAATCATTCATCAGTAGCCGCATCTGCGCGCAATGACCCGGATAGCGGATGGTCTTGTAGTTCATCGACTCACAGCGCGCGCCGTGACTTTCCGCAAGCGAACCCAGGCCTCCGGAGGTGTTGAAGGCTTCATACAAGGTGCCGTCGATCTCGATCTCCTCGAGCCCCTCAAGTGGTGCGACTTCCAAAGTGCGCCCATCAACAATCGCCTGGCACGGGTTGCCGTATTCGTTGATGAGTCCTTCGGTCGACCAGGTGAGAGAATACTTCAGGACATTGTTCGGATGCTGCGGCAGGGCGCCGACTCGCAGCTTCACGGCGCGCAACTTATCGAAGTGGCTCATGAGCTCGTTGGCCGCGATGCTGATGAATCCCGGCGCAAGGCCGCACTGCGGGACGAACGCCTTGGTCGCCCCCTCTGCAATGCGGATGACTGCCCGGGTAACCTCGACGTCTTCCGTCAGGTCGAAGTAATGCGCGCGCGATCCGCGCGCCGCGTCCGCCACCCCCACATTGCAGTAATAAGGCAGGCTTGAGATCACCGCATCGACGGGCTCGGCTGCAAGCTGGCGGGTAAGCGCCGCGGTGTCAGACGCATCAAGCGGCACGCCCGTCAGGTTCGCGCTGCCATGGGCGCTGACCACGGCGCCTGCTGTAGCTCCATCGACGTCGCCGAGGAAAACAGTGTAACTACCTGATTCTGCTAATAATCCAGAGATCAGTGCGCCGATCTTGCCAGCGCCGAGAATTAATACGCGATGCATGCCCAAAGCCTCACAGATGCGGTCAGCCAGCTGGAACGGCGCGCATTCTGCATCCCCAGTGGGCGCTGCGCCAGTCCGGAAGGAAAGTTGGGCGCCAAGTGTTAAATGTGTAGGATCAATGCCGATGCGCTCACCCCAAACACTGCCTTGGCATGCTGCGAGCTGGCAGACGAAGCTCGCGCAACAACAACCGAGTTACGACGATCCGGTCGCGCTCGAGCGCGTGCTTGCGCAGCTGTCGCGGCTGCCGCCGATCGTCGTGTCGTGGGAGGTCGATGCACTCACCGAGCGTCTGGCAAGCGCGCAGCGCGGCCAGGCGTTTCTTCTGCAGGGGGGCGACTGTGCGGAAACCTTTGCCGATTGCGAGTCGGACCGGATTACGAAGCAGCTGAAGATTCTCCTGCAGATGAGCCTGGTGCTGCTGCACGGTTTGAAGAAACCGATCATCCGCCTCGGGCGCATGGCGGGGCAGTACGCCAAGCCCCGCTCCGCCGACACGGAAACGCGCGACGGCGTCACGCTACCAAGCTTCCGCGGCGATCTTGTGAACCGGCAGGAGTTTACCGCCGAGGCACGCTCCGCCGACCCGCAGCTACTCCTGCGCGGCTATGAGCGCGCGGCGCTGACGTTGAATTTCGTGCGTGCGCTCGTCGCCGGCGGCTTTGCCGATCTGCACCATCCGGAGTATTGGGATCTGGGCTTCGTGAAACATTCGCCATTGAAGGATGCGTATCACGGCATTGCTGACTCGATCTCCGATTCCCTCGATTTTCTCGAGGGCATCAGCGGTCGCGCCGTGCACGAGACGACGCCCGCGGATTTCTATGCGAGCCACGAGGGTCTGCACCTCTTATATGAGCAGGCGCAGACGCGCTTCATTCCGCGTCAGCAGCGCTGGTACAACCTCTCCACGCACCTGCCATGGATCGGCATGCGTACCGCACAGCTTGACGGAGCTCACATTGAGTATTTCCGCGGCATCTCCAATCCGGTCGCGGTAAAGATCGGCGCCGCAATGGATGCGAGCTGGCTGCAGGGTCTGGTTGCGACCTTGAACCCGCACAATCAGCCGGGTCGATTGACTTTCATCCACCGTTTTGGCGTGAAGGACATCGAAAAGGCGCTGCCACGCGCGATCGACGCCGTGCGCCAAACCGGACAGACCGTGCTGTGGCTGTGCGATCCGATGCATGGCAACACCGAAACGAGCAGCGGTGGACTTAAGACGCGCCGCTTCGAGAACATTCTGGGCGAACTCGACAGCGCATTTCGCATTCACGCGGAAACCGGATCGTATCTGGGTGGCGTGCACATCGAATTGACGGGCGACGACGTGACGGAATGCACGGGCGGTGCGCGCGGTCTTACCGATGGCGATCTGCAGCGCGCCTATCGTTCCACCGTGGATCCGCGCTTGAATCATGAGCAGGCGCTGGAATTGGCATTGCTGATCGCCGAGCACAGTCAGAACCGGCGAGTTGATCGGCGCCACGCGCGCTAATTGGGGAAAGCCCGCCTTGCGCGCGGTGTTGCCGCGCCGGTATTCTCGCCCGTTCACATCGAGGGGTTCACCGTGAATACTGTCGCGACGGGGCGGCCCCCACCGCTCAGCGTAGGCACGCCACCGCGTGCCGACAGCCAAGGGATCCTATCGCCCGCAGCGCTTGAGTTCTTGGGCGCGCTCGTTGACAAATTCGGCGCCGACGTCACGGCACTACTTGATGCCCGCGCACAGCGCAAAGAGCGAATTCAAGCCGGCGAAGCGATCGATTTTCTGCCCGCAACGCGCCAAATCCGCGAGACCGAGTGGCGCATCTCCCAAGTGCCCGCCGATCTTCTCGATCGGCGTGTCGAGATTACCGGCCCGACGGACCGCAAGCTTGTGATCAACGCCATGAATTCGGGCGCGCGAGTATTCATGGCGGATTGCGAGGACTCACTCTCGCCCACCTGGGACAACATCATCGGTGGGCAGCAGAATCTCTTCGACGCTGTGCGCCGCAAGATCGAGTTCGTCAGTCCCGAGGGCAAGGTGTATCGACTCAACCGCAGCACGGCGGTGCTCATCGTGCGGCCGCGCCCGTGGCACATGTACGAGCGGCATTTGACGCGCGGTACCCGCCAGGCGCCGGGAGCGCTGGTCGACTTTGGGCTGTACTTTTTCCACAACGCACGCGAACTCATCGCGCGCGGCAGCGGCGCCTATTTCTACCTGCCAAAGATGGAAAGCCACCTGGAAGCGCGTCTGTGGGCGCAAGTTTTCGCCTTCTCTGAGGAGTATCTGGGTGTGCCGCCCGGCACGATCCGCTGCACGGTGCTGATAGAAACCTTGCTGGCCGCGTTTGAGATGGACGAGATGCTGTGGGAGCTCAAGGACTACATCACAGGCTTAAATTGCGGGCGCTGGGACTATATCTTCAGCTTCATCAAGCTTTTCGCGCAGCGCCCGGACAGCGTGCTGCCCGATCGTCAGCAGATTGAGATGACGACGCATTTCATGCGCTCGTATTCTCTTCTGTGCATCAAGACCTGCCACCGCCGCGGTGCCTTCGCCATGGGCGGCATGGCAGCCCAAATCCCAATCAAGAATGACCCGGTTGCCAATCAGGCGGCGCTCGACAAGGTGCGCGCCGACAAGGAACGCGAGGCGACGGAGGGGCACGACGGTACCTGGGTTGCACATCCCGGGCTCGTGCCGATCGCGCGCGAGGTGTTCGACCGGGTGATGCAGTCGCCGAATCAGGTCCATCGCCTGCGCAACAAGGTCGCCGTGAGTGCGAGCGATCTTCTCAGCGTGCCTCACGGCACCATTACCGCCGCCGGACTTCTCAATAACATAAGCGTCGCTCTTCAATATGTCGCCGCCTGGCTCGGCGGCAACGGCTGCGTGCCGATCAATAATCTGATGGAAGATGCGGCGACCGCCGAAATTGCCCGCGCGCAGATCTGGCAATGGGTGCATCAGCCCGCGGGTGTTTTGAGCGATGGCCGAAAGGTGACGCTCGAGCTGTTCCGTACGCTGCTGCAGCAGGAGAATGCGCGTCTTGCGGCGCTCCTCGGGCGCGACGCGTACGCGCACGGCCACTTCCTCGCCGCTACGCGTATCCTTGACGAGTTGACGAGCGCGCCGACGTGCGCTGATTTTCTGACAGTTGTGGCCTATCCGCAGCTGCATTGATGGTGACCATAGGAGCACTCCAGGTAATGACCCGTACCGCCCAGAATTTGGCCAACGAATGGAAAAGCCACCCGCGCTGGCAGGGAATCACTCGCGGCTATCGGGCCGAGGATGTGCTGCGCCTGCGCGGTACGATACAGATCGAACACACGCTTGCGCGTTTGGGGGCTGAGAAGCTCTGGCGCTATATGGCTGAGAAGCCGTTTGTTAACGCACTGGGCGCGCTGACGGGCAATCAGGCGATGCAGCAGGTAAAGGCTGGACTGGATGCAATCTATCTGTCGGGCTGGCAGGTGGCGGGTGACGCGAATCTATCGGGACACATGTATCCGGATCAGTCCTTATATCCCGCCGACTCGGTGCCGGCGGTGGTCAAACGCATCAATAACGCCCTGCAGCGTGCGGATGAGCTGCACCACGCGGAGGGCAACGACTCGATCGACTGGTTCAAGCCGATTGTCGCCGACGCCGAAGCTGGCTTCGGCGGCGTGCTCAATGCCTTCGAGCTCATGAAGCAGATGATCGAGGCGGGCGCTTCCGGCGTGCATTTCGAGGATCAGCTCTCCTCGGCCAAGAAGTGCGGCCACATGGGCGGTAAGGTTCTGGTACCGACGCAAGAGGCCGTCAATAAACTGGTTGCGGCACGTCTCGCCGCAGACCTGTGCGATGCACCGACCGTGCTCGTGGCCCGTACCGATGCGGAGTCAGCAACCCTCATTACCTCCGATGTCGATGCGCGCGACCTGCCGTTCATCAGCTCCAAGGAGCGTACCGTGGAGGGGTTCTTCAACGTGCGCGCCGGGCTTGAAAGCGCCGTCGCGCGCGGACTTGCCTACGCGCCCTACGCGGACCTGCTGTGGTGCGAGACCGGCGTTCCTGATGTGGCCGAGGCACGGCATTTTGCCGAGGGCATCCATAAAGAGTTTCCAGGAAAGCTGCTGGCCTACAATTGCTCCCCATCGTTCAACTGGAAGAAGAAGTTGACGGATGTCGAGATTGCGAAGTTTCAGCGTGAATTGGCCGCAATGGGTTACAAGTTCCAGTTCGTGACGCTGGCCGGATTTCACGCACTCAACTATTCCATGTTCGAGCTGGCGCGCGGCTATAAGGAGACACAGATGAGCGCCTACGTTGAACTGCAGCAGAAGGAGTTTGCGGCGGAGAAAGTAGGCTATACCGCGACCAAGCATCAGCGTGAGGTGGGCGCCGGTTACTTCGATGATGTCACTCAGGTCATTAACGCCGGCACCTCATCGCTTACGGCCCTGAAAGGCTCGACCGAGGAGGCGCAGTTCTCAAAAGCGAAGCACTGAAGGGGGCCAGCCGATGACCGGGCCTGCGCCTTTGAGCCGCCGCCGCAACAAGCTCTACGATGCAAGCTGCAGACGCTGTCCGCGACTGGCAACGCATCTGGCAGACCTCCGCGCGCGTCACCCCGAATACTGGTCGCGACCCGTCGCGCCCTTCGGGGCCGACGCGCCGCGAATATTGCTAGTCGGGCTCGCCCCCGGTCTGCACGGTGCGAACCGCACCGGCCGGCCGTTCACGGGCGATTTTGCGGGTATCCTACTGTACGAAACTCTTTTTGAGCTCGGCCTTGCCAGTGCAGCGACGTCCGTGGCCGTCAACGATGGGCTCGTGCTTCTCGACACCCGCATTACGAATGCGGTCAAGTGCCTGCCGCCGGCGAACAAGCCCTTGCCCGAGGAGATTCGTACCTGCAACCGATACCTGACGACGGAGCTTGAGGCGCTGCCGAGCGTACGTGTGGTCCTTGCTCTTGGCCGCATTGCGCACGACGCAGTGCTCCTTGCCTGTGGTTTGCGCCGCAGTGCCTTCGTATTCACGCATGGCGGTGAGCACCGGCTCGCCGCGACGCGGCATCTGCTCGACTCCTATCATTGCAGTCGTTACAACACACAGACGCGGCGTTTGACTGCGTCAATGTTCAAGGAGGTCATGATGCGCGCATGCGCATTGGCCGGGCTGAAGGACTGATGGCTCGCACATTTGATGCCAAAGAATTCGTCGCGGCGCTGCCGCGCCGCCCCGGCGTCTATCGAATGATGGACACCGACGGCGCCCTGCTGTACGTCGGCAAGGCAAAAAATCTGCGTGATCGCGTTGGCACCTATTTCAGCCCCGCTAATGTCAATCCGAAGGTACAGGCGCTCGTGCAGCAGATTGGCGGCATTGAAGTCACGGTCACCAATTCCGAGACTGAGGCGCTGCTACTTGAGTTCAATCTCATCAAGGCGCACAAGCCGCGTTTCAATGTCGTGTTGCGCGATGACAAGAGCTTTCCCTATATCCGACTGTGTCTTGATCACGAGTTTCCGCGGCTCTCCTTCTATCGCGGTCCGCGCAATTTGCCGGGCCGCTATTTTGGTCCCTTTCCAAGCGCCGGCGCTGTGAAGGAAACCCTGCAGCAGCTGCAAAAGCTGTTTCGAATTCGTAACTGCCGCGACACTTTTTTCGCCAATCGCAGTCGCCCCTGTCTGCAGCACCAGATCGGGCGTTGCTCGGCGCCCTGCGTGCGTCTCATTACGGCCGAAGCTTATGCGCAGGACATCAACGCTGCGGAGAAAGTTCTCGATGGCCGCAACGATGAGGTGAACGCGGACCTGCAGGCGCGCATGGAAGACTCCGCCGCGCGGTTGCAATTCGAGCGCGCAGCGGTGCTGCGCGATCAGCTTGCGGCGCTGAAACGCGTGCAGGCGCAGCAGATCGTGACGGCTGCTGATGAGCGCGATGTTGACGTCGTATGCATTGTCGGTGAGCCGGGGGAATACGCGATCAGCGTCATGCTCGTGCGCGGTGGTCGTAATCTTGGTACCACGAGCTATTTTCCGCGCGGCGCGCTGGCAGAGCCCGATGAGGCCCTGACGTCGTTCATCATGCAGTACTACGCAACGCAGGAAGCACCGCCGGAGGTTCTGGTGAGTGCCGAGCTCGATGATCCCGAGGCGCTCGCGCAAGCGCTTGCAAGTCAAGCGGCGCGCACGGTGAATGTGCGTCGACCGGTGCGCGGGCTGGGTGCGCGCTGGCTCGAACTCAACATAGAAAATGCGACGCAGGCGCTGCGCATGCGCCTGGCGCAGCGTCAGGGCGCGGAGGAAATGCTCACTGCGCTCGCGCATGAGCTTGACCTGCCGGAGCTACCCTCGCGCATTGAATGTTTTGATATCAGCCACACGGGCGGGGAGGGGACGGTCGCGTCCTGCGTCGTATTTGGCCGCGAGGGACCCCTCAAGAAGGAATACCGCCGCTTCAATATCACCGGTGTAACGCCCGGCGATGACTACGCTGCTTTACGCCAGGCCCTGACGCGCCGCTACACGCGCATCCGCGAAGGAGAATTTCCGGTCCCTGATCTGCTGCTGATCGACGGTGGCTTGGGACAAATCAACGAAGTGCACTCTGTGCTGGTGCCGCTCGGCTTCGGGGACGTCACGCTCATCGGCGTTGCGAAGGGCGCAGAGCGCCGTCCCGGTCTGGAGCGGCTTTTCGTGTATGGCGGGAATACACCGCTCATGCTCGAGCCACATTCGCCGGCGTCACGCCTGATCCAACGCATTCGCGACGAAGCGCACCGCTTTGCCATCAGCGGGCACCGCCGGCGGCGCGCGCGTCGCTACAACGAATCGGTGCTCGAAACGGTACCGGGCTTGGGGCCTGCGAAGCGCCGCGCCCTGCTGCGGCACTTCGGGGGCCTGCAAGGCGTACTGCGCGCGGGAACGGCCGACTTCGAGCAGGTGGCCGGTATCGGCGCAGCGCTCGCACGGAGCCTTTATGATCACCTGCATCCCGGCGACTAGCACGACCATGCCCTGGAATGTACCCAACACGCTGACCTGGATCCGGATCGCCGCGATTCCGCTCATCGTCGTGCTCTTTTACGCGCCTTACACCTGGGCGGGTCCGGCAGCAGGCTTACTGTTCGCCGCGGCCGGCATCACCGACAGTCTCGACGGCTACTTCGCGCGCCGCCTGGGGCAGACGTCCCGTCTGGGCGCATTTCTGGATCCGGTCGCCGATAAGCTCATTGTCGCGGTGGTGCTTGTGCTTCTCGTCAGCAAAGACCCGCGGCCACTCATTGTTCTGACCGCCGCGGTCACTATCGGACGCGAGATCGCGGTTTCCGCGTTGCGCGAATGGATGGCCGAAATCGGACAGCGCAGAAAAGTCGCGGTATCGCAGCTTGGCAAATACAAGACAACGCTGCAGATCATCGGCCTGTCGATGATGCTTTATCGCCGCGACCTGGTCGGTTTGCCGACCTACATGTCCGGAGTCGTATTCTTCGTGGTGGCAGCGGTTCTGACCCTTTCGTCAATGGTCGCTTATTTACGCGCCGCATGGCCCGAATTGCGCCGCTAACTTATCGCGGCGCTTGGACTTTTGCAGCCCCGGAACGCAGTGTTACCTTGACTTCGCGGGCGCGGAACCTACAATTTCGCCTCCTCGTGGGAGCGGGAATAGCTCAGTTGGTAGAGCATCACCTTGCCAAGGTGAGGGTCGGGAGTTCGAGTCTCCTTTCCCGCTCCAGTTCTGCGTAGGTCGGAAGGCGCGCGCAGCGTCCCTGACCGTCCGGTTCACCGGAGGCTAGGTGGCAGAATGGTCATGCAGCGGCCTGCAAAGCCGTCTATGCCGGTTCGATTCCGACCCTAGCCTCCATTTGAGCATTCGGCAGCTTCCGCTGCCGTCACGCAAAACCACACAAAGCCTTTAATCTTCGAAGTTTCATGCCGCATGGAGTTGCATGCTTCCATTGACAGCACGCCACACGTTGGGGGATGTATTGGGGTATCTTCTGGGCGTCGGGGTACCGCATTGCTGACTGAGCCAACCATAAAGGCTCTTGAGCCGGCGGACAAACCGCACAAGGCGTTCGATAAAAAGGGACTTCACCTCCTCACCAAGCCGAGTGGAGGCCGCTTGTGGCGCTTCAAATACCAGTTCGGCGGCAAGGTGAAGCTCCTAAGCCTCGGCTCGTATCCGGACGTGGGCCTATAAAGCGGGCTCGTGAGAAGCGCGATGACGCACGAAAACTCGTCGCCGATGGAGTCGACCCGAGCGCGGAACGAAAGGCACAAAAGATTGCGCAGGCCGACACCTTCCGCGCGGTGGCTGACGAGTGGCTCAGTCTGCAATCGAAAGCGCTCGTCCCGGACACCGTTTCAATTCTGCGCCGGCGCTTAACGTCAACGCTTTATCCCGCGTTCGGAAGCACGCGCATAGCAGACATTAAGGCCCCGGATCTCTTGGCCGTTCTACGGCGAGTGGAGGGAAGCGGGAACCATGAGACTGCACATCGGCTCCGAGCGCTCTACGGTCGCGTCGCGCGGTTCGCAATAGCAACGGGGAGGGCGGATCACGACATCAGCGGCGATCTCAAGGGCGCGCTCGCGCCGGTCGTTACCGAGCATTTTGCGGCGATCTGCGAGCCGAAACGCATCGGCGAGTTGCTACGTGCTATCGACGGCTACGTGGGCCACTCGAGCGCGCTGTATGCGCTCAAACTTGCGCCCCTAGTTTTCGTGCGACCGGGCGAACTGCGCGCCGCAAAGTGGGCTGAGCTTGATCTTGATGAATCAGAATGGCGAATCACCGGCGAGCGCATGAAGATGGGCAAGCCGCATATTGTCCCGCTGTCGAAGCAGGCGGTCGCGATCCTGCAGGAACTCAAGAGACTGACCGGGGATGGCGCACTTTTGTTTCCGGGTCGTCGCACACCGTCTCGACCGTTCAGTGATAACACACTGAACGCGGCGCTGCGCCGAATGGGTTTTACGCAGGATGAGATGACCGCGGAACCACTCGCGCACTTCGTGCTTCAAACGTTTTTCCGCCTCACCCATCCGCTCATAGCTCATCGCTTTGTGCTTGCTGGCATTCGCCTTGACCTTCGTGCCGTCCAGGGACACGTGTCCGAGCTTCACCAGCCCCGCCTGCTGACACAGCCTCAATCCCTGCACGAACAGCCCCTGCAGAGCTTCCAGATGACGCTTACGAAAATCACTCACCGTCCCAAAATCCGGTCGGTTCAATCCCGTCACCGCCATGAAGTCCATCCGTTCCTCGCATCCCCGCGCGATACGCCGCGAGGAATATACCCCCTGGCAATACGCGTACAGCAGCAGCGCCGTCATCATCACCGGGTTATAGGGCGGGTAGCCTCGCTCTTCCTTCTCATACGGGGCAAGAATCTCGGACAAATCCAACTGCTCGCGCACCGTGTCGCGAATAAAATGCGCAATATGACCGGCCCGCACGAAATCCATCACCGAGGGCGGCAGCAGCCAATGCTGCTCAACATTCCACTCATGAAAGCTCTTCGCCATGCCTGCTAATCCTCGAAAACTTCCCCGCCAGAAGCTTAGCGGATCTATTACTCGGACACACTCCTAGTGGTAATGGCACTTACTTAGGCGCATAACGGATGACGACTTTTGCGTATCTGTCGACACGCGACTGCCCTGGGC